>JAAUYL010022804.1_pt1 | contig 11142 bp, 14 predicted proteins | sample 7278011 | NCBI WGS metagenome assembly JAAUYL01 (sample SAMN14350225, study PRJNA611818) | marine sediment metagenome | isolation source: surface marine sediment (1.8m) | place: French Polynesia: Moorea | collected 2018-08 | reverse complement strand
TTGCACAGTATTGCGCAATTTCTTTTTGCCTTGCAGGGATTTTTCCTTTAATATAATTTGATTATGTACTTTTCATAGTACTTTTATTAAGTATATTTTAAAGGTTTTTTTACTTTTACTCTTTCGAAAATACTCTTCCCTGGCGACTTTGACTTAAATTCATTTTTAAGTCTTGTTTAGTCACATTTTTTAGTTTTGCCTTATTTTTCCATGCTGACAGGCTTACCAAATTTGCCTTCTACGAAAAGATAAGAAGCAGAGCAAATATCGTAAACACCATTGCAACTTGTGAACGCACAGAATTTCGATTTTTTTCAAAGTGAGAAAATTTTTGAATCATTAAATGAACTGGTTTGCCTAATAGTTTTGGCAAATATTTATTAGCAGCACACGCTTATACATGAATGAAGACCCGAGTATAGCGAGTTGTAAAAAATCTTCCGTTATGCAAGACTAGACACCCAAATTGACTCATCTGCTTTTGAACTCGCTTTCATTAGTAAATACCAAAACTTGGCAAAAATGCTAACTAAATTGTTGAACTCGTTGAAAAAATGTTGTTTTGCTCTGTTGTCTTTTCTATAGTTAGTGTGTAGCTTTATACCTACTTACATCATGTCCCATTGCATGTGCTCGCCTAGAAACGCGAGCAGGGTGTATGATGGAAAGATTTTTTAGCTTTGACCTCTAAACGAATTTTGCAGCTCGCTTTGCTTTATCCTGAACAAAAATCGGTCTAAAAAGGCACATGCAACAAGCTACATTTTTCAATTTTGGTATTTTCTTAACTTCTCGAGACCTTTTTTTTATTAACATTTACTGATGAGCAGTACAACGGTTGCAGGTTACACCTTACACGTCGGCCTATATGGCTGAAGAATAAATTACGTTTGGAAGTTATCTACCTATTTACATATTTACATATTATCGATGTTGGTATGATAGAAGTAAGTACTTGGATTCAAAAGTATTTACTCATTTTAAGCGTTCTTTTTTTGCGCGAGGATGCCGGCCTCGCAGACGGCCTCCGCTCGCCTGCAAGTATACATGCAGCTAAAATGGCAAGTTCTTACTATACCTTGTATGTTACATCCACATATGAAAGGAGGTGGTGCGCGTTTTGTACGCACCACAGAGAAACGACGTGCGACTACGCACGAGTTGGCGATATGAGCACGCATATATGTAGCTAGATATTTTTATACTACATTCAAGTAGAAAGTAAGCATGCGCGCATTTTCTTACATATGTTGTTGTAGTGTAATGCTACCCTAACGAACGAAAGTTACGTTCATCATTTTATGCATTGTCCGAGGATGTTAAACCTGTACAGAAAACGGTAATTGTGGGGTGCCCCAGGATTCTCGTCACTTTTTAACATGCCTACTTTACTTCCAATATCTCTGAATGTGAATGACGGTCTGTCCTTATAAACCAAACCAGATAACATGCGTGAGCTCCACTTACTCTTTGGAACACCCTGCAGCAGGACTACATTTTGTATCTAAAGTCGTCCAGATTGGACAAAAAACTGGGCTACCCATTTATGCTTTTACATCGTACACCATTTTAGGTACATTCGTGTCGATGTGTACGAAGTTGGGGAATAGTTAAAGGTTCGTCTTTCGCGGCATGACTAGATTTCGCTGCTTTTGTCCTACATAGATATTTTATATTTAGTCTACAATACATGTATGCATACAAAGTCCTGCGACTCTTAACTAACTAACAACACTAGCTGCAACAGTCACATGAGATGAGACGTTGGGAAAAAAATTCGGGGATCGGAATTTCACCCATACGTCGAAGCAGAGCTAGCAGCGTCCATACTTACATAGTACTCGTACATAGGTAAGTATGTGCCTAAATAACGCCGCGCGGCTCAAAAAGAAAAGCTTGCAAGACCTAAATATGTACACAGTATACACGTATACTTAAATACTTAGTTATCTCTTTCCTTGTGTGCTCTTACTTTACTCAGGAGTGAGAGTTCTGCAGTTAGTTAATAGTGTAGTAAGTAGAAGACGAACGGGGCCGAAGGATACGATCTTATTAACTGCTGTCCACGAAAAGCGACGACGACCACTGTCCAGTTAGTGTTTTTAGTTCGTGTCGCAGCAGATATACCTAGAAGCTAGCTTCCCATCCCGGAGACATTACTCAACTTTCCATGGCCTCATCTGTTCACCTTTTTAGTTCTTATTAGAGTTATTGTATAGACAGAGATGATGGTGCGTACCCAAGTGGTCTGTGTTATTATTTAAAAGGTTATGGTAGATTTGATGGATGCACCGTGAAAGCCAATTATCATCGTGATCAAACCGTCCCCTGAAACCAACGTACGCATACGTAACCAACCTCCTTGTGCCAACTGCTGTGGAAAGTGATCCTCAAATATTAATTTACTTGGAAACGATGGAGGCCTCTCCGGTGTCGGGCTTGGCCTCGAAGAGAACTAAACTTCTCCTGCTACGTACCACTTGATTGTTTTGACTACTGTTGTGCAGTGTTGAAGCACAACCCAACAGCAAAATAGGGTCTCAACCCCGCCGCCCCCACTCGAGCCAATCATGGCGAGCTGGCGGGGAGGCGCATCTTCGGCCTCTGGCCTCGGACCTCCGGCGTCCTCTTCGTCCTCGAAGCCTGCTGGCAGCAAGAAGAAGGAGCGCTGGCTGGTCACGCGAAAAACATGGCGCTACATGGCCGACGCGGGCAAGCTCCTCATACCCGAATCCCTACGTAAGGGTCGCGACATCAAGACCTACACGGACGACGACCTCGAGAAGCTCGAAGAGCACTACCAGCAGGTCTGCGACCAGCAGCAGGACTTCATCGAATGGGAGGGGCCAAGGCTGGACCCCCGCGTCCTCTTGGCCTCGAATCGAAACACGGCCCCGCCCCCACCCCCGCCCAACGAGACTGGACCAAAGTTTCGACTGGTTCTGCCCGTCGGCCAACAGCCTCCGCCCGGCTATGTTCAGGTTGGAAAGAGGACACTTCCCATGGGAGACGTCGATGGCGAATACGAGAGTGGACCTCAACAGGAGTCGAGCTACGTCCAGCTGCCGTCGGGGCTCGTCCTCCAGCAATTGCCCACCGTCTATCTAACCGAAAGGGACTGGTATGCGCGGCGTAGTTCCTCCCCGCCCGACTCGGGCGTCCTCAGTCCCGAGGACCTCTCCTATGACGACGATCACGAACACATTCGAGGCCACGCCTGCGAGTCGGGCATCGGCTCGGGGGCAGACTCGGTGGCTGCCACGAAAACCCGAAACATCCACATCCAGACCGACCCCATGCCCGACGAGTTTTATCGGCTGCAGGAGGAGGAGCTGCGCAGGTTGGAGGAGGAGCGGAGGCGGGAGGAGGAGGAGAGGTTGAGGAAGGAGGAGGAGGAGCGTCTGGCCAAAGAGCAGGAGGAGAAAGAGCTCGAGGCCATGATGGGCGATTCCGTGATGCGCTACATGAAGATGGTGCGACGCAACTCCAAATCGAGCGATCAGAAGAAGGCCGAACGGTTTCGCAGCATGAACTACGACCCCACCCTGAGAAACATCAAGGCCAAGTACCTCAATAAGGAGGAGAACGTCGAGGGCTTCAAGAAGAGCATCGAGGTCCAGGTGGGCGAGTCGCTGCTCGAGCTCCTCAAGAAATGCCAGACGCCCGTCGACCCGCCAAAGCTCACGCTCAGCCTCTCGGGCTTCGACCGGAAGATGAGCAACACGGCCTCGGATTTGTCGGATAGCGTTTGCTCTCCCCAGAGGAGATTGTCCGTGGGAGGCGACGGTATGGCCGGCCACCATGGTCATCATGGCCAACAAATGGTAGGCGGAACTCGGGTGCCCGCCGAGGTCCTCAAGGGCGTCCACGTTGTCGACGCGGCTTCCGGCGAGGCCTCGGGTGAGATCGAGCGGGATTTCTTCGCCCACTTGTACAGCGGCGACATGGCCTCGTTGGAGACAGGCACCGGCGTGCCCGAGGACTACTACAACTACCTCGAGAGCTGGTATCGAGCTCAAAAAGGTCTCGTCGCGACTGCCTCGTCGTCAGCCGGAGGAACCTCGGCCTCGGGCTCGGCCTCCGTCTCCAACCTCATGCCGGCCATCAGTCAGCCGAGCATCTACATTCCCGTTGACGCGCTGCAGAACCTGCGGGCGTCAATGCCGACACTCGTGACCTCAGCGGCCGTGACGTCGACCAACAGTGTGTCGCGCAGCACAAACTCGCTCGGGAAAAGTCCCGGCCAGTCCTTCCTTTCGTCTGTGATATCATTGAGGCCGTTCGCCGCGGCAGCCTCGTCGTCTACCGGCAGCGGTAGTAAAATCATACCTAAGAAACTCTGGCGGCCTCGGTCCAAAAGTCAGCGACGGTCGAGCGTTTCGCCAACCTCGGCATGGGCTCCAAAGGTAATCGCAGCATCACTCCGCCGTGCGTTGAAATCTCTGGTGTATCATTACAATTGCTTGTATTTTTGGTTCTACAGGGCGGAGGCCAGTGGAGCCACGCTTCCAACCGCGAGGTCATCCTCGAACCCACGCATCTCTTGATGTTGCACGAGTTTGAGCGTGTAGCCCTGCAGAAGCTGGCCATTCAAAAGCTAAATTCCTCATCTGATCTCGGTGTCACTGTTCGCATTCCAAAAGGTGAAACCCTACCTGTTTTTCACGCAAATGAAAATGAATGGGGGCCAGATTTTTAACCTTCTTCCTCTCTCCTTTCTTTTTCCAGTTGAAAATAGTGATAAGACTAAGAAACGAGCTTACCTCCTGAAAAAGAAGGTGTTGCCGAAGTGGGACACAAAAGGTAAATATTTTCCTCAATCTCCTTTTCTCTGTAGATCGTTATTAAATGGGGATGTTAAAGTGTAGCAACTAATCACGGTTTGCTTATTTTGTCCATAGATAAACCAAAGGAGAACGTTCCACCAACCTCAGGGGCGGGACCTGTGTTTGGGGTACCCCTAGGGCAATGCGTTGAGGCCAGCAGGAAGCGATCGACGAGCGCTATGACGGGTATTAATGAAAACATTCCAACAACAACAACTGGCAGTGGCGACGTGGACCTCTTGAGCCCCGTGGCAAAAACGAGCAGAAGCGATAGCAGGGCCTCTTTTACCTCCATCAGTCAGAACCTCGGCTCAATGGACAGCCTTAACATGATGTACGAATTTAGAAGGTAAAGAACAGAATCAGATGAATATGTAGAATGTATTTATGTATGAACATAAAAACGAGCGTCTTGATTAAATATTTATTTATATGATGCTTTGCAGGCAAAGCATGGGCTTGTCCTCACAATCCTCCATGCACGAAGCACTTCTAATGGAAGAGGCTGACAACCTTGGGAGCGGTGGTGGAGGTTCGAGTCCCTGCGTTCCAACTGTGGTCATGATGTGCATAAGGCATCTCGAGCAATTTGGACTAAGAACGGTTGGCATATTTAGGGTTTCATCCTCCAAGAAGCGAGTGCGGCAAGTAAGTGGGTTAATCCGTAAAATAAAAAAAAGATACCGACGGCAAAAGCGAAAAAGTCCTTGGTCTCGTTCCCTTTTTTCTCCACTCCGTTTGGCATTTTGGAGCGGTCTCAAAATTCCTGAATTGAAAGTCGCTATTCGAGTCATTTCTGAGAATCTAGGAATTTGACAAAAACACATCCAGAATGCAGCAACAGCTACACTAGGCCTTCAAATGCAAGCATACGATGCACCCATCCACATATTTAGATATACGAGTATCTACGAGTATTTCGTATACGACACATGTGAAAGTAGAAATTCCGCTCTACTTTCTTTCTTTCTTTTTCTTGCAGCTGAGGGAAGAATTTGACCGCGGAGGCCAAATAACGTTAACTATTGATACGGGAGTCCATGATGTTGCGACGCTACTCAAGGAGTTTTTCAGGGACTTACCCGAGCCCCTGATACCCCGGGACGTCCAGCCCGCCTTGTTGGCCACTCAGAGTACGAAAACAAATCAATCTCTCCCATGTGGATGAATGTTCTATTCTTTTATTTTTTCCAGGACTGCACAACGTTCAGGATCAGATACTCTATCTGCAAAGGATCATCCAACTGCTACCTCTTATCAATCGCGACACGCTTTACGTCTTGATGCAGTTTCTTGGCCTCGTTGCCGACAACGCAGAGGACAAAACGGACTCACATGGTAAGTCTTTATATTCTGGAAAGGTAGATAACAATCTGTAGACATGATTCTTAATTCACATGTATTCATAGGCACTGTCGTGCCTGGTAATAAAATGGACACCCTCAACTTGGCCACCCTCTTTGCGCCCAACATCATGCACTCGTTTTTGGACTCGGACTCGAGCGGCGCGAGCAAAGCGACCTCCAGCACCACCATCATCTCGTCCAACGAACGGAAGGAACACGTGTCCGCCTTGAGGCTGCTCATTGAGAAGCGCGACCTTGTCTTCGACGTTCCCTCTCTCGAGCTGAATGACGTCTACGTGTATCTCAGCGAGAACTTCCCTGACGTCCTCGACGCACTCTTGAGAAGGAGATCCGCGTTGGCCGGCATTGAGTATGCATTGTCCATCTCTTGTTTTACCAGAGCATTAACTAAACACATACCCCACCCCTTTTCCAGAATCCCGGAAGAGTTCCATGCAGAAGAACGAGAGGACGACCTCGAAGAGACGGATGAGCTTCAGGCTTCGACGACGACGAAAACAACAACACCGCCACCCTCGTCAACAAGATCCACTGCGACAACATACAGCACGGCTGCGCATGGTGACGCGACAAAGCCCTCCACATTCCCGTTGCACGCGAGCTCGTCCATCGTGACAACCGGAAGTGTGTCGGCGAGGACGGAACAATTGACCTCGGATGACGGGGCCTCGTCGACCTCGACGGCGAGGCCGATGAGCAAGTCGAGCTTCAAGCGGCGTGACAGCCGTCGCGAAAGCCGAGGAATCCATGATAAACTCGGGGGTGGAACGGGTAGGATGGGGTCTTTACGTAAGCATTCGGCCACCGCCATGCCAAGCCAGGCTTTAGTGGTGACAACAGCGCCCAAACCAAGGGAGGCCATTGTCTACAGCCCAGCCTCGTCCTCCTTCTCCATGGCGTCGTCTACGCGCGAGACGCCAACGTCGGACATGTTCTTTGCCAGCGGTAACACGACCCCCAGCCACGTCACCTCTCCTCCCCCCATGATGCATTTCGGCTCCCCGCCCCTTGTGTATTCCCCGCCCCCATTGTCACCCCCCTCCCACCTACACATCGGCCTCGCCCCCGGCGGTGGCAATGTAGACAAACCACTGGTACTAAGCCCAGTGCCAAAAGGAAGCCCCAAACCTCAGCGCAGTGCGACGGCTGTTAGTGCATCAACGATGGCCACTGGCTTCCCCTCTGCGGCCTCGACGGCCTCGATGGCCTCGTCTACAACCACTTTAGTGTCGAGGACGCCGACCTCGCCGGGCATTGCCACCACGGCAGCCTCTTCTCAAGCTTCCGTTACCTCGACAGGCGGGGGAGGATCGAGCAGTGCGGGTGTTGTCATACCAACCACCAGCAGCTACCTGAGTGTAAGTGGCCTCAGACTGCCGACGAAATCGAAGACGGACGACCTCGATCGCTACATAAGTGAGCTTGAGGCCATGGAGGCCTCGTCGAAGCTAGGCCCGACTTCCTCGAGTGCGGGTGCAATCCCGCCCAAGACGGAGCACAAGAAGTACACGAGAAGGAGGTACACCGACAGTCGCCACCCGACGACCGAGTTGCCCGACGTCACGAACTCTCCACCATCGGCGGCCTCGTCCTCGCCAACCCTGGAATCCCTCACCAGCCACCAGAAGCTTCGCCGATGGCCTCAGCAGTTAACCAATTAAAAATTCATACAGGCAACTCTTGACGTATACCACGATATTTATGTTACACTACACAACCACCCTCGTCATACGTAAATAAATATAGAGCATCGGCAGAGCAGGACACCAAAATGAACAACGACTCGTACGAGTATTTTTATGTAGTCTGGCAATAGAATTTATTTAGGTCTTAATCTTGGAAGAGCATTGAAACATGGTATATAGTGTTGGTAATAATAGTAATTAGTTAGTAACGAGTTTTCTTTTCTCTTGTCGTTCACACTGCAAGTAAAACAACGATTCATTTGCAGCAAATTCTTGTCTTCGTCTGTTTTCAGTTTTGTTATCCACATTAGCCTCTCTTTTTCTTCGTTAAACAGCAATCAATTTTACTTGTATTGTTGTGTGGGTTATATTTATATTTTTCAATTGTAAGTTGTCTTCTTTAAATGTTTGCAATGCCTAATTTTCTGTATAATTAATAGGACGTTTTTCTTGGTACATTATGGTACGTACGTTATCTATTATTCTAACCAGTTCATTTTGCTGCGATCAAGCTAACAGATAATGCAATGCTATTGCAATTTTCAAGATCGAAAACGAAAAAAAAATAAAGCTCAAAGTTTTAGGTTGGTAGAAACTGTCTTTCTCTTGAGCATTTTAAATGGATTTGAAGTAGTATGGTGGTTCTTGTTATCATGTCCTTTAGTTCATTCGTTTCTATGTAAGAAAGAAGTTTTAGAGGCAATCGTGTGGTTGTAAGATTATCACTTCAAGTCACACACCCATTTATATTCCTTATTACTTCCATGAATGTAACGGCACTAGTATTTTTCGTTTACATTTCCTGCAAAATTTTCAAAGCTGGACAAATTTGGAAAGTATATTAGTGTTATCACTCCGCTACCTTTTTTACTTGTTGTCGTATTTACGGCTTTGCTTTCAAAAACTTATTTTTAGAGAGCTCTTGTCAACGGCGTCGAAAAAGAGGTCCCGAGTTTTCTCGACACGTAACAATATTTTTCTTCCTTGCAACAGCGGCGTTTTTTCTGAGATCTCAAAATAGAACATACTAAGATGCTTACTTAGTGTAGCTAGATAGTTGTACCTATTTAAGTTACAGTTACAAAATCACAGGACAAAATTCAAGCAGATTTCAGTTTCTACACACACGTACGGCCTTGGCTTTTCTTAATTTCGATTCAGAGGCGCGGGTGGATGTCAAATCACCCACTCCTTTGCTTTGGCCGCCTCAGATCCAACAAGCTGGTCGGTGCGATCCATCATTTTCTTGGTCTCGGCGCTGAGGTCAAACTCGTTCGCCTGTTGACCTCCGGCATTGGAGGACGAGCGCTGTTGCTGCTTGAGCAGCTGGTGTTGGAAGAGGTCCAGGTTGGAACTGTAGGAATATAGGTGGTCAAACCTCTGGTCGTAGTGGGTTTGATAGCTGCCCAGAGACGAGCTGGAGCTTGCTCGCTCGATCATGGCCGCACGAGTTGCGTAACCATATGCTGCTGCACCGATCGCCGATAAATCCGATCCAATCGAACTGCGCCTTTTTGGCTTTGAAGAGCTGCTGCGCCGCTTGTGTTGGTGATCTTTGTGGCTCCTGCTACTATGGTGATGGTGGCTCCTCTGTTGTTGTTGCTGGTCAGGATTGTTGTGACCGCGATCGTATGGGAGAAACGTCGTTGTAGTGGCGACCTCTCCGTGTCTAGTGGCGCTGGATGAGCGCCAGTCTCGACTCCTTGACGATGAAGAGTCGGTTCTTCCCGAGGATGATGCTCTCGCGGAACTGCTCCCTGTTTCTCTTCTCCACCCAGGTGAGGCCGCCGAGGTCGAGGTGTTGTCGGAGCTGCTACTGTTGGAGGTCACTCCCCTGGTCATTTTTGCCAGAACGGACGACGTGAAGAACTCGTCCAAGTGGTTGTTGTTGCTGCTGCTGCTACTGCTACTACTCTTTCGTTCACTTCCTGTGGTAGTGGTGGCAGTACTACTACTACCGGCCCTGTAAGCGTGAGAGGCTGCTGACGGCGACCTAGCTGAGGTCGTGTCCTGCGTCATGAATCGGAGCTTCTCCGCATTGATGTTGTAATATCGGGGCTGCTGCTGCGTCATTGGCGAGGTCGCCGTCGCAGCCCCTCTCTGCTTTCGCTTCAGGGCCTGGCCTTCATCAAACACAAGGCTGCTCGGGGCCATCCAAGCAAGAGGACGGCGGCCGCGAGTTGTTCTCGCGCCGCGATGAGCTACTGGCTGTTGTTGTCGTTGGAGACGACGAGGTCGTTGCGTTCGAGGCCGTCTCCGTCCTCGAACTGGCACTTCCGCTTCCGGTGTTGCTGGTGCTACTGCTCGTGTACGTCGTATCCATGTCCTCCATTTTCTCGGGTGAGGCGAGGTTGATCTTGATGGCCGCGGACGAGGCGGCCTCCGAGGCCGAGCCGTTTTCTTTGAGGCCGTCGTCGTTTTTCTTAAACTGCTGCTTCAATTCGGAAGATCTCAGCGTCAATGGATTGATCTCGGACGGCCTGTACTTTTCGAGGTCGGGAGTGGCCTGAAATACATTTAAATATAGTTATTAATTACGAGTACTTGTGAACTGCTGCGATTGTTTGTCATTTCTTAATCATTTGTAGTAGTTTTTAAGTATCTAAGTACATCGTGCTTTTCAGCAAGAACGTGGACCAAACAAGATTGTTTTTTTAAAGATTCGGAAATGGTGACACTCAGTTTGTAGAAGATGCATTGAAAAAAATACTTTCAAAATCTTTTAAAATGCTTTCATCGAAAAAATCAGCCATAATAGATATGTAATACACAATATTTCATACACTATATAAAGTTGCAGAGAGTGGCAAAGAGTTTGGAAGATTTCAGCGCAACAGCAAATCCTGAATAAGCAATGTGCAGCAGATTGAAAAAAAAACTATATGAAAAACCTCCTACAGAGAAGTGAAATCCAACGAACGCTTTATGTATCGGAAAATAGGGAACAGCGAAGGAAAGGGAAGCAGATTTTAAAGACTTAAGAGGATTCTCTTCAAAGAAGGTAGGTATATACCGTAGCCACCAGCTGATGCATTTTTTGGCAAAAAAATTGAACTGCCCATAACTGTATAATGAAAAAATAAGACAAAAACTCAGACGCTCTCTAATGGCTAAAAAGGCAACATTGAACTTTAAAAGCTAAGTACATAAAATACAAATTAAATTGTAAGAACGACTTGTTAGATTACCTTGCCGATGTCTCCACCACCGTTTTCAGTACCATTTGTGTGTTTCGAGGCTGTCGAGGATGGTTGTATCATGGTT
>JAAUYL010091484.1_pt1 | contig 11145 bp, 9 predicted proteins | sample 7278011 | NCBI WGS metagenome assembly JAAUYL01 (sample SAMN14350225, study PRJNA611818) | marine sediment metagenome | isolation source: surface marine sediment (1.8m) | place: French Polynesia: Moorea | collected 2018-08 | reverse complement strand
GTCCAGTACAGATGACTGTAAGGTCGTCTGCAAAAGCAACCGTTTTAGTTCCATCTCTATTCAGTTGATCCAGATATTCGTCTATGCACAAGGTGAAGGCCAAGGGCGCTGGACTCAGCCCCTTGGCCTTCACCTTGTGCATAGACGAATATCTGGATCAACTGAATAGAGATGGAACTAAAACGGTTGCTTTTGCAGACGACCTTACAGTCATCTGTACTGGACATGATGCAAACACAGTTGCGGAATTGATCCAACGAAAACTGAAGGTGTTGGAGTCTTGGTCCAGATCCGCTGGATTGGAATTCAACACTGCCAAATCGAATGCCATGCTATTTACGACCAAAAGGAAAGTAACGAAACCAATCCTCAGGCTCAATGGAGAAGAGATCGAATATGCAGACAAGGTTAAGTATCTGGGAATAACATTGACACCAAAGCTAAGCTGGACTGCGCACATCCTGGAGAAAGTCGGATCTTGTAAGAGGCTAATGTATTATTTATTCAGCATGGTTAAGAAGGACTACGAGATGAAAACGAAAGGACTGAAATGGCTGTTTACAATGTGCATCAGGTCTAAGGTATTGTATGCTGCTCATATCTGGGCAGCTGGCAACATACTGGAGATTCAGAAACAGCTATTACGCAAATTAAATAGTCTTGGATGTCGATTACTAGCCCCGTGCTGGAGATCAACGCCAACACGAACACTGGAAATACTCTGGGATATGATACCATTGCATATACTGGCAAAAGGAGCGGCACTGAAGACATTCGACAAGATCAGGACCTTGATTAGACCACAACTAAAAGGTGAGATTGGATATCAGAAGGGACACTTGAAAGATTTAAAGAGGAACAATTTTCACTGTGAAAACACAGAACGTAAGATATACAAACGGTACTTCGATAGGGGCTACAAGGTCAATCAATTCGACGACTTGGACTGGGTGACCCTGCTGGAACATGTTGGAACCAGATATGTCTACTGTGATGGATCAAAATCCAGCGAGAGAGCTGGATCGGGATTCACAATAAGGCTGAATGGAGAGACCGAATGCGTTGGATCCTTTCCGATTGGCAAAAACAGGACAGTTTACCAAAGCGAACTGAAAGCGCTGGACCTTGCTCTGGATCAGCTGGATCTGGAGCTGGACCAAACACCAATACCCAGGCACATGAAAAAGACAGAAATCCGGATTGATAACCAGAGTGTTCTACTGAAACTTCGTTCCGGATTGGCGATAACGACACTGGAAGACCAGATCATGACCAAGTTGATCAAGCTTAGCAGGCATACGTTGGTAACATTACGTTGGATCAGATCTCATAAGGGGATTCAAGGAAACGAAGCGGCAGACTGTTTGGCCAAGGTGGGCTCGATGGACCTGGATCCAGACCTGGATCTGGAACCGGTTGACGTCCCCCTCCCGGACAGCTTTCTGAAACAGAAAGTCAAGGATTACATGTATAATCAATGGCAAAACGAATGGGATACCTTGGAAGGAACCAAATTTGCGCACAGGAACACGAGGTTCTGGCTCAAGTCCATCGATCCAACGATCCATCGAGAGATGCTGAAGTTGGACCGAGCTCAAGCTGGCATGGTTATTCGGGCGATCTCCGGGCACAGTATGATCAAGGAACATCTGAAAAGGACAGGCAATTTAGATGAAAATGTGACTATGGATTGCAGGCTCTGCAACCAAGAACAGGAAACAAACGAACATCTGCTAACATGTCCAGACTTGCGCATGGAGAGAGTTCTTGCTTTTGGTACATCCGACAAGGAACAAATCCAGAAACACTGGAAACTAGCTAATATTGCTGAGTTTTGCAAGAACGAAAAGGTTAAGAGCATTATATTAGGTCAAGACGAACCGGGCAGCTAAGACAAACGGATATTCCAGGCAAAGAAAGTAAAAGCACTCACTTTTATGGACGGTCTGGGGGGAACCATATCCCCCTAACACACAATTAATTATTTTATCTTTTATAATTCATGTGAAAATACGAGTTACCTACCTCAAAATTTCCGTGCCGACAAGCCAGGAGCTTGGCATTTATCGATGCTGTACCAATACGCAGAGACGGAAATAAATTGAACAATTGAACAATTGAACATTTGATTGTTTGTGAATCATGAATGATATGAAAGAATCAAGAGATATTTCATATTGCAATTGAAAATGTTCTTAATTTCTTAGCTTGGAAGAAGAGGCAGCTTTTTGAAAAGAAATATTGCTGTTAGTGTTAGTGAAACGCTGGTTCTGGTTGGTCTCGTCCGACCATTCCCTTTGCCGGCGTGACTTCCGCCATATTGAAATATGTTTACGGAAATATTACTTACTACTATCAGGCGAACAGTAATTTAATCCAGAAACATGACAAATGCAAGCTCCAAGGCAGTAATCACAATGTAGATTATGTTGGCAACAGTCACCATCGTCAAAGTTGCACTCTTTGTTGTTATTGGATTCATGACAGAAATTGTCATTGCCTTTTGGGCATGTACCTGCGATCACAAACTGAATGAATTGGGCAGGTACAGAACGTAGGTCAGGCATTCGGGTAGGAGAGCCTGTTAGCCTTGTAAGGCAATCTACTAGTGTTGGTGCCACCGCCACGAACAAGCACCCTCTGCCAAGACGTCCTAAGCCAGCTTGGGAGAGAAGACTGTTAAAATCGGCATGAAGTTGACACCTTCATGCATGTCTGTGCGCATTCCGCCATGAGCGGAGAACAACGTCCAAACAACAAACATACTTAGGTAAATACTTAATTCTGTTTGACCACCTGCACATTTATGATGACCAGTTTCGTGGCAGTCGCACCATAGTCCGTCGCAATGGCGGCAGTCCCCATCTTCTCCGGAGCAGCAGTCCCCTCCATCATACTCGCAATCCTCAAAGTTGTTGTGGCCATTGCAGATTCCATTCCCAATCAACAGGGGGTCGCAAAGTGCTACAAGTTGAGATACATGAAAACAAATAAGTTAGCAAAAGCTCGAGTCCATGGATAGATAGACACATGTGCTCACTTACTTGAACAGTGCGAAACGCCAGTTTCCTTGCAGACACAATCTTCTCCTGAACACCTGGTGCAATTGGTTTCAGGTAAACAGCAGTCCCCGTTGTCGAAGTTGCACAGGGGATTGTTGTTGACATTGTCACAATAGCCATCTCCTTGAGAGTCGCAAGATAGGTCTTAAAAAGAGGCAGAAATACGTTTAAGCAACTCAGTATATTAAAATTGATTGTCTCTCTTTCAAGTCGTATTATACTCACCAAAACAGTGGGCTAATCCAGTGGCAATGCAGATACACTCGACTCCGGAACAATACGTGCAATCAGTAGATCCGAGGCAACAGTCCCCATCGTCATAGTTGCAAAAGGGGTTATTGTTATATCCGTCGCAGTACCCATCGCTCGCCTCAAAACAAGTTGCTTAAGTGAAGCCCAAAAAAACCAGTTAGGAACGCATCCAAGTAAGTAATTGACGCATGCATTTGGCATATTAGGTACCTGTGGCATTGTTGGGCAGTACGTATAATTCGTACATCTTTGAAAAGGGCGGAAGTATCATAGCCACCGCCTCATCCCTGCCAAACAAAAGCTCGAGGTCGTTTTTCCTCCATTGGCAGGTGGTGCCAACACATTTCAAATCCAAGACAAGCGTGGACATATCGTACGGGTGCAAGGACCGGATGCCTCCGACAACAAACATCTTCGACTGATCCTGGGTTGTGGCACTTGCAGCCCTGAAAAGTTTGAATGGGAGCTTCGGACCGAACTCCCATTTGCCTTCTGTGGTTCCACTGTCAAACCAAAACAGCTCAACCGAATCTGTGACCAGTTCCACAGTTCGGGAACCACCAGCAGCCACTACAACTTCTTTGTCGTCCTCGTCATTCGACTTCAAGATGCCACAGGCATGATGCTGTCTCGCCAAGTTCATGGACGCGACGTGCGTCCAATATTTGTTTGGTTTGTGCATGTCCATGATCCAGGTTTTTCGCACGATTTCGTCGCCGTCGGACCCGCCGTACAGAATGACTATGTTTCCCTGGAGCATTTGGACGCAATGGTTCTCCATTGGGCCAGGCAATGACGTACCGTTGTTTTCAATGTTGGAGCCAAGATTCAAGGAAACGGTGCTTGAAGTCATTTGTGAGTCTGTGCGTCCTCCTGTCACCCACAACTTTGTTCCATCTTTCGTAACAACGCCTGCCGCCCCACTCCGTCCTCCCTCAAGGTGGACACCCTGGTCCAGATGCTTTCCAAGAGTGTGACATCTTTTGTAGAGGTCGGCCCTGTCATTGATGTGACCACCGCAAATTACAGCAAAGTACACGCTTGGAATTGAAGCTTGTCTAAGCAAGGCGCCAGTTGCTCCAGCAACTCCCATGGGTGCATGAAAAGTGTATTCAATATAGTCGCATCTGTTGAGTTGACCGTCATCTTTGGAGATGGAAAACATTTGAGTAGTGCTGACTTCATCCATGTGGAGAGTGAACCCAGTGGTCAGGATGAGAATGCTTTGGACTAAAAGCGTGAAAAAAAGTAACAGTAGACGCCAAATTAAGTTATAGACGTCCACACTAAAGATGTGGAACGCGTCCGAGCGAGGAACCTCACCTCGAGGCTATTGCTAATTTCTCAACCCACTCTATGTACTGTTACCATTTTTGAGGCTATTTAACAACAAATTAAATTCTCACACAACTTAAAGACCACCATTGAAACAAATTGGACTGAAATTAGTGTCCTCGCTCGCTTCGCTCGCTCGGACAATTATACAGCAGCTGAGCTAAGTATTAACTACCTCGTTTGTCATTGTAAATGTTGCAAGCGTCTAGACCAGGATATTTCTCCTCGCCATTTGAAGCACTCGGCGGCGGAGGAACCAGAATGGCGACTCCGTTGGACCGTGGCAACCCAAGCAATGCATTTCCGGTAACCCAAACGCAGATGTTTTTTATACAGTCGATGCTCAGGATGTACTGCGATTGATGGTAGGGTGTATGACTGACAGCGCCACCAGCCACAAAGATCTTCGTATGGTCCTCTGTTGTAGCACTTGCTGCACAACAAAGCTTGAACGGTATTCTCGGACCCTCCTCCCACCCATTTGTTGACGCCTTATAAGAGTTGCCGACCCGGTAAAAGTAGAGCAGCTCCACAGTGTCCGTGAAAATATTATCGAAGCTGGACTCAATCCCGCCCGCGGCCACCACAATTCTCTTCTGGTGGGGATAATCCTGTCCATATGACGTCTTCAAGACGCCACACATGTGCTGCATCCTGCCTCTCCCAAGTGGCTCGCTTTGTGACCAACTAATTGTTTGGTTGTTGTCAATGTTTGTTGCAAGCCAAACATTCCAGGACACCTGCCAATCTCCATAGTCACCCCCGTACATCAGGGCAGTATCAGTGCCAACCATTTGCAGACAATGTGAGCTGGCTGGAACAGGCAATGCTACGAAGGCCTCGGCCACGACCTGGTCCACACCATCATTGGAGGAGTTCTGTGACACTAATTGCACCAATTCAGTAGAGTCAAGCAAAATGTCATTGTCGTAACCCCCGGTCACCCACAGGGTTGTTCCATTTCTGAAGACAGCACTGGCAGCCCCCTTTCTCTGACGAGTCAAGCTACCAGCCATGACACTCCGCTCGGAGTCCAGGATGAAGCACTTGGCGAAATGCTCGTATTTGTTTGGCAAAACGCCACCACAAACGACTGGAACTGGATAAGCCCTGCCACGAGAAAATGCCTTCAGTATCCCCCCGGTTGCCATTGACACCGCTGCATGTTTGGAATGATCTCTTGGCAGGGAGCAACCAGCCAAGCTCCTGTCACTGCTGGAAATCGTGAAACCTTCTAAAGTGTCCAGTTCAATGTTGTTACTGGTTCCAGTAGAGACCACAAGCATTCCTTGTCCTAAGTAATTATGGACTCAATCATCTCAAGTTGTATTTTGGAAAGCTTTTCTATTTACCTGTGGTTTCATTAAATTTTGGGCACTTTGCGTCATGTTGCGTCAAATCTGCTTCAATTGAGTCAGAGGGCATGAAAAATGCGAGCCCTCCAGTCATTGACCTTCGCATTTCATACACTTGCTTCCACTCACACTGCAAGTCTGAGCAATGAAACTCATAGATGGTTGCTAGTGGTTGAAACTCTGCAATGCCTTGCACATAAGTGGACCCTCCAATCACATACATTTTTAGCTGATCGGCTGTAACAACGCTGGCAGCATCCAAAATGGGCGCTGGCAAGTAGGGGCCTTGCGCCCATTCCAATCCTTGTCTTGACGACACCATAAAGCTAGCTTTGTCCTCAATTACAAGGAGTTCAACGCTCTGCAAAACTTCCTGTTCACCATACTGCTTAGTTTCACCCCCCGCAACCACGATCACTTTTCTCGAGCTGTCAGAGCTCATGGAATCCTTGAGTGCTCCGCAACTGTGTCTTGACCTTGGTATTTCCATCTGGGACTCGGTTGTCCAGGACATAGTGTTGAAGTTGATTGACCAGCTCAGTCCTTCACTGTACACCTCAAGGTCTTCCCCAGTCTGATCTGTCACCTCGTACTTTTCTCCACCAGTAAGAAAAGCGAGTCCATCGCTGACTTTAGTCAGGCAATGATAAGAAAGGGTCTTTGGCAAGTTCAGGCCCAGGGCAACGACAAGTCCTGTGGTTTTTGGGTCCATTGTCACAGTTTCCGTGGTCTGCAAGCGGTTTTTGCTGTTGTGACCTCCAGTTATCCAAAGTGTAGTTCCATTGTCAATGACAAGGGAGGCTGCTCCAATTCGTGTTTCTCTCAATGCTCCTGTCTGGGCCAGTTTGTGAACATGGGAATCGCCATGACTGAAGCACATTTGATTCTCTGCTGATGATTCAACCTCTGTTCCACCACAAATGACAATTTCTTCATTCACGGCAATGACCCCACCAGTTGCCCATTGCAGCTCTTTTTGAAACTCCAATGAATTTGCACACTCATGTACTTCCTCTACTGCAACTGCTTCATCACCAAAACTGCCAAATTTCAACACCTGAGTCTTGGTGTTAGTGCCACCATTTGTAACGATGAGCAGTTGATCTTGGACAAACAAGAATCCAAATTAAGAACTTAATTTTAGCCATTTAAATGTATCTAAATACCTACACTACTAAGACATGTTTGTAGACAAGTTCTAGACTCACCTTTTTCTGACAATTGTAGAGGTCCTGGAAGTCCTGGAGGTCCCTTGCCGCGACAGGTGAACCAAGCACTTTTGTCTTTGCCCAATAAAACTAAAATGAAAGAAAGACTGGGCAAATGATCAGTCATACCCTATTCTTTGTCATTTGTCAAATGCCTTTGTTGCAAAGTTGTGAGTATGCATACAGCTCAAATAGTTATATGATTTCATTTCAATCATGCCAGTCAAATATTCAGAGACCCACTTACTGACAAAGTGGTCCAAAAAACTACCACAATCCTTGGCCGAGGACACCCATCCATGATCAATCAGGATGGTCTCTGTCAGTGCATTGTCAAGTGAAAGAGGCAATAATGTTCTACATTCTCCAAGCACTACAGAATTCCGAATGTCAAAGAGAGCAAGCACAGTATTATGTGGATCTTCTGCTACTTAAAGAAAATTATTTATTGTCCTCTTTTACCTCCAAATCCCTTTCTTTCCCATGAGTAAAGTTCGCAGTCTTGATCAATTCTGCACTTTTCCTGACAATGCCAAGCTGACCAGGTCATCACGGACAAAGATGAAGCCACCAGCTCTTGCTTGTATTTCTCCGTCGGTTCTCCATCAATTCGCATTTCCAATGCCAAGCAATCTTTATTACAGTATTCAAGAAGTATTAAAGCACTTTTGGCCAAAACTAGATAGATCTCCAAAAAAAGAGAACTTACTGCAAGCCACAGTTTTTCCCAACAGGACAAATGCGTCCAACTCTTTGGTCATATTTAGTGCGCTAGAAATCGGTGTGTTATTCATCAGCATTCCCTCCAAACAGACCTTTGGAAAGTTCATTTTAAATCAACTTAAGTTCAAGTTCAAGTACATTTCAAAGAATTAACTTAAGTTCAAGTCTAAGTTCGATAAAATGAATGAACTTAAGTCCAAGTTCAAGTTCTAATTTCAATTATATGAGCCTCAAAAAATACAGATTTTTTTTGACAAACTTGTTATCTTTAATGCAAATTTTCCTTTTTACTGCTTGAAAATCTCATCTTTTCTTACAAAAAATAGGTGTGTGGAGAAAAAATGGTTCACTGAACAATTTTTTTATTAATTCTTAGGAAAAAATCCCATAATTCTTGACAAAATAATGAAAGAACTTGAACTTAGAATTTTGGAACAAAAGAACTTAAAGTTCAAGTTCAAGTCCGACTTTTTGAAAGGAACTTAAATCCGGGGTTAAGTTCAGCATTTTGAACTTAAGTTCGAACTTTAAGTACTCTGAACTTAAGTCTCCAAAGGTCTGCCTCCAAACAAGTAGTGGATTGAATCCATCCACAAGTGCAAACACGCTCTTTGGCATCATACTGCCAGGCATTGATCCTGTCAAACTTTTTGTGATCCAAGCAGAGCACAGAGCAGACTGGACTCGACACTACCTCTTCCACCTTGACGGAGCTGTTGGTGTTACTAATGACAGTTGAAAAGTCAATTGAAGTATCCAAAGGATGGATTTCCCAAGTGTCAAAGTCATTTTGCAAGTCATCCTCTGTTACTAACAGCATGCAGGAGCAGTTTTTGCAAAGGGTCGTGTCCTTGGCTTCTAGACAGCAGTCGCCTCCATCGTACAAGCACAACGCGATATTTGTGGCCTCATCACAGACGGAATCCCTGAGCATGAAACTGTTGGCACTGCATGTGTTGTTGTTTTGATTGATGTTTTCAGCAATTGTCACTTCTATGTACAATCAGAACAGAGATTGAAAAAGTCTTGTATACCTTGGACAAGCCTAATTTTATTTACCTCCTGAAGACTGATTCTTCACATTGTGTGAAATGATCAGGAACAGACCAAAGTAGAATCCAATTGCAATGAGAATGAACAAGGCCACTGTCTTGAGGCATTTGGTCTTGGATGATCCACTCTCAATGTTTTCAGAGGCAATGCTCTGTATGTCACCATATCTATCACTCTCTTGACTGCTTTGACTGACAGAACTCCTTTTCCTTCTTTTGTTGTAGTGTCTGTTAAAGGTTGAAGATATTGACTCGCCATCACTGCTTTCGGTCGCAGCCTCCATTCCCCTACCAATCTACTATGTTGACAAAAATTATTTGGTTTATAGCAGATGTAGTAGTGATTAGGTACTTTAACAGATAGTCTGAGTAGTCTGACAAGTGTATGTAGATAGTTTTCATAAGGAGAGCTAATCGATGATAATTGGGATATCATTGACGTCAACAACGATTTTTTTCAACATACTTCAGAAGTTGATTCATATTTTTTATAGGTAGATGACTTTCTACAAGCTACGTATGCTCACCATACCTGTTGTGCATGAGATAGATAGGAAAAATAATCTTTTCTCTGCAACATGAATTAATTTCTTGTTATGATAAGCTTTATTCCAAGCACTCGCACACTTGACAATAATCCATTAGAATCTCTGCCAGATAGCAATCGCCTCCTTCATAGAGGCAAGTCTCGATGTTTAGACCATCATCATTGAGTGATCCCCTGAAGGATCCTAACTCACCTGAACAAAGATGGCCTCCAGTCTCATGACAGCGGCACTTTGGTCCAAGGCAGAAATCACAGTGGGTGTCATCTCCTGAGCAGAGCAGCAGTCTCCTCCATCATACTCTGAACCCTCGACGTTATTGAGTCCATGGCTAATACCATACCCTATCAGGTCTGTGCTGCAAATGTCTAACAGCGAATCATATGATTGCTTGTTGACTTGTTCTATAAAGAAGCTCCCTTACTTGGACAGTTTCGTTGCATAGTCACTCATTGTCATGACACCAGGGACAATTTGTTTCCGGTAGACAGCAATCACAAGCATCAAAGTTGCAGATTAGGTTGTTGTTTAAACCATCACAGATCCAATCGCCTTGCAGGGTCAAGTCTCCACAGAGATGTTTTAATGTTTGTTTGACAACTAATTTCTTTTTGTTTTCGATTTCTATGATTGACCCAAGAATCTACCAGTCGTATAGATAAGCCTGCGTCATTAGCATATATAGATATATTTGGACTCAATGTGTTTTGTTAACCTATTTATTTACTATTTTTCCAGGCTAACCGTGATGGTATGACGGAGGTAGTGCAAGATCAGGTGTTCTTCGTCTCCTCGCTGCTCTTCTTCAAGGCCCTGTCCCTCTACATGAGCGAGATGTTTACAAACAGCAACAATGGCGACAGCGATGTTGTTGACGAAGTTGATCACGACGCACTTCTTGTCGAAGCCTTCATCACCTACGAGGGGTCCGAGGCGGAGCCTCCCCAACTGAAGCGTCGGCGAACAACGGAAGACGAGCGAAAAGTAAGCATATTTCTAAAAATTACCAATCTTCTTTGCTGTTTAATCTTGATTTTGTAGATTCCAGTGGTCACCCATACTGACCTTGGCGAACTGAGTCCGGTGGTCAAGAGTTTCCTGCTCGCCGTCCGATATTTTGATCTCATTCGAAACGATCCGGCATTGGATGCGAGACTGACAGGACAGGTCCGAACTCCCGACGCGATTTTCTTGCCGTTTTACATTGACCTGGCTTCTTACCAGGGTCGATATCGTGAAGCTGCGTCCTCGTTGAGGTGATCAAATCATAAATATTTAGAGTCCGGACAGTTTCACGACTTTTTTTCAGGCATATTACCAGTTTGAATCCCAGCTACTCGCCGATCAAGTATCACGTCAAAATGGCGTCGCTCAACTATGCCCTTGGAGATCAACACAGCATGGCCGAGCAGGCCTTGCAGGCGATGGACTTGATGACGAAGCAACCGGACAGTGGGCTCCCGAATGCCAAGAACCCCGTTCAAGCTCGTCAAGGACGACACCTGACACAGCCAACTCTAAAAATGAGGCACATGAAATTCGTCCAATACAATCGACAATCGCTGACCTCTTACTGTACGAGACTGCTCATCATTGCACTCAAGGATCGGGCT
>JAAUYL010003874.1_pt1 | contig 11147 bp, 12 predicted proteins | sample 7278011 | NCBI WGS metagenome assembly JAAUYL01 (sample SAMN14350225, study PRJNA611818) | marine sediment metagenome | isolation source: surface marine sediment (1.8m) | place: French Polynesia: Moorea | collected 2018-08 | reverse complement strand
GGAACAACTTGGTATTGATTGGGTTAATCTCGTCTTTTCAAGTAGATATTTTTGGAGAGGACTTACTATCGTGAACAACGATAATTTGCGTAAAGTACGAGCATGCTCTCTCTATATGCAGAAATATACTCATATAATCATCCTTCGTGAACGTGATAGATGTCAATTTGATTTTCGATAGAATGCTTGCCAATAAAGGACATAAAGTTAAGTAACAGTAATTTTGACTGCTTTTGTAAGTAAAAGTACTTTCCAACAATTGTCACATGTGAACAGATAGGGAAAATATTATTTCAGTGCCATCTCCTAGACAATTTCAAAAGTTACTATGGACGAACCAGATAATCGAACGGCGTAATAAAATATTCAAAAGTTTTGTGTCTCTGGCAGTACAAAAGGATATTGAAATGGCAGTAGTATTTAGTAGTATCTGGATTAAATTCTAGAATATGTATGTACCCAACCAGACAAATTCAGCTAGGTCTACTATGCCACAATGTCATAGTAACGCATTCGTTAAATGTCATAGAAAATCCCGTTTTTCCAATGCAAAAAATCATAGTAGGCGTACTATGCCAACAGGAAGTGGCACAGCTGACTTTTTTTATTGGTATAGGAGCCTGACAATGCAAATAAATGTACTCCAATGACGGCATAGTATTGGCATTGTGTTTCATAGAAATGTTACTATGCCAGTCTTTTTCCCAATGCTCCAACGCACCACAATCTACACCTATGCCATTGGCATTGTGGTGCATAGTGCAACAATGACATTACTACAGCATTTTTGGACGCGCTACTATGACACCTCTATGCCAATACTACGCCAGGGTGCGGCCCTAGGGTGGCACGCCCCCCTGGAAGCACTATGACGATACTATGCCCTTCCAATGCCCTTTTCTATGCCAAAAATGGCCGGATCCTGGGCCACGCCCCCAGCTACTATGCCGTACCTATGGTGCCACTACGACTTTTACTATGCCTTTTGAGGGGGTTTTTGCCCCCCCCTGCCCCCTGGCCCCTGCCCCTGCCCCTGCCCCTACCCCTTGGCCTCCTCAGGGTGGTTTTGCAGTATATTCCCCTGTTGCACTAGTAGCAGTTCTACTAGTCCCATCCCCAGGGTATTCCCGGGGTTTTCCCCTTGGAGGCACCACATCCCATACATATACTGGAGGGTTACATTGGCATGGCTTCTACAGACATAAATATAGCAAGAATTGGCATGTACCAAAGTATAAAGAAAGACATTTGAAATATAAAAGAAATGTTTTGACTGTTATATTCTAATAAGTTAAAATTGACACTATCTGTGTTGTACTTAGTTTTTGTTAAGCTTCTATAAGGTTTAAGTTCAGGTTAACGTTACGGTTCATAATAACTGTTGTTTAAGAATTACGTCTTGCTATCTTTTAAAGGTTAGTTAAGTTCTTGAAATTCATAACTACGATATTTCGCACTGAAAAGTACGGTTTCATATCTTCTGCTTGTCGTCGTACTTGGCTGTGTGCTTACTCAGAACGACGATGTTTTTTCTGGGACTTTTTCTTCTTGGGCTTAGAGGTACGCTTCTCCTTCTTGCCATGGGCCCCTTTGCGACCGCCAGAAGAACTGTCGTAACTGTTGGTGCTTCCTCCACTTGAACTTCCGCTGGATGGCAAAGGCACAGTCGACCGGATAGTCTTGGGCTGAAAAGTGGATGGTTAAAAGAACAATTACAAATTGCCCTCATTTCTACAGACTATCTCTTTGGAAACAAGCTTACCGAAACAGATGTGCCAACGCTTGGAGCTCGGGACGGTGGAGGCATGGTCAACCTGTCCATGTCTGAAATAATCCTGGGGACTGGGTCACTCTCTGATGACTTGGTGCCTGCGCTCGTACTCTCCGTAGAGGGAGTAGTGGGTGTGGTCGAGGAGCTCAGATCCTCAGTGAGATAATCTTTCTCCATTTCGGCGTACCTTTGCATTGGGGTCTTTTCTCTGGGCACGGGACGAGTGACCGTGTGATCTTGAGCAACATGAGCCACGCGTGTCCCACGAACAGACACATTTGCCTTATCAGCCGTCACAACCTCAGCCGAGTAATCGACGTTCTGGGTTGTGTCTGTCCCAACGTGGACAGTAGCAGTTGCAGATACTCCCGTCTCAATATTGGCAAAGTCAATGGCCTAAGGAGGGGAAAAAGGTGAAAGTGGCTAAGTACTGTCTCTGCAAGTGCATTAACATTTGTGGAAAACACTCACCTTCTCCAAAATGTCTTTTCCGATCTGAGCTACATCCACGCCTCCTCCTTGGGGGTTGCCAGTGGCAACAATGACCGGGCCGCTGCCAGGTTCAACAGTCACTGCTTCAGCAGGGGGCTCCTCCACGGGAGTGCTCTGCAACATTAAAACAGGTTGCCAAGGGTAGGCATTCCACTCTAACAATGACGTACAATGTCTGAAACTATGACATTTACCTGGGCAACAAGCAAAGATATCTGCTCCGGAGTCAAATTCTCGATCGTTTGGCCTTCTGGCAATGTGACGACGACCTCGCGGTCAGCTGCTTTTCCAGTATCATCCGTAACCAGGAGACGCTGAAACAAGGGCACACATTAAGCATTGCAATGCGCACACAAGTAACAAACTTACCGCAACATTGGGCTGCTGTCCAGGTGGATTGTTTCCCGAGCTAGACGACGTTGACATTGGCCCAAACAAAGCGTCCATGTTTTCCTCAACAGACTTGGTGGGGTCGTACCCGCATGGCTCGTTATCTCGAGGGGGATCATTCGAGAAGGTTCCGAATGATTCTGGAGGCAAGGTACCAGACTCAGGTGCCTCCTGGCGCTTGTGTCCGCCACTCTTTTTTTGGCTGGATTGCTGTTGGCGTCCAGACTTCCCGGACTGCTTGGAACGAGCAGACTTGCCAGAACCACCAGACTTGTGGCTTCTCGCACGGCTAGTGCCGGCAGCAGGTCCACCAGCCTCATCGTCCCGACCGTCATCATCTGAGGATGTTGAAGACTCACTGTCACTATCAGAGGAGTCTTCGCCACTGGAGTCCTCTGAAGACGTCTCTTTGGCTCGTTTGCCACGGCCACGGCCGCGACCGCGGCCTCGCGAACGTCTAGAGGCTCGAGATCGACCGGAACGACTGGACACGCCAGATCTTGTCGATTTTCCATCATCGTCTTCATCCGAGCTACTCGCTTGACGCCTTCGGGCTTTGTTGCGCCTTTTACGAGTCTTCTCCTGGCGCGCCACTCGGCGCACGCCCTTTTCAATCTGATCAGTGGACGGGCCTGGATTGCTCTTGATCATCTGAAAGTGGGCTTATTAAAGGCTCAAGACATGCTCAGGGCTAATGGACATTGTACAACAATGCCTTCACTATGACATCACCAACAATAAAAGACTTACCGCCCAAACGTTCCTTGTGAACGTAGGAGTGCTGAGTCCTGCATCCTGTAGCTCCTTGACAAGGTCTTCCACTTCCTGGCGGTTGCCTGGAACACGACCCTTCACCATCATGGGCCAGAACTGGTCCTCAATGTTTTCCGGACAGGTTTGCTCGTCAAAGCTGAAATTTGGGTCTGAGTCCAGCTGTCCGTTCTTGTATCTTTTGAACTTTTTGGCCTTGCTCAATTCCACTTCGAAAGTCCACTGGTTCTTCTCGCGCTCGGAAAACAACCACTGCAAAGAGAAAAAAAGGAATTGCAGGTGACATGCAATGTTTCCAATTTACCACAAGGAGAAACAACATACCTGGTGACCATTTTCGTAAAATGTGAGTCGCTCCCAGTAAAGCCTGATGGCCGTCTCCTCAACGGACTGTGCAGCCATCACCCATTTGCCAGTCAGTACCTTTTGGGTGTGTTCCGTGTAAAATTTGTCCTTGAAAATGTCCTTGTGACTTCTCAAGCCACTGGCCTGAGGGCGTCCAAGGGTCATGATCTTTCGTTCAAAGAGGTCGTACACCGTATCAGGGAACGGCATGCGGCCAAACTGGTAGTTGCTTTTGGCACTCCCGGGCAGCCCGCAGTGGCTCTGGAACCGTTCGCTGAAGACTGCGTCAACAAAGGCATAGACAACGTCCTCCGGGGAAGCCTTCGCTTTCGGGAATCCAGAGTACAGCTCCTTCATGACCTTGTTCTTGATGTGATCCTGGACAATTGCCTGCTCCAGGAGCCATTTCACATCCGGAGTGTACGAGTTGATCGGCAAGTAGGCGTCCAACTTGTACTCGACCGAGTTGACAGGGGACTCTGCTGGCGGGGGACTCTCGTGTGATGGTTCTGTAGGTTCCGTCACTGCTGCCTCGGTTCCAGACATCGCCTCCAGGATTCTCCTAGCCTCGATTGCTTTCTCGCAGGTGGCTTTCAACTCGGCCAACTTCCCCAAGACGTCAGTGCAGAAGTCTTGGAAATCCTGTAAAAAGGACAAAAGAAAAAGATATTGGCCAATGGGTACAACACTATGACAAACAATGACATTCCCTACCTTCATTGGGACGTAGTCCTTGCGGGTATCGGTAACGGTCCGTGACAAGGTCTGAACGTTTTCCCCAAGCTGCTTGACTTCTTTACTGAGCTCCGTAACTGCCTGGCTCTCAACTGAAGCAACGCTTACATGGCTCTGGTTGAGTGTCTCAACATCGGCAGGCTGCTCTGTCTGTTCACCCTGTTCGCCAGCTGGAGCAACAGCGTACTCGTCGGCCATTGGCTCCGTTTCGTTGTTTTCTGGGTTTACAGCCTACAGAAAAAATATTTTTTTCAAACACTTTGACACATAAATGTCAAACGTATCAATGATGTTACCTGCTCATCGCCCTCCAGGATGGTGGATGTTGTACTCTTTCCGGCAGACTTGTGTTTCTTCTTGGGGGGTGGAGATGAAGCCTCAGAGTCTGTCTTAGCCTCTGGCAACTTGGAACTAGTTGACGGCAGTGTGATGTCATCGCTGCCCCTCTTTCTCTCCCTGTTGGACACTTCAGCCGCATACGTCTCCTCTTCCGAAGGGAGATTTCTAAAGCCGGCAGCATCACGTGACACGTTGCCTCCGTTCGATGCGTCACTACCAGAAGATGAGGTGCCAGGCAAGTAGTTGATGCCTGGTCGTTTTGTCCCGGAGGTCTTTTTGATCAGGTCACGAACGAAGGCCTCACGCTCCTTCTGTGGGATATTTTTCAGCTGGTTGTTCATTTCATCCACAAGCGCCCGGAGCTCAATGTCCGACACCTCTGCAATTAAGTAGTATGATGTTAGAACAAAACTTGACATGTAGCATATCATTTTGATGGATATCATACCTTTCCTGACACTGCAGATGAGGTACACTCTTTGAGGCTTCTCTCCCAATGTGAGGGTGATCTCGACCGGTCGGAGGCGCCTGTCCTGTGTCAATTTGACCACCCTTTGGCCCAACAGATCCAGGATGCCTTGTCTTCTTCCAGAGCTCAACAAAGGAAAGTCTTTGAACTTGCCCTTGGCCACAAAGTACAGGATGAAATCTGTGTACACCCTGGTGTCACTGTCAGGTGGTGGGTCCTCCCATGTTTGCTGGGGATGCTTATCTTCCTTCTGGACAGGCATTTTCACTGGTTGACCTTTGTTTTCCCCATAAAATTTGCTTTTTCAGGGCTGAAAAAATTGTTTGATTTTGCGTCAAATTTCGATTTTCGAATTTTCGAATTTTCGAACGAAGCGAGTCCGGACTCGATCTAAAGGCATAGTAAATGGCATAGTACTGGCATAGTGGGGCATTGTGCGCCATTGTATTTGTCATTGTAGTGCCATAGTGTTACAATGCCTTTACTATGCCACTTCTATCCAATACAATTACGCTTTAAACTTCCACGACGCCAACACCAATGCCAACTACGGTCATAGTAGCTGCAGGTAGCTACAATGACACTAACAATGCCCCTAAAAATGTGCTATCTAAATTCGACTCTGAAAAGCTGCATTAGAAGGCAATGGCATAGTACTTGGCATAGTAGTCCTATTACTCGCCCAATGCCACCTTGTTCTTTTCCTCTTGCTGCCCTTGATTTCAGATTATCATCACTGCAAAACCAGCCTAATTACCACCTACAAATGATATATGGTATGCAACAGTGAAAGAATATGTTCTGTATGATCTGGTCCGTGTGAGTTTTTAAAACTATGACTTTATTCACATAGTTGGACATGTTTGGAAACTAATATTAGTCAAATTTACTGATGAAACATGTTTATAGTAATTTGTCTCTTACTCAAAAGTTGGATTATCGTTGTTAGGGATCATAGTTATTCTTGTTAGCATATTTCTCTCCGTGGCTTTCCATAATGGTCATAGCGGTGAAGGCAAGTACGTCGGGAACCTACTTTGTGAACGGCTCCTTGAGCTCGTGGAATCCGTTGGGGACGGTTGCGGCGATAACCTCCTTGGATGTCTCGATCCCTGGCGCAGGCAAGTTGTACGTCGGGATGACGTGTCCCTCACCAGTCTTCATGAAGGACTTTTTGAAGCAGTGGCGCTCCTCAGCGGGCAAGATCCTGTACAGATCCTGAGTGATGACGGCGTCCGCGTCGTAGTCCCTGGTCATCGGGTGGCACTTGTCAAGCGACTCGTTCAAATCTCGGACCAGATTGTACGGGAGACTCTTTGGGCAACGAGTCCTGACCCGGGCAAACGCACGGGTACGGAAGTACTGGCATCCATCATAAGTGATGTAGATGGAGTTTGCATAGTGCCCGTGGCGCGTCATCTTGGTGTTCTTGGCAATGCCACTGTCATCCAGCATGGTGCCAGGGATCACACGCTCCACACCCACTGTGATGAACTTGCCTCGCCAGATTTTGGGTGCTCCTCTTTCCTTCTGCTGCACGTACACCACAAGGCCTTCGTACTTGCGGCCATCGCTAACATCCAGGTTGACCACAACGTCGACTGGCTTGGGAGCGTCCTCAACTGTGGGATTGGTCACTTCAGCCATGGTAATTCTTGTTTCTTGAAGAAATGGTTGACTTTAATTTCAGATTGGTCTTGCCACTTTGGATTGTTTTGAAAGGAATGGCAGGGAGGGCTATCTGTCATAGTTGCGATGTTGTACGTCATTGTGCGACATTGGTCATAGTTGGAAGTGTCATAGTGCCGGCATAGTGGCGAAACTACGACGGCCAATGACTATAATGCTGTCGCCAAAATGACATAGTGGGAACACAGGTGAGCTCCTATGTGTTCCTATGGCCAAATTCGGCATTGTTGTTGGCATAGAGTTGCATTTTTGAGTTTCTATGCCTCTTGCCCTTTGTTTACATTTCAGAAATCTGGAAAAAGTTGAAAATTTCCTTGAAGTTTCTGCAAAGCCTCCCAGAAGATTAAAGGTTTAGCCATGGGTCGAGTGTGGCGCGACAAGCAGATTAGAGACAATGACCGCAACAAGGCACTGTTCAGGAAGAACAGGAAGGAAGCCAGGCGCAAGAGGCGTGAAGAAGCCCTGGAAAGACAGCAACACCTATTCAGGCAGTACTACAATGCTGAGCGTGAAGTGAAAGATTACATCGCCAGTGATCGCTACCAGGATGCCATTAATGCAGAAAGCAGTGACGACGACGCCACGGAGCCAGCTGCAAGTGCCGCATCCAAGGAATCGCAATCAGACCAGCCAACAGCCGCCCAGGCTGTTGTGGCAAAGACAGAGGAGCAGAATGCTCCTGTCAACTACGCAGAGACAGGCGTCATTGCTACGGCTTATCAGGACCAACGCGACTCCAGGATCTTCAACTCGGCAAGACTCGAGTACTCTGCCAGGAAAAGAGCAGGTTGGTCTATCTTTCTCCACGTGTCTAGAGGAAATGACCTTGCTTTTTTCTGTAGCCACAGCAACTGTCACATCGGCAGAGGCGCAACAAGTGACTGCACCCCCAGCTGGACAAGCTGATGGAGGGGCCGGTGACGTCAACCAACGCATTGCCAGGGACGAACAACAGCCAGTACCCGATGACCGTAGGAACATGCCTAGCGAAAACGACGGCGACAATCATGCTGAGCCTGCGGCCAATGTCGACATTGGAAGGAATGATCGTGGCCAGGTAGAGATCAAAATAACACTGAACATGTCTTGTTGCTGTAATTGTGTCTCCCGCAAATGAACCTCACTCCCTTCAACTTTGACCTGTCAAAGGAATATTGGAATAAAGTTTATCAGTTGAGAGAACAAAATGTTTAGTAGCACCTGTCTCTCCATTGTAATTGCAGATGTCTGACAGTGATGCATCAGATGTGAACATTGACTTTGGCGATGATGATCCTCCAGATAGTGACACAGAGTGGGAGGGCGATGATGAGTTCTCAATGACGTTGCAGTTTTTTGAGAACCCGGAAATCAATGATTATGCCGTTGACTTCCTGCATGTCTATGCTACTGCCGCACTAAGCAAGGAGCAGGCATCACGCATGTGGGAGCTGAACAAACGACACGACAAAAGGTTCCACCCTCGGGAGTGGAAGACGTTCAAGTCCCTCCTTCGCAAGGCTAGGAAGGTGTTGCCAAAGATTGAGCAGTCATGGCGTGTCGTGGATAAAGTGACCAACACAGAAGTCCAAGGTAGTGGGCCACACTTTCCTGAAAGACTTTACCATGACAAGAACCGGTACGAACTGTTGGAGATGTGGACGCGAATCCCCCTGAAGGAAATGATGAAGTTCCATGTGCAAGTGCACCCAGAAAAGCGTCAGCAGTTTGCCCCGCAGAACAAGCTGCAACCTGGGAGCATGCCGTTTGTTTTCACCTCTGATGGCCTGCCATGTGGCAACAGCACTTCCAACAATCTCCACGTAGTGGCCTTGCGTTTCGATGACTGCAAGACCATTTACATCCTGGAGACTCGAGTGGCTCAACGAAAAGTGGAGAAGAAGGTGTCCGATTTCCTCGATCCATTGACGGATCAGTTCAACGCTCTGGAAGCCCGGCCGAAGAAGTTTCTGGGTGATGCACCGATGAGGTCTTTTTTCAAGCGACTGAAAGGCCATGCCGGATACAACTCGTGCGAAGTTTGCCTGGCTCCTGGCATGTGTGTCAACCGCCGTGTCTGCTACCCGGCTTGCACGGTTGGCTTTCCCCTCAGAACAATGGACAACTGGATGGCATCCGTCAATGAGATAGAAAACGGCATTGTGGAGGAAAGTGACGGCATAGTGGGAAGAAGTCCCTTGTTGAAGCTGCCCGGTTTTGATGTGATAAACGACTGTCCTTCAGACCCCCTTCACCGAGACTTTTTGGGCATCACCAAGAACTTGTGGCGCCTACTCGTCGACCCCAACAAGCACGGGGTACCATCAGGGAGAGCGCAAACCTTTGCTAAGGCAGTGAGCCGCATCTATGTCTCTGTCAGACTACCTCGGGAGTTTTCACACCGTTCGCGGCCAGTGGATCTTGCTAACTTTAAAGGTCACGAGTGGAAATCTTTGCTCATGACAACATTCCACACCATAGCCGCAGCTGGCCAGCAACTGCGTGGCGGTCAGATTGGACGCATAGTGACACTGTACACGTTTCTCACCAAAATCTATCTTGGCCCTGAAAAGTTCATTGACCAGGTTGGCAGGGACGCACTGAAAGCGATGCACGAGACCTTGTATGACATGTACGAGGAAGACTTTGGACAAGCGAGCTGTTCCTTCAACTGGCACAGCTACTGTCACATGTATGAGATCCGAAAGATGGGACGTCAGAGCTACACGTCTACGGAGCCCTTTGAGTCGGCTTATGGAATGATCAAGCTGTCCTACGAGCCAGGTACCAAAGGAATGGGCGTGCAAATTCTCGAGCGCATGCTGCTACGTTGCTTGAGAACAAGACACCACAACTGCAACATCACCCTCAAGACGGGCACCTTCGACAGAGAGACGAGGCACGATGATTCAATCCTGGTGGATGACAACTGGAACTTTTACAAGATCCGAGCGCAAACAGCCACCCACGTCACTGTGGTGGACATCAACAAGGTCAAGTGGGAATCAGAGTTTGATCCTACACTCCCCTTTGATCTTGTGGGGGTGTATCGCTTCAATGGTTATGGCTCTGTCCGGCGAGAGATGCCAAAGTCATTCTTTACAGGCAAAGGCGTTATCGTGGAACAAAGACTAATGATGGGCCTATCCTGGGACTTGCTGTTTTCGTGAATCAATGCGTTTATTTCACAGACATCATGGCATTGGGAAAAATACAAGTGAACATGGTACATTTCAGCGACTACACTCTTTCGGCGCAGTTCAGTCAACGTACGACAAATTCAGAACTTGAATTTTCGGAATTGCGGCTTAACCTTGTGTTCGGCCAGGCGAGCTTTTTTCGCAGCCTCCTTCTCAAGCTGCAACTTCTGCTTCTGCTTGGTAGACAAACGAATGTTGGGACAGTAAGGGTTGTACCCCTTGGTTGGAGTAGTCTGGGTGGACCTCGTGCGTTTGCCAGGGATCCACTCTTCCTCCTCGTCGGCATACACGATGGGGTGCCTGCTTCGGGGGACACCAGGCCAAGGAGTTGGTGGTGGCCACTTCTCCGGAAAGTAGTCATCTGGGTCCACAAACTTGCGCTTCGCTCCAGAGACCTTGGCATCTTCAGAGGTCTCACCCTGTACATCAGTGCCCTGTGACATGTCCTGGCTGCCTTCAGACTCTGTAGCGGTCTGCTCTGCCACGTCCTGTGACCCTTGAGCCGTGTCCTGTGATTCTTTGTCACTGGACATGTTGGTTTTTTCTTGGAAAAAGATCTGGGAAAATTTGGCTGGCTCTTTCTGGATTCAAAAAGCCTCTTTGTCATTGGAGGGCCACCAATGCCAACAATGCATAATCACAATGACATGTCTGCGGAATAGTAAGCCGTAGATGGGATCATTGAATACCCCAATGACATTTACAGTGGCAAGCATGAGACCATGAAAAGTCTAAGTCCAGGGAATGGTAATAGTTTGAGACATTGGAGTTGGCAGTATATACACCTATGTCAATTACTTTTCCTATGTGGCATTGGCAAGGGACGTTGTAATTCATTGTTATCTACAAACAGCCCCATAGGCAATAGTATCTGTCAATGTAAGATCCTCTTAATACACCTATGCCAACACAAATGCATTGTGTGGACACCTTCCAAGCATTTAAAAGCATAGGAAATGGTAGTAGC
>JAAUYL010043123.1_pt1 | contig 11155 bp, 9 predicted proteins | sample 7278011 | NCBI WGS metagenome assembly JAAUYL01 (sample SAMN14350225, study PRJNA611818) | marine sediment metagenome | isolation source: surface marine sediment (1.8m) | place: French Polynesia: Moorea | collected 2018-08 | reverse complement strand
TGTGTTATCAGAAAAAGCACCAGCAGTTTGCTATTTAGTAAAGCCCGAACGGGCCCGAGCTCAGCCCGATCGGGCCAACTTTTTTGAGCCCAAAGCCCGAGCCCGAACGGGCCAACTTTCCTGAGCCCGAGCCCGAGACGGGCTGAAAAAAACCGGCCCGTTCCACCACTAGACAAATGTGGACTGATTCGTTACAACGATGGCAAACTAAAGGTGGCTGTGATAGCTGATCGTGAGTGCAACACAATAAGTAAACGAAACTTGATTAAGTAAAACCTTTGAGAATTGCAGCCATGACTAGAAAAATGGTACTCTTTGACATTGATGATCAGACGATCACTAATATTTTTTTGCCGCCATTTCCAACTGGAGGAAGTGCCAGCTTCGATGCTTACCACGACAGCATTCATGTCCACGATTTCACTACACTATTCTATTTTGACTATGTAAGCCTGATTCGTATTTTAAAGAATTTATTGATTCATTATTGGTGCACTTTTTATAGCTAAATTTGCAACTTTTCTATCGACGAATGGACACGCCGGACGCTGCAACCACGGATTGGGGCACTGCTGAAATCGGCCAATTTACAACTTCTAGTCCAGTGTATTATACTCAAATGGTGTTTACTTAAAGAAATTGCAACTTTAATAAATCTATATAAGTAGATATGGTTTGCTAAGCCAACAGTTAAGGAAAAGTTAAAAGCATAATTGCAAAAACTAAAGACAAGGAAGTAGTCATTTAAGTTTCTTGAAAGCTTTTGACTAACCACAATGTGTCAAATGTGGTCAGGAAATTGTGCAAGGAAAAGTTGTATTTTAAAGTTATTGGCAAGTTCGTTTCACATTCAGGTGCATTTTCTTTGTTGGTTTTTGAGTTTATAATTGCGGGAGGAGCTCAGTCTGACACTCGCAGTCTTTGAAAAACAATGATTGCTAAAACCTTGAACTGTTTCATTGTAATCCAACTGGGTTTTGCTCGTCTTCAAACTCAAGCAAGTCCATCTCAGCAGAGCTTTTTCGAACGGAAGTTTGTCAATCCGTCTGATTGGACCCCAAATGAATCTTCAGTACAAAGGTAAAGGACTGCTTTCAAGTTTGCAGCATGGAAATAGCATGTCACTTAACTTTCTACAGCTCCAAAATAACATGTGGATCCAAATGTCTGGCAAGCTCAGAATGCTCTGCCTTTCATTATAATCCAACCACAAACGTTTGTGAGATTGGATCGAAGTTGTGCATTGAATTTGCCTCGACGGGAAAAGCACTCTATGTGACACAAACTCAAGGTATCTTAATATTTTTTTTCTTTGCAAAACCTCGACTGACTTTCATTGTACAGGAGATAATGGGGACTCTAGTAACATTGCCAAAGCCTATGTTTTCCGCAAAAGGAACAAGGACTTTGTACATTATTCCTTCAGTGTCAACCTTGATGATCCAAGCAGCAATCCCGGAGCTTGTCTGGTCGAAATCTCTCCCATTGGAATGGACATTCCAGGGCAAGGTAAATGAAAAACATTTTTTCTATGAAACGCTTTCAATTAATGGTTTTGTCTGCATAGACTACACCTACAGTGAGGGAACCGTTGGATTTCGGCCTTCTGATGGAGCAATGTTTATGTGTCCAGGCTTGTATCACACCAACGTTGCCACGAGTCACAATTATGACAGATGCTTAATGAAGGTTTGTATAGCAAAAAAAGACATTTTGTTGAAGCATTTAAGTAAGTATCTTGAAACAGTCTGCAAGCTCACGAAATTTTGACACCGTTCTGGAAGGTTCATCATTGGATTCTCAAGGAAACAGGCCGCTATATGCCAACATTGTCAGCATTCCAAACAATCGAATGTGGGTAGTTGGATCGGAAGAGGGTGCTGGTACTGGTGCAATTAGTATTGAAACCAAGATCATAACAGAGGTACTGATAGATATAAATAGGCTTAATTAGAGCATTTAACATTCTTTAATGTCCAGGATAACAGGGTAATTCAAGGGCCTACTTTGCCAGGGGGACAAGAAGCGTTGCGAAGTCCATGCGCTGTGACAATTAACGAAACAACAACATTGCTCGTAGGAGTGCAACTTATTTCGGGAGTCTGGACCCATGGACAAGGATACCTCTATTATTTTGACTGGACCACTGAAACCATTGCCTTCACGCACTATTTTGGCTTTTTCTATTATATTGCAGGTGAAAGCTCAGCAAAATGTTCATTTTTATTTTCCAGAATTGCACAACATTCATAGGTCACATGGACAGATGCGGCGTGGTACGCTGGCATGACGGCAGACTTATTATGACTGTGATTCCTAATCGTAAGTTGTTGATGCTTATGAATTTATTGTTTCACAACCACTAAATGATTCTTAATGAAAATAGATGCCAACAACAAAATGTTTCTGTTTGACATTGGTGCTCAAGAGCTTTGGACCTACGTCACCATGCCAGACATGCCGCACTATAAGTGGTTTCATATTTATGATGGCAGCATTTTTGTCCACAACCTTAGCACACTTTTCTACTTTGACGCTGTATGTATCTGGTAGCATTTAATTGTCTTTGACTCAATCCTGTTTGACAGTTGAATGTTTCTAGCAAGAGTTTAAGCTGATCTACAGAAGAATGGACACTGTTGATGCTACAACAGCAGATTGGAAAGTGGCTGAGATTGGTCCAGTGCCACCGAACCCTGGCAACCCGGATTTCACAGAAATGTTTTTCACCTAAATTGCATCTGTTTACATACATATGTATGCTTGTCTAAAAATGTGTGTTTATTGGCCAGATGCCCTTCTGGGGCAATCTGGCCTTAATAGCTGACATGACCTGTGCCAGCTTGGATTTAATAATGGTAGGTTATGTGGTTTAAAAGATATTAGCATAAGTGTGGGAGGAGGAGGAGGAGAAGGAAAAAAGTGATTCCTAAAGCCAGATTGCCCTGGAAGGGAATCTGGCCAATAAACTGACATACACACATACCACGGTGTGCATGTCTTGTTTCCATAGGGTCGACGTTAGTGGCACGAAGTCGGGTCCGGAATTGTTTGGGCCTAAAATATCCGGTACATTAGCAGGAATGTTCCTGCAAAATAATCTGAAGGCAAGAGTGTTTGCATGGAAAATTTCAAATCCGGTTTCTGGTTTGGCAGGAAATTCTGATTTGCAGCCCACTTCACAGACAAGTGACAAAATGATAAATAAGAGATCGCAACAAGTTTCTGTCAATCTCTCAGACCATCACTGTCTGAATAACTAAGGATCAGATCATCAGGGTTTTTCCACAAGTTGTCAATGCTCCTGTTTTCTCAAAAAGTATCTTCTCGCCTTGGGCCTATGGCGAGCGATTGTCTTGTTAACAGTTTCTCTGCTTATTGATCTTATTTCATGATTAGTACAGAATTGAGAGCAAATAAACCTAATCATTCGAGGCAAGCACGATAATTAGAGCAACACCCTTTCCTGTAACCGTAGATTGACGTAACCTCAGACGTGTAATTTTTTATGTCCAACTGCTGTTGATGATAATTCCCCCAATCAGGGCGATTTTTGTTTGTAGTTTTGTCCTTGATCCCCGGCTTGTGAACGAGAAAGGCATTGTCGAGTATCATGTAATTATAATCTAATAAGCATAGCTTCAATCCCTGATCAGAAAGAGTAAAAAAATTAACAATAATTTATGACAAGTAAAACTTATTAGTCATTAATTTCTTGTGTGTTTCAACGTAAATTATGCAGATAGAATCTATGTTCTTACCATAACCATTTTGTTGCCTCTTCCTTCCCAAGAAAGTCTCTCATCAAACAATGGTTCATTATGGGTTGCTACATAAAATGGTTCCCAAGTTTTTTGCTTTCCCAAGCGTTTCAGGACTTTTAGTATGCCAAGATTATCTTTAAAAATGTAATGTGTGAAACATAATATATGCTTACTTTACTTTAGTGTAGACGTCATTAAGTATTTATGCTCGAGTAATAATACCTGAGCGATTCCCAGTTTTAATAGTTGCCATCCAAGATTCAATGCCATCAATGTGATGACAATTTACACACAGTCTCGAGTGAAACTGAATTGCCGTTTCCTCCTTCAGCATCTTTAGCAAGGCAGTCTTGTTTTCTGGAACCGGCATGCCATGCTCCACTTCGAATGTTGGCAGTACAAACACCCTATTTGAGCCAGACGTTCCCCTCAAGATTGGATCCTCATTCTTGGCAATCATACCCAAGAAGCTTGGAATAAAGCCTTCAATAAATAGAGCATTGGCAATAACATATCTAACAGAATTTTTCATCATTTTTCATTATTGGATACCAGTTGAAGGATACAGTTCGATGTCAGATGGGAAGATCCAATGTGTGCTGGCCGCTTGAATGGCAATGTTTCTCCCAACATTGATGGGGTACAAGATGTGATTTTGCTTTCTGAATGTCTCATCATTTCCTTTGGGTTCTTTCAGAGAACAATTGGGTGCCAACATCTTGGCCTGGTGTTCGCTAAGAATTTTTGAACTTGGAAAATGGTTGTGTGGAAAATAGAGGCTAAAGCTGACCAGCTCGCGGACCAAGTTTGATTTGTTCTTACAATGTCTAAACATATATCGCAATTACCTTTGGGAACTGTGAGCATTAACTTTGGCTTTCTTTGAACGGATCCCCTGAATAATATCGACAGTCGGTGTCTGATTTATCTCGACTCTCAAACATGGATTAATATGGAGAGCAATGCCTGATTATTATCGTCAATGTTAATGACAGTCTTATTTGTATCGACTCCTATATTTTTTAGACCCTGATTAATATCGTCACTCAACAGTATTGTACTCTCTATGTAGAACTATCCCAACCTAAACCAATCTAACCTAACCTAACTATTCCTAACCTACCCTACCTAACCCAACCTAACCTAACTATTCCTAACTTAACCTAACTTTCCGGCTTGCCTTATTCCTAACCCCTGCGGGGGGCTTTTGTTGGACGTATCGCTTTATGAGAACTGCTGTCATAAAGGTCAGAATCGATATTATTCAGACATAGCAAAAAATTGACGATATTAATCCAGCTTCTGTATCTATACTATTACAACTGCTGGAAAAACTGACGATACTATTCCAGCATGACCAAATTCGAGAATAATCAGACTTGGACCGTCGAGATTAATCAGATTCCCCCTTTGAACTTGCCTATAATAGGTAATGAGGCTCATCACTTTTTCATAATCTTTACCAGGGGCAAAGATGGCAACTGAAACAGGGCCTTGCCATCTGGTTACAACAGGTATCAAGTTATCTGAAAATAGAATGAAGATCCTTTTTTTGTTTCGGTATTGTTTATCCCACTAATTTGATTCTCAACAGCTATATTTCTAAATAGTTTATCACCAAGAAACGTGTGGTCGCATTGAGTTGTGTAGGTCACCGATTCAAAACATTGAAACTGTCGATCAGCCCGAATGTAGTTGAATAATATCCAATTGTCTCCTCTCATCTCTCGACTGAAAAAGAAAAAGGCAAAGGCACATATTTTTAACTAAATACTGCTTCCAATTGGATGAGAGCATTGATCAATCAAATGTCAATACCTTGACCTCGTGAAAATGGTTCGGTTGCTACACTTGATTTTGCCTTTGTAAAAATAAAAGTGATTGTTTGTCAAAGTTGTTTTTGCTGCTTTGATTGCTGATGCTGTAGTGTCTTTAGCTGGTTCACGAATGTGTTGTGGCTTCTTGAGCTCTGCATTAAATTTGGGCAAATATCCAGGACCCCTTCAAACTAAAGTCAGGGAAGATAGGGGTACTCACCTGGTCCAAGAGTTGGTGGGTAAAGCAAAAGCAAAACAATAATCAGTGATAGGGTCAATGCCAGAAAGATTTGTTGAAATTTCATCTTTTTTATCTAACAAATCTCCTTGTAGAAGCATACACACCGAGGTATTTACGGAAGCCCTACATGAACATAGTGTTTGCTTATGAAAGAAAATAGAGACAACAATTGGACATGACAAAATTGCCTTGATCTAGCCAAACCTTTGGTTAGCAATTCAAACTTCAAGACTTTTTTGTATTGAAAGCAAGCTTTTGTGCACACTTTTTATTGCAATTGTATTTATATGTGTATCTAGATTAGGTAACAAAATGTGCTTTAGTTTCCATGCACAAGTGCAACATTGACACGACTGCAAAATGGCAATACCGAAGATTGCAAACGTGGCCTTGCTTGCAAAATGCAACTGTTGTTTTTTCAGTTGGATTTACTATATAGTGTCTATTTTTAAAAGCCAACTTATTATTGTGACCGATGGCTTAAAATATTGAAAAACTAAGTCATAAGTTATAAGTTATATAAGTTATGTGGCTTGGTTGGTTTAATCCTTTTCCAGAGTCAACAGTGACAAGGATTTTCAAAGGTCACCTTTTGCAATTTGCACACCTGACCTAACCTAATGCTCTTTCTTTACAATACATCAATTGTATCAGTTGCAAAACTGTGAGTCAACAGTCTGGTTGGAGACAGTTGTGGAAAAAGTTTTATTTTTGTCAGTTGTGTAGGATGACTATAGAAATGCAACGGTTGGAGGGAATGAAAACAAAGTTTTGGTCATTACGCAAAACAGTTTTTGCATGCCTGATTTTGCTACTTGCTTGTGTTCTTCTCCTAAAAATATCCAGTGTTACCAATGAAAACAAAAATGAAGCTGAGAAGGTGGTGTCCCAGCATTGTAATTATAATAGACTCAAAAACACAGACGGTCAGTAAATAAGATCCCCATTCCATATGATAAAATAAAGTAATTACATTTATATGCTCATATTCTACCTCCAGTCCTGGAGGTAAACGAACTGGAAGGCTTGCATGATACTAATATAAACCTGATTGAAACTGTGAGGCGAAAAATGCTCATTGGCCCTTCAAAACGGCCCTACCACTTTAAAACGGCGAAGCAACCAAATCTAATGGGCAGAACTGGCATCCCCCACTTGGTTGATGAAATCCTGCACCACACCAGGAATGGATTCTTTATTGAGGCAGGTGGAGATGATGGAGAAGAGACTTCGAACACCCTCTTCTTTGAAATGAAAAGAAATTGGACCGGGATCCTTATTGAGCCTAATCCAGTGTCTTTTAATGAGTTGCAACAAAGAAACCGAAAGTCGTACACCATTGAGGTAAGCCTTAGTCTTATCAGACTGGCTCAATTTTTCGTCCATAAGTAAAAGCGCCTTCGCCTTAAATAATAGACATGTCTGTCTCCATCAACATCGGTTGAAATCCTTCGCTTCAACCCAATTGGTCGCATGGGAGGCTTCATCACCCCTCTATCAGAAAGAAAAAATCGCACACAAATTCACCACTTTCTTCGAATGACTTGCATTCCCTTCTACACAATCATGATGGCGTTGGGAAATCCAACAGTACACTTTTTTAGCCTGGACATTGAAGGTGCCGAAATTCCAATCTTGCGAACTATTCCCTTTGGAAAACTTGATATTAAGTACAAGCTAACGACTAGTTTTTGGTCATGATTTGACACATAATCATATTTGACAACAAAAGGGTAATTGCCATTGAAGTCATTCTAATTGGACAAGTATACAAAGGGACAAACAGTGATGTTGAAGAAATTATGACAAAGAATGGCTATGTTCTTTATAGCCATGGCCAAATGGATGACATTTATGTCAAGAAAGAACTGCTTTGACCAAAATGAATTAATAATAATAATGATGTCCGCCTTCCTGTCATTGTATATAAATGTCTATCTGTATATTTTCAGGGTGTTTTTATTTCATTGCCCTCTGCACCTTAAGGCTGATATTTGATTTTTGAGCCTTGCTTTAGCAAAGTAATACAGGTCATATTCTTTGCTAAGCTTGGATCTCAGCAACTCTCTGTTTTTCTCAGACAGCCCTTTTTTGTTTTCATTTCGATTGAAGGTGATATCCCTTTTCAGTCGAATGTTCAGTGTATTATTAGTATCAATGTGGGGCGCTGCTTTGTGTTTTTTGTAGGGTTCTTTGGCAAATAAAAGGATAGAAATTAACTTTCAATAGGGATGGTAATCTTACTTGGATACCTCTCAGATAAGTGTTGTACAAAGTAGTTGCATTCCTGAAAAATCTTGGTAGCTTGTCTTCCAAAATGGCTAGAGTCCCATTGAAGTCTTCCAAGATTCCAACTACCAGATACCATTTCTCAATGTTTTCCTTAGCCTTAGCCAGTGCCCAGTCAGATCCCAAAATCTGACACTCTTTAGATTGGCCACAGAAAAATGGCTGGAAAAATATTTCATTGTCTTGTTTCTGTTTTTTAATCAAAACTCTGCCCCAACCGTCATTGTATATGTTGATGGTCTCCCTGTGTTTAACTGTAAGTCGCAACTGTTTATTCCCAAGTGGTCAAAACAATCGTCCAGAGTCCTGGTGAACCAATAATATAATGACGTTCCTTTGGAGGGCTGGTATAAAAAGGAGCACTCGTTTTTTTAAAGGACAACTAATCAAAACAAAATTGGAGTACCATAGCATTTCCATGGGTTTGACTCCAAAGCATTCTAAAAAATCAAGTTTTGAGTTCTGACCAATATTGTAAAAAAGGTTTTCACCTCTTGTAGTAAAAATTTGAGATATATTTCTCGACAGGCTCACGTATAAGGTTGATCCAAACAGGTTGGGAGTGATTGTACAACCTTGAATTTCTTGGTAGGTTATAGAAAATTGATAAGACACATAGCATAGTTACCTAAAGTCTACAAAATGTAGATGCCTGTTGTAGAGCAGCGCTGGGTGCTTTTTGCAAAAAACAACCACATTGTTTGAATGCAGTTGTAAGTGTTGTAAATCCATGGTCCTACTTTTGATACTTGTGACATTCTCGTATCCATGGACAAAGTCATTGCGCTGCAAGGTTTTAATTGGTTGAGAGTTAATGCAAAAATGCAAAGTATCATCTTGATGAACTTACCAGTGCAAGAATATCAATTAAAGATAGCATTGTGCTTGATCCACATTTGGGCACGCGATTGTAGTAGATGAAATTCTTTTGGACTGTGACATTTTCAGCAATCCAACCTCGAGGAAGCAGATCTTCTGGACATTCCTCCAGAACTGATATAGCAGTTACATTTCCATTCCTAATAGAGTTAAAACATCCAGCATTCTTCAATAATTTTGAGAACTTGTTTCATATTAATCACTTGCTGTTTTCTTCTTCAGAAATGCAAGGCAAGGGACCAAAAGTTGATTTTCCTTCAAAGATGTAAGGCAAGGGACCAGGAAAAATTTTGTTTTCGTAAATGAAGGAACCAAAAAATAAGCAAGGCACCAGCACAATGAAGCAAAGCATCAGGAAAATCCTAAATAGTGACCAAAATTTTAAACTTGACTTCATTTTTGAACTACTGTCACATTCCTGACTAAGCAATACGGCTTACTTAGATGTTGCACAAAACAGTCTAAGGACAAATAGATTATTTTTATACATGGACATCTGTGTGGTTGCATTCTACCTAAAATGCAACGTGTCAAACAGCTGTGAAAAAAATCCATGCTTGCAGATATTTTTGTGTCTGGACAGTTGTGGTACTCTGCATTGTTCTTTTTTGCTCAAATATTGCATGTTCACCAAAAAAAGTGAATCGTTCCCGATTGCGTTCCCCGGTTGCCCAATTCGTTTTTTAGCAGAGGTGAATACCAAAAGTACTGAAATTGTGGAATATTTAGTAGCTACGACCTGAGTAGGTATAGATCTAGTAAGGAGTAAGAAATGTGGTTCACTTGCTGACCCTAATGTTTTTTTCTTCCCAAATCATATTATAGCGCAACAAATTCTTCATTGCCCATGAAGCTAATTTCCGGCCTAGGATACTCAACAAAACAACCCGACAGGCTCATGTTAAAATGTTGCAGTCTTATCCTTACTACCCTTTACTGTATGACAGGCACCAGTACTTTGTAGATTTTAGGTTAAGATGGACACTAGGTGAATGTATCACCCAAATCTAAGAATGCTTGAATTATCCTTCCAGCCTCTACCATTCACATCGGCAACCCATTTGGATAAATCAGGTCCGAGACCCAGTTGAAAGGTTCATTTCCCACTTTTATTACTTTATTACTGAGCACTTACAAAATCGCAAATATGGCTGCTATTTTTGGCTTATTCCTGTATTTGACTACTACTCTCGTAGGAAAAGTATTTTGAAGCCATTTAACAAAGAGAGCTTGACAAAAGCGATAACGGAATTAGGAGAAAAAGTATACATATCGATGTGTAAATAGTCTAAATACTTACATTGGGTTTGTTGTAAAATAATACAATAGCTCATCATTTTAATGCCAAAATTAAAAAAAATGAAACCTCGCGCAATAAAAAACGTTTGCTCAATCTTGGCTCAAAAATCAATACTTATTGATTTCCCCAGGGTTTTGAAGAGTGGAGGAGGTTACCCATTGACAACTGTTTTTCCAACCCACGCCAAAGCTGCAACCGGAGCTTAATTCCTGGACAAGGCCAGGGCGCAATTGTGTGTAGTCAAAGACAGCCATACATGGTTTACTGGATTCTAAGCATCCAAGAGTCTTCTTATTTGTTTAGGCCTTTTTCTGCGGACAAGACCCAAACTGTGAAGTCCGTGGAAATCCATGGGCCTTGGCAAAAGCAAAGGAAAACATCGAAAAGTGGTATGCAGTTGTTGGCGTTCTGGAGGAACTGAACAAAACGTTGACCGTCTTGGAAAAGACTCTGCCAAGGTTTTTTGCCGGTGCTCTTGATAGCCTGTTTGACAAAAAGCTTAAAGGTTTGCCGCCATTTTCTGTAGGACCAACCAGTAGATACTGGCATGATATCTACATAAAATTAATTGCAGACAATCAGGAGAGAGGAAGCAAATATTTCAAGACTGTTCGATTAAAGAGAAGCTCTCCTCCATTTTTCAACAGAAATGCTCATGCTGAAGTTTCAGAGGTCACTAAGTACAAGATAAAATCAAAATTGAGCCTTGAGTATGACTTGTACAATGTCATTGTTAGACGCCTGAATAAACAGCATAGCTATTATGTTAATCCAGAGCGTAGCGGAGCGAAGCCCGAGCGTAGCGAGGGCTGAGCGAAGCGAAGTGATATTAAGTTGGCCGTGTCCACCTGCTTCCCATATTTTA
>JAAUYL010029059.1_pt1 | contig 11157 bp, 8 predicted proteins | sample 7278011 | NCBI WGS metagenome assembly JAAUYL01 (sample SAMN14350225, study PRJNA611818) | marine sediment metagenome | isolation source: surface marine sediment (1.8m) | place: French Polynesia: Moorea | collected 2018-08 | reverse complement strand
AATTATTGCCATTTTTCAGTGATTAAATTCACTGGAGACAGAGAAATATTTCTCTAGTCTAGTTAGGGTAATAATTACACTAACTATTTCTCTTTTTGTCCAAAGTCCAATCCTTTAGCCGGATTGGTTTTTTATGAATAAGTTTGTTCAAAGCAAATCAGTGTATAAAAGTCCAGAGGTTTTTTCCTCCTGAAATTGCTATTCAGACACAATTATCTAGGCTAGAAAATTTCTGGTAAAAGGGCAAAATTGCTGGGCATTCCCATAAGACAATCCCTTGCAGGAGAGTGCGGGTATAAAAGCCAAGGTTTTGACTATCGTTATCAAAACTCCCATAAAATTGTGAGACTTGAAATCCTATTTTCAAGAGTCAGTCTTAGAAGTGAGTATCAAACCTAAATTACTCGTAGCGAAGTAGCTTTCCGTAGAAAGTCTTAGAAAAATCAATCGTGCGAGTTTTGTTATAATTCAGTAAGACATCGATTAAAAAATCAATAAACTCATAAGTAGCCATCATAATTTCATAGCTGAGTTCTTGATTACCATCAAACTGCATTCTGCAACGAGTTATGTCTGCAGGTAATATAGAAACATTCCAGGTAATAACAAAAGAAATATTTTCGCCTCCTTCTATATTTCTTGCTCCTTCTAAATTTTTTTGTTTATATAGGCTAATAGCAAGACCTAGATATTTACGTCTTTTATCTGTGTAATATGGAGCATAAACAGCTATTTCTCCCTTCTCGGCTGGCTTTAATTGATTAATTTGTGGCATCCTATTTTATTATCTCCGTAATAAATACTACCCATCAAAGCCTAGTCGTTTTCTGTTTATATAACTAGGCAATTTAGCAAGTATATTTATAATTATTATATAACAATTAGGAAGGATTTTGATAGATATTTAAGAACAATTAAGAGCAATCAAAATCCTTTTCTATTCTGAGTTCTGACTCCTAATTACCACTAAAATATTATAGCTGAAATATGATTGCTATATTTCAATATGGTTCAGTTAGGGATTTTTTGAAGAAGGAAGAAGGAAAAAGGAAAGTAGATGAGTCTATAGATCAATACAGCTCAGTTACGAATTTTTTGGGCATTTATGTAATCTAAAAAGCTCATCTAATGGTTCTATACTTTATGAGTTTTGGTCTTATCTGAACCGTATTGTGCTATATTTCAGATTTGAGCTTATACAGCTATCATCCTGGAATTGTCTTATGTTATTAGGGTCTGAGGATTCAGCCCTTTAAACGATAAAAAGCGGTGTAGGGATGGGGATGTTTCCTAGCCATATCTAATGGAGCAAGAGAAAAGAAAAATTTTTCCTGTTCGTCAATCCTCTATTTTTTAAGGATAGATAATTGTTTCGGCTGTCGCCGACATGAAAATTGTTAATTATTGAACAAGTCGTTATTAATGTAGTTGGATCTAATTTTAACTATTACTAAAAAAAATTAGTTCATTAAGAAAAAAAGCAACCTGGATTTATCTGCTTGGATAGTCTGGGCGGATAAGACCGGTAACTTTATATAAAATTCATGGATAGATAGTTACAGTCAAATAAGTACAAAAATGTTCATATATCTATTTTTTGCCTATTATGAAGTAAAAAATGTAATTATGCTATTGATCTAAAAATAATTTATTAAACTTAGTAAATTGTCTTTAGTTAATTATGAGTCTGTTTTAGTATAATGCCAAATAAATGATCTGAATTCATAGCTACTGACTCACTTAGACTAAAACCTCAATACTTTGTAGCAATATTTTTTGCAACTGGTATTAGTTCTAGAAATACTCAAAACTATCTTTATTTATATATAAATAAATAATCAAAAAATCATACAAATATGAGACTAAAATATCCAATAATGAAAACTCCGAGTATATTTGAAATATTACTTTTATTATAAAAAATTATCCCAAGGTGGTTACTGATAAATCTGTGATTTATGCCTGCAACTTTACACTTTAGATCTCTGATAAATTGTAAAAATTAAACCTTTTTTGCATACTTATATTACCCAGAACCCAGAGGCAGTGTACCTTTTTTCTTGACCGTAGCGATATTTTATGAAATTGGTATTATAGATTGAATTTAATGGTCATAGCTGAAAATAGGATATAGCAGATTTGGGGATGAAAAATCAAAAAGAGGAACTACTTCTTAGATCGAGTTATTGGATGAGACTAACTTCCCCATTCCAAGAAATCAAATCATTGCAACAAATTTATGACTTATGCAAAACACTAGATATATGAAAAAATAACTATTAGGCTGTCAAAATAGTTTTGAGGATTAACCAATTGTCAAAAGGATTGCCCCTAAATCAAAGTTACAAAAATTTATCCATTATTTCCAAGTTGACAGACCCCTATAGCATTTAATATATAGATTAGCTTACAACTATAAAGAGGTGTAAGTGCTGAAATTATCAAAAACTAAAATTATCAACCCAAAACTCCTCTAAACCTCCACTCCAGAAGTAAAAAGACCATCTTTATAGTTTTTTAGGACAGAATTAGGTTAGTCTCTTAAACATAAGAAAATTATTAGTTGTTGGATCTTTTAAGATCAGTTGAATTATGCCGGACAGTTCTTGGCCAAAAAACGATTACTATCAGGAAACCCAAATTTATCAAAACTATACCTCAGATAATGAACAGCAAAATTATCAGGTATCAGAAAAACAGGAAAGTTCAGATGCTAAACAAACAGAGCAAAAAACGGAAGTTGTGGATACAAAAAAGCTCAGTAATCAGAATATTTACGATGGTCGTAGAGGTAAAGCAGCATTTATACTATCGCTGATCTGGACTACTACTATAATACTGCATTTGCTGTCCTGGGGATATTGGATAATTCTGAGTTTGACAGGTTTACTATCAGTTCAACTTTTGAGAATACTATTTGCTAAACCAAAACTAGCTCCAAAACCTCTATCAGAAGAAAACTTGGCAGACTGGCCTTATGTGTCTTTGTTGGTAGCAGCTAAAAACGAAGAAGCTGTAATTAGCAAATTGGTAAAAAATATCTGTGCTTTGGATTATCCCACTAATAATTATGAACTGTGGGTAATAGATGACAATAGTACAGATAAAACCCCTGTATTGTTAGAACAGTTGGCTCAGGAATATCAACAGCTAAAAGTGATTAGAAGAGGTCCAGATGCTGGGGGAGGTAAGTCAGGGGCTCTCAATAGTGCAGTACCTTTTGTGAAGGGAGAAATTTTAGGAGTGTTTGATGCAGATGCACAGGTAACACCCGATCTACTCCGAAAGGTAGTACCACTTTTTACTAGAGAAGAAGTAGGAGCAGTACAAGTAAGAAAAGCGATCGCCAATGCAGGTCTAAACTTTTGGACAAAGGGACAATCAGCAGAAATGGTCCTAGATGGTTTTTTTCAGGAACAGCGAATTGCCATTGGTGGGATTGGAGAACTTAGGGGAAATGGCCAGTTCGTGCGTCTGAATGCTTTAGAAGAGTGTGGGGGGTGGAACTAACAAACTATTACTGATGATTTAGATTTAACTATTCGCCTACATCTAAATCAATGGGATATAGATTTTTTGGCTTTTCCAGCGGTAATGGAGGAAGGAGTAACTAACTCTATAGCTTTGTGGCACCAACGTTCCCGATGGGCCGAAGGAGGATATCAGCGGTATCTAGACTACTGGCAATTGATTTTGCGTAACCGAATGGGATTTGGTAAAACCTGGGATTTATGGCAATTTTGGGTGACACAATATCTAATATCGGTTGCTGCTGTGCCTGATTTTTTGATGTCAATAATTTTACGTCGTTTACCAATAACCAGTCCATTAACTGTGTTTACTGTGATGGTGTCTTTGTTAGGAATGTTTATTGGTTTACGTCGAACTCGGAAACGACAGAGGAGTTTAGCACAAAAGGAAAAGGTGATGGAGTTGGCTTTGAGGAAAGAACATCCATTGTCTTTATTGCTGACTTTCCTAGAAAGCGTGCGGGGAACTTTTTATATGTTGCATTGGTTTGTGGTTATGGGTATTACTATTGCTCGGATGTCTGTATTACCTAAGCGACTAAAATGGGTAAAAACAGTTCATAGAGGTGATGGGGATGATGGGGAAAGTTAAAAGTTGGGGCTAAATACTGAAGCATATAGATTTTACCCAAGTTCTCAAATATAGTTATTCCAGTTAAGATTGAGACAAGGTTTTCTTGCCTTGAAAGAGTTTCAGTTAAAAAAGTGCTCCAGTCTTATTGAGAATGACTATGTATTCTCACTCTGGGCATCAAAAGAAAATGCTCTTCTGGTAGAAGATTTATCAATGTGCAGAATGTGGTTCTCAAATGGACAAAGACTTTAATGCTGCTGTTAATTTAGAAAACAATATGGATGAGTAGGTGTAGTACCGACGGAGAATAAGCCTTGGTCTAGAAAATGTACAGACTGCAGTCCGTACTTCTCATAGAAGTAGGAACGGAGCTTTAGCAGCTCAAATTATATTTTGGGAGATTGCTTTCTTAAAGGAATACTCCGAAACGCTTCCCTGGCAACCTTTGGGTTTGGGTAAGTTTAGAGCTGATGTGTAAACTTAGTTGTTTGCGCACCATTCCACAAGAAAAGTTTTATTTTACCTAGCTCTCAGGAATTTAGGATCTACTGGACCATAACTCACAAAACCAAAATCTAGCAAGGGATTAAGCCTCTTAATATTTACTCGATCAATCAATTCTTAGTAGAACGCTTGTTATTATCCCATGACTTATTTTGATAGTAATTGTACAAGTGGCTGTAGCTCTTGATAATGTTTTTAACAGATTAATATCGCAGATTGCATAGCAATTATATCTAACTATGAGCAGGATACTGTGAGATAAAAAATGGAGAAAATAAAGATTTAATTTTGATAATTTCTAGGATGTCTTTGATGATTGATGCTCTCTTTGTAGCAAATATACCCACAAATTGCTATGATTGAAGAAAAATAGTTGTACTCAAAGTTATAAGCATAACAATTGTTAAGGTTGAGAATTGCTATACTTGAATGATGTTTATTTTTTGATGTCCATAACAAAAATGAGTTATAAAAATCCAATAGCTATAAAAAGGGCAAAGGAGAAAAAAAGATTGGGAAAACTCGATGCTGGATGGATAAATTTATGGGTGATAGGAATTATTAGACTCCTTCAATAATATCAATAAATTTAGCATTATTAATGCCTATTTTATCTGCAAGTATTTGGTCAAGTATAGCTGCCAAATTTCTCAAAATCTTGGGAATGCTCAAATGAAATCTCCCAAACTATTATTAACTAGAGCAAAGCAAAGATTAAGTTGATATGGATCTATTAGAATATCAGGCAAAGGCATTGTTTAGTGAGATGGGAATACCTGTTTTGCCATCTCAAAGAATAGATTATCCTAAAGATTTAAAAAGATTAAAAATACCCTATCCAGTTGTACTTAAGTCTCAAGTTCATACAGGCGAAAGAAGTAGCTTAGGCGGAATTAAATTTGTTGAAAATACAATTGATGCTGTGGCAGCAGCTCAGACAATTTTTAATTTGCCAATTAAAGATGAATATCCAGAAGTTTTGTTAGCAGAGGCAAAATATAATGCTGACCAGGAATTATATCTGGCAGTTGTTTTAGACCCAATAGTACGTCGCCCCGTACTTCTTGGTTCAGCACAAGGGGGTATTGATACAGAAACAGCTATGAAAAATATGCAACAGGTGGTTGTTAATCAAGAATTTTCCCCTTTTTATGCACGTCGTTTAATGGTAAAAATTGGACTGCAAGGAAAACTGATAGAATCAGTGAGCCATATAGTGGAAAAAATGTATCAATTATTGGTCGAAAAGGATTTAGATTTGATAGAAATTAATCCTCTTGGTATTAGTCCGAGAGGAGAAGTAATGGCTTTAGATGGTAAGGTTAGTGTTAACGATTATGCTCTAGGTCGTCATCCAGACTTGGTAAGTTTAGTTGGGAAAAATATTAGTAATAATTATGAAATTAAGCAGGAAAAAGTAAAGGGAATAGATAACAATTCTTTATTGGTGACGAGTAATCTTAATGGTGTCAGTAGTGAAAAAATAATTCCAAATTATCGACTTAAATTTACAGAATTACAGGGGAATATTGGAATTTTATGCAATGGTGAAGGTTTAACAATGGCTACTGTCGATCTGGTCATGCAAGCTCAGGGAAAACCAGCTAATTTTCTGAATATTAAGTTGGGTGATTATTTGGAAGTAAAGGAAAGTTTGCGATCGCAAATGTTTACTGCTTTGGATTTAGTTAGTCAAAAAGAAAATGTTAAGGTGGTTTTGATAAATGTTATAGGTATAGTTCAGACAAGTGATGAGTTGATTACTATAATATATGAATATTTTAATAAGTTAAAAAGTATAGACCAGGAAACAATTCCGTTTGTACTGCGTTTATTAGGAGGTAGAATTGGCAGGGCTAGGGAACGTTTATCAGGTCTACCAGTAGAGGTTATGGAAAACTTAGAGGATGCAGTGAACAAAGCTGTTTTTTTGTCTAAGTAGCGGAAAAAAAAGGGTGAATTACCAATAAATTAAGAATTCATAATTATTCGTTATTAATTAAGGTTGAAAGCCTCTCATATATATAAAGGAGAAAAAAAACCAAAAAATACTTTTATTAAATCCTCTTATTTGGAATCAGAAGTAATTCTTAATTGTTAATTGTTGAAAGATAATTTTCAATTAAATTTAATAAATTCTAGAATAGATAATAAATAAAAACCATTTACCAATGGATAATTGATAATTAATCAATCCGGTTTAAAGCATGTCTTAATAATTAATAATTGATAATTAGAGATAGTTTTCATTATCGATTCTTAAAGAGGTAATTATCCATTATTCATTATCCATTATCAATTAATGAAAGATGATTGTCTGTTTAATAAATGCCTATTTAATTAATAATGGCTGAAGTATTATGAATTTAACTCGAGATAGCAAAGTCATAGTTCAGGGTGTTACAGAAAAAATATCTACCCAGATAGCCTTAATGATGAAGTCTTGTGGGACAAATGTGGTGGCAGGTATTAGTCCTGGAGAAGGGGGAAAAGAATGGCATGGCATTCCTGTTTTTAGTTTGGTAGAGCAGGCAGTAGCAAAGGTGGGTATAATTGATACCAGCGTGATAGTTATGCCTGCTTATCAGGTTTTAGATGCTGCTTTAGAGGCGATCGCTTCGGGTCTTAAACAAATTGTGATTGTTACAGAAGGTGTGCCTCCCCTAGATATGGTCAAGCTATTGAGAAAAGCTGAGGCGACAGAGACTCTGATTGTTGGACCAAACTGTGCGGGTATCATTGTACCAGATCAGTTGTTAGTAGGTACTCACCCAACTGAGTTTTATACTCCAGGTCCAATTGGTATTATTAGTCGTAGTAACACTCTAACTTATGAAGTTGCCTGGGAATTAACGAAGTCAAGGTTAGGGCAGTCTATTTCTGTGAGTCTTGGTTGCGATCCAATTGTAGGTTCTTCTTTTCTCCAATGGTTGCAAATATTAGATGAGGATGAGCGTACAGAGTTAATTGTTTTGATAGGAGAGGTTGAGGGTGCAAGTGAAGAAATAGCAGCTTCTTATATTTCAGAAACAATTGATAAACCTGTAGTTGCTTATATTTCTGGTACTTATGCTCCGATCAATCAAAATCATAGTCATGCTAATAGTTTAATTAGTGCTAGGGTTGCTGGTGAAAAGTATGATTCTAATGGTGAGATTGAAAGTAAAATTGCAGCTTTTGAAGCAGTTAAAATACCAGTAGCAAAACGACCTTCTGACATTCCAAGTTTAGTGAGAAATTCGCTGCAAAAGAAGTATATTTAATACTTATTTTGTTTGAATAGTTATTAGCCAAAAGGATAGCAAAACGTAGACGTTGCATATTTTCCGGATGAATTATAGTGTTAGATAAAGAGGAAGTAAAAGATGGAATTTACCTTTTCTACTAAAGGTTTATCCCTTGATTCAGTAATGCTAAACGTGAGTCATGGTTATTATCTTTGAATTAGACTTCTGCCATTGTTTTAGCAAGGTTTCAAATTCATTTCTTACATTGATTATATCAGTCTTTTTTATTATTGCATAACTGAGATATACCCAAGAAGTAAGTAGCTTATAGATGAACAAAAAGATTCAAGCCAGAATGTATTCATTAGTTTTAAGGGAACTTGATTATGACTATACTTACGATACTTCTGATAATCTTTGGTATTTGTTTTCTTGGTCTGGCGTTTCCTATAGTTCCGATGATATTTGGTAGTATTTTTCTTGGTTTACTGTTTCTCCTGGGAGTGTTTTTGTTGCTTTTCTGTGTATGGACACTACGTATATCAAGGAAATTTGATAGGAAACCCAAGAGAAAATCTAAGAAGAGATTGAATCAGAGCAAGAATAATTTTGAGATAATAACCTCAGATATTGAAGATTTTCATCCTTTTGATGCTTTTTATGATTTTCCAGTTTTAGGAAATTTATTCAAAAAGCAAATTGCTAATATGAAAGATGGAATGAACTATTTTAATAATTCAATTTCACAAATTTTATATTACTGGAACCCTCAATATTTAACAACAAGGGCTACACAACAGCTTCTTAATTCTCTAGAAATAGGGGAGCCAGAAAGAAGTTTTAGTTATCATTTTTATAATCTGGGTAGACTTAGAGGGTATAGGAATATAAATCATGTCAACAGAGATTATTATATTGCTGAAGCAGCTTTTGAAAAAGGATTAGCTCAGATTCAAGTCCAGCTTATAAAAGATAAAGATAAATGGCTTATAAATAACTTTATAGTTATTTATTTATTTCAGCTTCAAAGTAACTAATCAAGAAAATGGAAGTAGAATTAAACATGATTCTGAAATGACTCTTTTTTAAGGTTTAGATATAGAATAGGATTTGAACACAAACTCAAAAAGCTGTATTATCAGGACTTATGCAAAGGATGAAACTATACACAACTTGTAGGGGTTAACGACTTTAACCCCTACTATTTATGGCGGTTATGTGTAAGTCCTGATTATTTATCTAAAGGATGATAATCTGCAAGTAATTTTTCAACTTTTGCTTCATCAAGTCTCGCAGTTATTCTTTCAGACTTTTAGATTCGTAATTATCTCTAATGGTTTTTGCTAGGGTAAAAGCGGAACCTATTGAGAATATTAAACCCATCCCTACAAAACTTTTAATCCAATTATCTACAGGTAGGTAAATAATGCCAGTTGCTGTGCCGACAGTAGCAAGAATAAAGGAAGCCCAAACTTGAAGTATCCATGCAGCAGTATCTTTTTGTTGAACATATTTGTTGGTCATAAAATTAATACCTCAAATCAATATTTTTATCTGGTTAAAACACTACACAAATAGGGCACAAACATTCCAATGTCAATGTTCTGATATTCCCGGTTTTATGATAACCAAAATTTATTGTCCTAAGCAAAAAACGTAGTGCTATAACTTATGAATTCAATTATATTACTTGTCTAAAGGATGATGATCTGCGAGTAATTTTTCAACTTTTGCTTCATCAAGTCTGGCAGTTATTCTTTGAGATTCGTGATTATCTCTAATGGTTTTTGCTAGGGTAAAAGCGGAGCCTACTGAGAATGTTAAACCCATCCCCATAAAACTTTTAATCCAAATATCTACAGGTAGGTAAATAATGCCGATCGCTGTGCCAGAAGTAGCCAGAATAAAGGAAGCCCAAACTTGAAGTATCCATGCAGCAGTATCTTTTTGTTGAACATATTTATTAGTCATAAAATTACTACCTCAAATCAATATTTTTGGCTGATTTATTTTGATTCTAGGTGTATAAATTTATAGGAATGATAGTAGAGTGACAGTTTCTATAGATGCACAGGCGATCGCTCTTATTTTCGCTTTTTTAAAAAGCTCTGAATAAGATTTTAGATTAAAAAATAATATTTAGGAGTAGACAGTTAAAAAATTGTACCATTTCCGTGTGAGGAGGAACGGCGTTTGCGGAGCATATTATATCATGTCCGGTTGAATAGTTATAATTAAAGCCCTACTACAAACAAAAACTTTTTTATTACTTATTATCCGGATATCATATTATCTTTATTTCTGCTCATCTACTACAATGCAAGGAAGCAATCAGCTTTCAGGTATTTACTGACTGCCGATCGCTAAATTTTTTAGATTATAAATTAACTTTTCTTTTGCTGATTCTTTTGTTCTAGAACAATTTCTTTCATGGCTTGAAATGAACGAGAATTTGATGCACCTTCAATCGCTTTCACAGCTAAATCTTGAACCTGGATTAAAGTAGAATCTAATTGTTGAGATAAGTTTTTAATCCGCTGTTCTTGATTTTGAATTGTCTGTTGTAAAGATTGAATTCGTAGTTCATAAAATTGCTTTTCTCCTTCTACTTCTTTTGCCAATAGATCGGATTTAACTTGAGCTTGATAAGTGCCAATATTTCGCCCATTTTCCTTACCATTCTTAATATTAGCTTCTAGTTTTTTTTCAAAGTCTTGTACCTTCAATTCTACTTCGGCAAATTCTTTTTCCCGTTCAGAAATAGACTGCTCTCTTTCTGACCAAAGTTTCTCCTGTTGTTGTTTAGATTCTTCTAATTCTTGATATAAATTTTTCTTGTTTTGTTCATATTCGTCAAGATCTAAATCCCGTTGCAACTGCAAGTCATATTCATAATTTTCAGTATCCCGTTGACGAGTTTTATTTTGCTGCTCATTTCGTTCTTTTATGCTACGTTGATTTTCCTGTTGCTCTTTCTCCCAAGCTTGTTTACCTGACTCTATTTCTTGTTGTAAATTTTCCTGGCGATCGCTAAATTCTGCTTGAAATTCTTTAGCACTTTGTTCATACTGTTGAACCAAATTATCTAAAGTATTTTCCTCAATATTTTCTAAATTATGCAAATCGTTTAATTGTTTAATTTCTTCTGCCACTTTTTGTCGAACTTCTTCTAATGTAGTAGCTTCTGAAGTGAGCTTTTCTGATAATTCGCTAATAGCTCCACCAAAACCACTTTGCAGTGCGAGTAAATTTTCAATTGTGTATTGCATACTTGGTTTATTTTGAGTTTGATTTGATTTCATAGCTTTTTTGACTTCTTTTT
>JAAUYL010018359.1_pt1 | contig 11159 bp, 7 predicted proteins | sample 7278011 | NCBI WGS metagenome assembly JAAUYL01 (sample SAMN14350225, study PRJNA611818) | marine sediment metagenome | isolation source: surface marine sediment (1.8m) | place: French Polynesia: Moorea | collected 2018-08 | reverse complement strand
TCTCTTGAGAACTGTGCATTCAGCATTTGTTCGTACTTTTTCTTTTCAGACTTATGGCGGACATGCTAAGCTCGGCTAACAATGCCAATACGGGATTCATGATCTACAGTGCTATGTTGAGTTTGGGTTCCTGCGTTGGGTACCTTCTGTCAGCTGTCGATTGGCAGTCCCTCGGGCAGGATACCCTCGGGCTGGGATCGTCCGATCAGACGGCGATCCTGATTGTACTGATCTTGTTCAGCATCACACTGATTGTCACCATGATCACGGCTCGGGAGAGACCGTTTCGACCGCAAACTCCGCCTCTGGCCTCGTGCTCCAAAGCAGATGTCTTCCAGCATGACATTGACCAGACCTTAGTGGATCCGGATTTGGCAGAAACATCGACATTGCTTCCATCTTCCAAAAAACAAAACCAACTTCATGTGATCCCGAGCTTCAAATGCCTGGACGTGAGGTCGATACGGAAATTCATCTGCAATTCATTCAGACTGTCTTTTATTCTCGCTTGCTTATTTAAGGTACTAACATTTTATCAATGTCCGATCCATGAATGTACACAGTGTCTTTGTTTCAGGCTGTGATGGTGTTATTGAAACCGTTGAAAACCGTTTATGAGGCGCCGCTGGTGCTCAGGCGCCTTTTCTGGGCGGATTTACTTTGCTGGATGGCGCTGATGGCGCATTCCATGTTTTGCACGGATTATGTTGCAACGGTTGTCTATGGTGGATCTGCATATGCTGAACGTGGATCAATGGATGATGTCCGGTTTGATGAGGGAGTCCGGATGGGCTCCCTAGGCCTATTGTTACATAGTACCACCGGTAAGATCAAATCCGGATTTGTTGATTCCGATTTCACGAGTTTTTTTTCTCTCTTCCTCCATAGCCTGTATATTCTCCAGCTTCGTACAGGACAGCATGGCAAACTTGGTGGGACTGAAGACAACTTATATTTTCGGCCTGACCATGTTTGGAATCTCGATGCTGTTCACGGTGATCTTCCCTTCAGTGGTGGTCTTAAACGTCTGCGCCGCTTTCAGCGGACTCGGATTTGCCGTTGCCACCACGATACCGTGCACCCTGATCACCAAGTATCACGACCAACCGGAAGTGTACTTCAAAGACACCCGCGGGGTGGACCCCGAGACGGCCGACGACGCCAATGCCATCGGGGTGGGCGGCGACATGGCCATCTTGGACTCGACGTATTACTTGTCCCAGATCATCCTGTCTGCCTTCATGGGAAAGATTGTTGAAATGACTGGCTTGCCACATTTTTACATTGGAACAGCTTCTATTTGTGGGTTCCTCTCGGCGGCTTTTGCTACAAGAGTCACCTTCTCACCATCAGATTACAACAAGGCTGTCAAAGGCTGATGATTGCAGCCTTCAAAATTGTTAACCATAACTGCATGTCTTCCTCTATATAATCCTAAATAAGGTAGCCTATTAAAAGTGTATTAGACAATCTACGAAACTATATAAACAAAGTTGACTACTGTCTCTCTAATATTGACATAGAGAAATCTGCTCCGGTACGAAATTCATCAACATAACTTATGTGATTAAATCATACAACTCTACTAATTGAATGCTTGAATATTAATGTGATAATGCTATTAAAGTTGCCATCTTCCATTTTAAAATGCAAAACACGACCAATTCATTTGTCCATTCGTCTCATATTCAGATTCAATGTCAACATTTTTTCCAGAGGTTTCTACGAGTATTTCTGCAGGCAAAACCTGCATAATCATTGAGATTTGACCTTTAGTAACCCGAGACTCTATTACTCGATAATGACTACCAACGAAATCCGGAACCGTAGAAGAGATATTTTGGTACAGAGGAAAATGCTCAAAAGATTCATGTGCTTGTGGGGTATATAATATTTCACCAACGTTAATTAAAAGGTTAAACATTTTATGTTGGTACGTCATACGTAGGGTTGGCTTCATATGGTGGCCACCATATAATCTTCTTTAAAGGTGTATAGTACAGAGGGGACACGTTGGTCTGCAGGATTGATTAGCTTGGCCTTTTACTGAAAAAAGGAAATTAGAAAGTTATTATTAGAAAATGGTGCTTTTAGAAGGTTTAGATTACCATCGGCCCGATGGAGGAAGACCTGGCCTTAGCCTTGGTTTTGGCTAGAGCCTGCTCATTCAGGTCAGCACGCTCCTCAGCATCAGCCAGCTGACCCTGGGCTTGGCGGAACTTGGCCAAGTTGAGGGCAGCAATCTCCTCAGCCTCCTCGATCTGCTTCTTGTAGGACTTGATCTTGGCCTGGAGCTGGTCAATGAGGCCTTGCATGCGCTCGTGGTTCTTGCGATCTTCATCAGCTGCATAGGTCAACTCCTTGATACGCCTCTCAGACTTGCGCAGGTTCTTCTGGGCATCGGCCAAGCGACGAGACTCAGCATCAACCTCAGATTCCAGCTCCCTGATCCTGGTCTCCATCTTGTTCATTGCCTTCTTGCCACCCTTGAGGGCATTGCTCTCAGCATCGTCAAGGCGTTGCTGCATATCCTTGACTTGGCACTCCAAGAGCTTCCTGTCCTTTTCAAAGTTCTGAGCGAGTTCTTGCTCTCCTCGCAGCTCATCAGCCAGACGTGCAGCATCAACCATTGCCTTCTTGGCCTTCTCCTCAGAAAGATGGGCTTCATTAGCCATCTCATCCAAATCAGCCTGCAAATAGAGATTCAATTTGTTTCTCCATACAGCACGAGTGTTTTATTTGCTAACTTACATGAAGGGTTTGCATCTCAGACTCCAGCTTCCTCTTGGCTCCAGCAATGGCCTGGTTCTGGCAGGTCTGGTCAGAGAGCTGCTCATTAGTGTCAGACAGCTCTTGCTCAGTCATGCGTCTAGCACGGTCAGCTTGTTCCAAAAGGGTGCGAGACTCCTCCAAGGCATTTTGGGTGGAGTTGGACCTTCTCTCAGCAGCCAAGAGTTGATCCCTGCAAACTTCTTTGGCCCTCTGCTCATCCTCAAGGCGGGACTGAGCTTCACGGATCTGCTGGTGATACCTCTTGATAGTCTTCTGGGTCTCCTGGTTGGCAGCATTGGCATGTTCCAAAGCAGTCTCAAGCTCAGTGACATCAGCCTCCAGCTTCTTCTTCATCCTCAGAGCTTCAGCCTTGCCCTTGCTCTCAGTCTCCAGGGCTGCTTGCATGCTATCAACAGCCTTCTGGAAGTTCTTGCGAGTGCTCATGAACTCCTCCTCCTTCTCAGCAATCCTACGCTCAATCTCTTGCCTAACCTGAGTGAGCTCCAGCTGGGCCCTGAGGACCTTGTTTTCCTCTTGTTCAAGAGCACCCTCTGCCTCCTCCAGAGCTGCTTGAAGCTCCATTTTCTCAGCCTCCAAGCGTTTCCTGATCTTGTCGATCTCATGGATGGAGCGGCCGCCCTCGCTGATCTGGTCCATGATGTCCTTGATCTCATTGCTGAGATTCTTATTCTCCTTCCTCACTTCATCCAGCTGAAGAATGGACTCCTCGTAGGCAGCCTTGACCCTGAAGAGCTCAGAGGAAGCATTCCTGCACTCCTTTTGAGCAACATCCAGATCCATGGAGAGGGAGTCAACCTTCATCTTCCACTCCCCAACAATCTTGTCAAACTGCTTGGCCTTCTTCTCCATTGAGCTGTTGAGGATATGAGCCTGGTCAGCTTGAGCAGCCATGTCATCAATCTCAGCCTGCAACTTAGCTTTGGCCTTGTCCAGTTGACCAAGCTTGGCATTGAGTTGCTCTATTGTGCCTTGTCCCTCAGACAACCTGGCTTGCAGCTTCATCTTGGCCATCTCCAGCTCCTCAGCTTTGGCAAGGCCTTCCTGCTCATACTTCTGCCTCCACATGTCAGACTCCTGCTGTGCCTTATTGAGCTTCCTAAGAATGTCATCTTTAGCTCCAGCCTCTTCTTCCAGTTGCTCTCTCATGCCATCAAGCTCATGCTCCAGATTCTTGAACTTTCCTAGTAAAGCTTGGCGCTCCTTGGCCTCATCATCAGACACTCTCTTAGCCTCATCCAGTTGAGAATGAAGTTGAGCCTTGTACTTTGCTAGCATGTTGGCCGAGTTCTCCAGCTCTTGCAACTGCCTCAAAAGGTCAGCATTCTCTGCTGCCAGTTTCCTCTTGGCATTCTCAAAGTCTCCTATGGTCAAGTTGGCCTCCTCAACCTTTTTGTTGACATCATTGAGATTCTGGAGGAGGTTCCTGTTGGATTTTTCAGCAGAAGCCTTGGATCGGATGATCTCGTCAGTTGCAGCACGCACATCCTGGATTTCATGCATGATGTGGTTCTTGTCCTTCTCAATCTTAGCCTTCATCTTGGACAACTGGTCAGTTTGCTCAGACATCTCTGCAACAGCGTCCTGGTGCTTCTTCTTCAAGTTCATCAGAGTGGACTCCTGCTGGATGCGAGCCTCCTCCAAATCTTTTCTGAGCTTCTGGACTTCAGCCTCTCTCTTCTTGTTGAGCTCAACTTGAGCATGGGTAGCTCCACCAGCCTCATTTAGTCTCTCCCCCATCCTCTCTAGCTCCCTGGCCAGGTCAGACCTCTGGCGTTCAGCCTTGGCCCTTGCCTGCCTTTCAGCCTCCAATTCTTCCTCCATCTCCTCGACTCTTCCTTGAACTTCCTTAATGGACTTCTGGACCTTGGCAACCAGAGACTGCTCATCATCCAACTTGCCTGAGAGACCTGAAAGGTCTTTCTCCTTCCTGGATATGTTGTTTTCCAACTCCTTTTTGGTTCTCTCCAAATCAGCAACTGATTCCTGAGTAACTCTTAGTTCTCCTTCAACCTTCCTCCTCTGCTTCTCTACATCAGCTCTGCCCCTCTTTTCCCTCTGAAGAGAGTCATTCAGCTCATCAAGAGTGGATTCCAGCTTAGACTTGATCTTGCTGAGGTGGCTGACCTTGTCTTCAGCAACCTGAAGGTCCTCAGAAGCCTTGGCACTATTCTCACTCATGTGCTTCTTCTCCTTGTTGAGCTTATTGATGACCTCATCCTGGTTGGCAATCTCATCATTGAGAGTGCGAATGGTATGGTCCCTATTAGTTTTCTCCTGCTCAATTTTTTGAATGGCAAGCTCAATATCCTCAATGTCTTTCTTGACAATGACTGTCTCGCTCTCAAGGACTTTCTTGTCTGCAGTGGCCTGCTGACGAGCCTGCTCAGAGTCAATCAGCTTCTGTCCAGCATCCTGAAGTTGAATCTCCAAATCAGCCTTTTGGGCAGAGGCCTTGGCCTGCCTCTCAGTGTACTGGCTCATGTTGCCTTGCTCCTCGTCCAGCTGCTTCGCAAGTTGCTTTTTCTCCTCTTCAATAGCCTTGTTCTCCTCCAATAGCCTGGCCTTGGTCTCAAGCTGCTCAGTGTAGGCACCATAGGTCTCCTTGACTCTGGACTCAAGGAGCTTGAGCTCTTCCTCCAGGTTGACCTGGCCAATGAGAGGCTTGGTCTTCTGGATGATGATGAACCAGCCCCAGTTCCTAAGCTGCATGAACTTCCTGAAGTTCCTCTGGCAGACTTTCATGAGCTCCCTCTGGTCAAACTTCTTCTGGAAGACCTTCCTCCTGACAAAGGCATAACACTCACCTTGCAACCAGCGAACAAGTTTGAGGACAATCTCATCTCTGGCCTCTTCAAGAGCAGCCAAAGCTCCAGCCCTGAAGAACACCTTAGTGTGACCAAGACGGTACCTATCCCTGCTGAATTCAATCTTATCCAGAAGAGCATAGACTCCAGTCTTGTTGTCATCAGAGCTTGCAATCTCCTTGGCACCCAGGATTTGGTAGCGACTCTTGAAATCGGGATAGAGCATCCTGTTAGGGAATCCACGCATGCAAATCCTGATCCCCTCCAGCACACCATTACATGTAAGCTGGTGCATGATAAGTGGAGGCTCCACTTGGCCGGGTTGCTTGTGAGTGTTGGGCACAATGCAACGAATGAAGTGAGGCTCAGTGCTATGCAGGGTACCCATAAGCTCACCAAGTTGGACCAAGTAGACAGAGGATACGGTTTTGGCTCCACCTCCCTTCTTCTTCTTCTTCTTTCCTCCATCATCTTCAGGAGGAGCAGACTGACCAGGATGGTCTCTCCACAGGAACACCAGGAGCTGATTGCTGGCCCTCTTCAGGACATCCACAACAGTGTCATTGACAGGATCCTTGTTCTTCTCCAGCCAGCCAGTGACATTGTAGGAGACAGTGCCAGCATAATGGATTATGGCAAAGTGGGCATTCTTGTCCGTCTTGGACTGGGGCTTGGCAAAAGGTGGGGACTTTCCCAAGTGACCAGCCTTCAGTTTGTCCTCAAAAGACTTGTCAGTGGCCTTGGGGAAAAGAGACTCCTCCTCTAGGATGGCCCAGATGCCCATGGGCTTTTCAAACATGATGATGCAAGCTGCAAGATCCATGCCAAAGTCAACCATTGCCCAATCAATACCCTCGGCAACGTATTCCTCCTGCTCAACCACAAACATGTGGTGGTTGAAGAACTGCTGGAGCTTCTCATTGACAAAGTTGATGGAGATTTGCTCAAAGCCATTGTACTCAAAGATCTCGAAGCCGGCAATATCCAGCACAGCAGTAAAGTTGGCCTTCTTCATGCTCTTGTCAATTAGAGTGTCATTACACTTGATGATCAGCCACTTGAAGAGGCGATCAAAGCAAGCCCTGGCAATGCCACCAACTCCGTTGGTTGCTTGGTCACAAGTCTGACCCTTGGTGACCCATTCAGTGCCAACTTTGATCTTGGGCTTACAGAAAGCCTTCAACATTTCATCATAGTTGACTCCAAACAAGTCGGCAATCTTCTTGGGGAAGCCCAGATCATCTGGCTCAGCCTGGTCATCTCGCCCCTTTTGCTTGAAGTGGACCTCTCCAAACATCATGACAGCAGAAGTGATGAAGTAGCAGTCCCACTTCTCCTGGTTAGAGAAACCAATGATGTCAAAGGCACTGTCAGTGTACTCCAGCTCCTCATTGTCATCAATGGAGGCCACAGTGACCTTGCCCTGGGAGACATAGGAGTAGTCATAGATGTCATCAGTGAGTTGACACTTGGGCTTCATGTCAGGAACAGCAGGCTGAAGAAGCTGGTAGAAGATATGGTAGGACCTCTCAACCTCCTGTTGCTGGGTGATTCGAGACTTCTCCAACAGGTAGGACTCAATGTCACAACCACAAAGCTTGCCAGAAGTGGTGAAATGGATCCTGATAAACTTACCAAAACGGGAGGAATTGTCATTCCTAGAAGTCTTGGCATTTCCATAGGACTCCAGAATGGGGTTGGTGGCCACAATCTGGTCCTCCAGGGAGACCTTCTTGGCAGCAGACTTCTTGCCAGAGGAGGCCACCATGGCCAAGTACGAGATGACCTTCTTGGTGTTCTCAGTCTTGCCGGCTCCAGACTCCCCAGTGATCAACATGGACTGGTTTTTACCATTGGTCAACATGTTGCGATAGGCAGTCTCAGTGATAGCCCACAAGTGAGGAGGCACCTCATTCCTCCTCTTGCCCAAGTACATCTTCACCACAGTCGGGGTGTAGATGGGGAACCGCTTGTAGGGGTTCACCACAATACAGAACAAGCCAGAGTAGGTGTAGATCAACTTGGCCTGGAAGCGAACCTTCAAGTTGTAGAAGACGGAAGCGTCATTGAGGAAGGTCAAGTTGGCCATATCCTCGCACTTCTCAAACTTCGGTGGATTGACCTGGCCAATCTCATCAGATTTGAAGGTCTTTTTCTGAAATACATTTAGGTTGAAGCATCATGTACAGTATTACAAAAAAACATGTATATAAATCAAAGGAGTATTGTCCAACTCTTACCTCATGACCACACATGACAACAGCCTTGTTGCCATCATCACTCTCCAGAGCACCTTCCACATATCCACCCTTGCCATCCGGGACCCAAAAGGATTTCTTGGGATCGTACGGCTTCATCATGTCCTCCCTCTTCATCTCGATGGAGATGACCAGGTAAGGAGACGGGTCAGGGTCGGGCTCTCCAGCCTTTCCAAGCTTGACGTGGCCAGGCATGGTGGAGCTTGATTTCCACGGACAAAAAACGACGACGACAAAGAAAGAATCGAAGACGTGAGTCTCAATTAGAATCTGAATAATTGGAGAAGAGAAGAGAAGAGAAGACAAGTCAAGTCTTTGTTGAAATCCTGCTTAATCCTGTTTAAATGACTTACCTCTACCCCCGTGGAAGCGAGACTGAGAATCCAACGGAACCTAGCTCACGAAGAAAACTTGTTTTTGGCAAGGCTTCGATTCTGCATGAAGCGTGTGGCCCCAGAAATTATCCCAGGCCAAAAATATATCTCCCTTGGGCGATGAAATAACGAAGCAAATGGGCCAAGAGCTTAAGCTCAGCTCAGTACAGGTGTATGTAACCCTAACCACTTGCCTTCGCATGATCATATTTAGGGCTTCAAATCACTGCACAATTCCGGAGCTTGCCCTCGGGTAGGATGCGTGGGAGTATAAAGTAATATTCCCGGCACTTCTGCTACCTCTGTCACGCGCAACTGCCCCTGGACGAGTTTCAATTTTTTGCGGGTGGATTTTTTCCATATTGAAAAATGACCCGGGTGACTCATTTCAACATGCAGATAGAAAGAGCTTTCACGAGCGGAGCGAAGCAAAGCTTTTTAATTCTATATATTTTGAACATGTATCTACTTACTTACCTAAGATGGAACACTAAGGGGAAAATCCCAGTTGAAGCAAACAACAAATGAAATATAGACCTCATGAAAATGCTTTCGTTATGAGTCACTCCGCGCATTGTTTAAAACAGATTTGCATGACACCCTCATGGTAAAATATCGTCTTTATTGTTTAACATTATGGGTCGTTGTCGTTAAAATTCACGCTCAGAAAGATTTTAAATTACCCCTTTAAAAAGGACGACTCTCCACGGCTTTTGATTTAGAGCATGGGCTATAGCTGTTCATATTTATTTTAATGCGGCAACCAAAAATCTGACCTGACATTTGCTCTTAGGTCCATTTTATTTTCCATGTACCCTCATCATCTAAGCAAAATCCGTGATATAAAGCTACAATGAAAATGGTTGTCAAAGCCACTCTGCTTGAAAAAAGTCGCGAGACCCAAAATCCGATTTTGTTTTATGTCAATTTCCTGATTGAAAATCCGATTTTTCTAAGCTCGCAGAAAATATTTTCACGTGATTTCCGTCAGTCCTAATCTCTTGGGGGATGTAATTCAACACTGGCATTAAAATATGCCTTTTGTGAAAGCAGCAACACTACATTTTGCATTTGGAATTTCGAAGCTTAGGGGCATTAAAAATATTTTGCCATAAGATTTTAATGGGGTTGACAAAAGAAAGTTAATGGTAAGTATTTTTAGTTTGACAAAAAAAGCTCTGAAATATGCAACCTGTGACCTCAAAACTGATAGGCGATCTTTGCAAAGTAAACGTGCTTTGCTGAAAATTTGAAACCTGGAATGCATAAGAGGGCAAAAGATTAAAGGATTTGTTGGAAGGAAACTCAGCCATGTTTTTGCTCGCAGTCTTGACTTCGTTTGCATCTTCTCTGTGATTCATGATTTTCCAGGATAAGATTGCATGCTCAAGGACCTGGGGACAAGAAGCTCATGACAAGTGGTCTGTGCATAACTTTCTAAATGACCCTTCTGTTTTGACTAATGCGTTTTTCAGCCTCCTTAACAAGGAATCCTCGTACAATATTTCCATAATGTTGACCTGTTTTTTCTCTAATTTTAATTGGCTCTGACTCTGGGTTTTCGAGTGAAAAATGAAGTGACAAATTATTCTGTACGTAGATATATTTTGAAGCTGGGTAAAAAATGGGCTTTAAACTGTCGGCATGCATGTTAGAATACATTTGTTTGCTTGATTGTTGGCTGAAAAGCAATCCGGCGTTTTACGCCGGCTATGGCGTTGATGCAAGGTTTTTTGCAAAGGTCGGAAGGGGGTATAGTTTTGCTTCAAAAAATATAATGCTCTGCTGAGCTTTCAGCTCAAGATTTCCATAGCAGAACGCATGCAAAAAGTGACAGCATGAATCTCATGGGAGAGTCTAGAATGTACCCAAGTTAATTTGCTTTATTGTTATATGCCAACAGTTTCAGTCTTGTTGGTGTGTCTTGACGTGAAGATTTAAAATATATGGACCAACAGACCACGAAATTCCGCGGCCAGAGAAAAAATATGCGAGAGCAAAACAAAACTGAAACCTATTGAAACCGTCAAAAACATAGACACTTTTTCCCATATTTTTTTCTGAGTTTTAAAAATAAGTAAGAAAAGGCCTGCCTTATCACGTTGCTTAGTTTTAACGGGCGAGAGTTGCCTAGCAAAAAGTTGGTTTTCTGACCAATATCAGAGTTTCAGCTAGAGCTTTCTTTTTCCTAAGTAAAACTGTAGCTACAATAACTTATCTCCTTAGAAGCCGGGGGAAACAGCATTAATTTTGAATGATGTTTGAGGCCTTCGTACAGTAGTTGGCTACTGATACTAATCCCTACCCCTTGATCAATACGGGGGATCAAGGGTATAGACAGCAATTCCCCAGGGGGAATTTTGACTGAGGTTCGACCTTGATTCGTTTCTAGGGTAGGTATCTAGGTATCCTAAATATATACTAACTATAAATGGACCTGACCCTGCTGAACAGTCGTTAGGCATTTCTTGCACTTAAGGTAGCTTTAAAGCTTAATAGCTATCCAAAATGGCGGACGACGAAGAAGCTAAATCAGCTCCAGGAAGCGCAAGTAATTATTTACTTTCACATGTTTTCTTGTAATTTGTAGTTTGTATTTTATTGCACTTCTCTTTGTCACAAAAGGTCAACATTCCTGAAGCTTCCCTTAGACAAAAAGAGTTAAAATGTACTTTTTAAGTAAGGCCTTTTTGAAGTCTCATGTTATATAAGTTTTAATTTGGGGAAACCTTTTAATTTTCATGCATAGATTTTAAAAATAAGAGAAACCTCGCAGCATCTCGATCCATCATTTGGAGAGACCTTTTGTATTGTGATTGTGAAAAATTATGCTCTTTTGTTGGAGATAAATATTTATGTATTTGAGATACTGGATCTTTGTACAAGACTGATCACCAAATACCAACAGCATTTGCTGGGGTTCTTTTAAG
>JAAUYL010004187.1_pt1 | contig 11161 bp, 10 predicted proteins | sample 7278011 | NCBI WGS metagenome assembly JAAUYL01 (sample SAMN14350225, study PRJNA611818) | marine sediment metagenome | isolation source: surface marine sediment (1.8m) | place: French Polynesia: Moorea | collected 2018-08 | reverse complement strand
TTTAATTTCATTTTCGGGACGGAGGGAGGATGCGCACTGAGCAAGAAGTATTTGAGAAAAGATCGTTGTCTTGTATCACGCTCATCTCCAGTTAGAATTCACATGAATTTCATAAAGAGAAAGCAAGCAGATGGCGATGCACCCATGGGACCCTTGGCTATTTATTTAATGCAGTTTTGTGTCCTGCGCAACACGCGCGCGAAGATGGCAGGAAGTGCAAGGTAACAAATTGATGGACTAACGAGATCTTTAAAAGCTAAAAATCCAGAGTCACAGAGTGCTTTCAGCAGGCTAAGTCCATGAATGTTTGCAGTTGCAGCAAATTAAGAAAACATCCCGCCTATGTATCTTAATTTGTGTGAACTCATTTGTTTTAGCTTGCTCTAGCATTCATGTCGTCAAACTTGGGGTAATTGTATAACGGTTAAAAGAGCTAGACCTGCCTATCTTTCAATTTTCAAAGAAAGAGCCTTCATACTACTCTTCTATCATTCCTAAAAATTCTAGAAAAAACACGTGTACAGAGAAAAAGGCTATGTAGAGAAGAGAAGACAGAGAGAGACTTGAGCGGCGTGCTGCTGCAATTTCTATAAAAGGTGGACATCATGAAGTCTTGACCTCCAGAGGTTGTCGAACGCCGCCATGAGCAGGAACAAAAATGCGACAGGATCAGTCGGCACGACGCTGATGGTGGCCAGCCTCGCGGCCTCTCTGATTCTGGCCTCTTCCGTTTCCGCCTCTGATCCCGTCAATCCCGAGTTTGACCTCGAATCCTCGCGGTGGTCCTCGTTTTTCTGGCCCGGCCTCGGTGTCCAGGATTACTTTTACAAGCTCCCTCCAAGAGATGCCCGGAACTCGAATTCAATCGAACCTCTATTAGCATTGAGCGCTTTGCAACAGCAACAGCAGTATCAACCAAAATCAAGAGCGGGCAAGCCACGACATTTACCAAGGTAAATTACTTAATTGCAGTACTCATTAAGTCATTAATCAATTTTACTCTTATTTCAGGTTCAAAAAGATGGCCGCCAAGGGCTCCTCGGAGGAGGATGTGACCTCAGCTTTTCGTTTGCGAAAACGTCAGGCCAGCGATGGGTCGTCAGTGTTCAGGCTGAAAAAGCGGTCGATTGATTTTACACAGCAGCAGCAAAAGAGGGATGTTTTTCGCCTACGAAAACGAATGAGCAAGGCGCAAATCTTAGAGAACCTGAAGCCGGTGACAGTCGACCTGCCTGTGACCATTTGGATGCCACGCATTCGGTTAGACGATGACATCGGGGAGGGCGGTGGCCTTTAAAATTCATGATTAATTAATTGGTTAATTAATTTAAACACCTTTTTCACACAATCTCACAACACCCGACCTCAACCATTTCGTAATGCCTGAAAGGAGAGAGATGATCCTCTTTGTGAACATTCAATTCATGCATTTTTGCTTCCATTGCGACGACTCTTGCTATTTAATCTACATCAATGCAATCATTTAAGAGACTATTATTGTTAAGAGAGAAGGGAACGCCACATGTCCAAAACTAATGTACCACTAAATATGCTAGGGTTTTGACTTGAAAAAACTCATAATACAAGGCTTCTAAACAATCGAATAATATACGTAACGAGCAGACCACATCTTTCTGAAATCATTTTGTTTGCGCATGGTGTTTATTTACAAAAGTTAACTCATCAATTGTAGTAATTATCGTAGTAGCTTATGTTTGCGTGAATGTGTGGATTATTTTTTTTGCTTAGCGTTGATGCCAATTTTAGTTGTGTTCAATTTCTTCTTTTTCGATGTAACAACACTAAAATTTTTCGATTTTCTTCCCGTTAAAAATGTAGTAGCGACGACTCTTTCTGCCAATGTTTTCAGTTTCTCTGAGCTGTATAGTATACAAGAGACACAATAAGAAAGTTTTTTTCCACAGCAAGATTTGATTATTATATTGTTGTAGTAGTAGTTTCAGCAAGAATTTTCTTAGGCGAACCCGAAGCCCTCTGAGCATTCTTGAGTGGCCTTGGTGAGCTGGGTCTTGAGCTTGTCGTAGGTCTCGTACGCCGGCAAGTCCAACTGGTTGAAGCAGGTGTGGGCCGAGGGCAGCCTGTCGGTGGATCTGTCATCTCGATGGATTTGGAACTTTTGCGCGCCATTCATGCCTTCCAATGCTGCGAAGCCTTGCAAGGGGACCTTGGAACTTCCCGTTACAAACTGCAAGAACTTGGCCTTGTCGGTCTGGTCGAACGAGCGAAGAGCGCGCCAGAACCAGACGATCTGCAAGGAGTTGCTCTGGTACTTGTGGTACTCCGTGTTCGCCTTCAGGTCGTCAATGTCAATCACGGGGAGGCCACTGACCAAGAGCTCCAGTTCCTGCTCGTTGAAGATGCTAATCAGGCGGCGGGGGATGATGTTGTAAAAGCCCTCGAGGAAGGCGGACAACTGCTTGCGGATGGCGCCAGTCATTTTCATCTGGCACACCAGCCTCACGTAGTCCATCTTGTTTGCCTCCGTCACCTGGACGTTCCTCCCATTGGGAATCAGATCACGAACCTCCAGGACGCCGAACTCGCGGATCTCGGTGCTGAAGGTCAACTCGTAGCCCAGGTCCTCCACGGTGTTGTTCATGAGGAACTCGAGGCCCTTGTAGAAGGCATAGTCCTCGGACTCCATGTCGGTGTACTTGACATACTTGGCGAGGATGTGCTTGTAGAAGGAGCGGGTGAAGTAGCACTCGAGGTGCTTGTTGTCGTAGATGGCCTTGGCGATCACGCGGCCGACGAACTTGAAGTAGTCCAAGTGGTTGGGGTTGGTCTGCGACTGCTCGTAGATCATGTAGGTCACTTTGTCGCCGGGGCTGGTCTTGAACAACGCGTACATCGGGTTGAAGATCTCCTTGGAGATGATGACGTACCACTCGCGGAGGAGGCCGCCGGCATCCTGGCCCTCCTCGCCCTCGAACACAATGTAGAAGCGGTTCTTCCACTCCTCCGAGGAGCGTCTGTGCAGCTCGCGGAAGCTGTCCTCGAACACGTTCTCACGTCGGACGTGGACGGCCAGATCTTCGCGTCGCATGCCCTCGTCCATCCTTTCCAGCTCGGTCCGGAAATACCTGCAAGTGACAATGACACGAAACCAATTGATAAACGCTTCAAAAACGATTAATCGACCCTGATTGCTTTTAGCTTTCATTTCTCCTATAGATGCACGTGTGCCAACACTTGTGCATTCAAGACCGTAAATGTGACGATGTCGAACGTTATTTCTGACCGAGTCATGACAACCAATTGACTCTTCATTCACAGACGGCAATAAAAGTTGATTAGGAAAAGTACCGCTTTTTTAACCCACTCATTCTCATATGCATGTCTCATTGACATCATCACGATTTCGGCCATATTTTAAGTGGCTGAAAGCTCGCACGAGAAACATGTGAAACTAAGTAAGCAAATTGAAGAAGATGTACGCGATAGCGCTTGTAATTTAATCTAAAATTTGCCATAGCAATTTTCTTCAAAACTTATCAAAAACATTGACGAGCAAAAAGTACTTTCAAAACGATTAACGCTTCTTACCTTCTTTTGATGTCAAAGTCGAGAACTCTCGTGTGGTCGACGAGGACAGAGAACGGTCCATCAGCCAAGTGCAACGTGGACTGTCGCAAGATTTGGTTCAGCACCGTCCTACAAAATAAAAAAAATATTTAGATATTTTGACAAAAAGATATGGTTAAGGATTTTAATACCTATGAGTCTCTGCAAATGCCAAGAAGTTTTGCGTGTCGGGCGCGAGGTCGGTCGAGGTCGAGGCCGTGCCAGATGTCGAGGCTGCCGTCGTCGACGAACCACTTGCGGCAGCACCTGAAGATTGCGATTCTGTCGCGTTGCTTTCGGCTCCTCCGAGGACGACCGGCTGCTGCTCTTGAATGTGGGCGAGCTGCTCTTGCCTTGTTTCTTTCGTCTGGATCTTCTTCTTGTCATCGGGCTGGGTGGGTGCAGCATGGACAAGGAAAAAGGCCTCGACGGTGGCCTGTAGCACGAGGACAGCGTGATGGTCGGGGGTGTCGGACAAGTCTCTCAAACAAGAGCTGAGCGTGTCCCACAAGTTCGTCAACAGCAACTGCTCGCTGAGGCTGTCCAGAGCCTCGGGCTCGCTGCTGTCGCTTACCGAGGTCGAGGCCGTTTTGCCCTTATCCTTGTTGTCGGTTTTGCTGCTGCTGCTTCCTTCAGCACCAGTCTCGGGCTTTGACTCCTCCTTCTTGTTCTCCTCCTCCACCTCCATAGCTTCAGTAGCTAAAGAATCAGTAAAAAAACACGATTATAAATAAATTGAGCAGTTTTCAAGATTTTTTCCTTACCTGGCGGACTCTCGCTGGCCTCACTGACGGGTGGCATTTTGGCAGTCATTTTGGACTTTTTCATTGATTGCAACGCGGCGTCTCTCAACTGGATGATCACTTTGAGGACGCGCAAGAAGAAGGCCTGGCTGGAGGTCTTGTTGGTCAGGGCGTTCATGGCGGCGAGCTGGAGCTCGGCGCCGCTCTTGACTTTGGTCGGGGCAACCATAACAGCCTCTTTGGTAAAACGGTCGATCACAGCACCTCTGTTCTGTTGCTTCGCGGCCTCGGAGGACTCGCCAACTTTGGAGCCATCCTGGTCGCCACTCGCTTCATCTCCAGTCTTTTTCAGCGCTCTCAGCTCACTCTGGAGGTCGATGATGTTCTGCCTCACTACGTTGCCCAATTCTTGTGCTCCCTACAAAAACAAAGAATACATTTCAAACCTTTCAAAGCATGAAAACTCGTCAAACTTACCTGGAGAAGCAGGTTCAAGATGGTGTCTCTGGTGGGCTCTGGACCGTAAGATAGGTTGAGTAGGAGGGCTGTCACATCTTCGAGACCCTCCTCGCTGCACGATTTCGAGGTCAACACTTCCACAGCCAATTTTAAATGGTCCGATTTGATCGCCTGGTTGTTGGCGGAGCTCTTCTCGTCCTTGTCGAGGTCCTTCTTCTTGAGGATCTCGGGCTGGCCGAGGCTGATCAGGCTGAGGAGGCGCAAGAGCTTGTCGGTCAGAACGGAGTTTCGTCGAATCACAGGACAAGCCAGCATGCACAAAAGCTGGCCAAAAGGTGAGTGCTCAAACGAGGCCGTCGCGGCCTCGTCAGACAACTCTTCGGCCGCCGACTTGAGGCTGCCGGCGCTGCTATGGCTGCGAGCCACACTCTTGCCCTTCTTGCTCGAGCTCGACTGCTGGTCCAACTTCAACAACGTGTCCCAGAAGTCGATGGACTTGGCAGTCTTGGACGCCGGTTTGTCTTCCTTCTCCTTCTCCTTGTCTTTGGAGGACGAGGTGTGATGCTGATCTTTCCAGGGCAAAAAGTGCGCCGAGAAACTCTTGGCCAAAGAAATGAGCACCTCGAGGGAGTGCTTGCACACCATCGAAGAGGCTCCAGGATGAATCGAAATTGTCGAGGAGGTCGCACCAGAACTGCCGCCACCGTTTTGGCCTCCGGATCCGAGGCTGTTCGAGCTCTTCTTGCCGCCGCTCTGGACGACTCGCGTCACTTGGAACACGTTGGCGCGGAACCCGAGGGCCGCGTCCATCGAGATGTTGAGCCAAGATGGCACCAACTTCTGATCCACCTTGCTGCTGCCACTGTTTGACGATGGTGTGCTGGTTTCGCTGGAACTGAACTGGCCCGACTTGCTCGTCGACTTCCTGATCTTGGCGGGCGGCTGACTCGGCGGAGTGTCGAAGCAGCTGCTGCCGATCTCGGTCACCGCGTTGGCGGGGGGTTTATCGTTGGACTTCTCCAGGATGGAGAGGAGGCACTTGACCACCCACTCCCGGGTGGGGGCGTGGTAGCAGAGGTTGCGCAGGATCCGGTGAAGCCTGGTCATGTTGATCTTCGAGTCGTCGATGAACAGAATGATGAGGAGACAGGAGAGCCCCTCGTGATCGAGCAATTGTCTGCCCTTGACGCGCAAGGCGTTGGCCGAGGCCAGTAGAGACGAGGCCGCGTGCGAGGACGGGCCTCCACCTGCTCCCCGGCCTCCGAACGGCGCTGTCCTCCAGCCGGAATCGCGGCCATTATGCATTCGGCTGACGGTGTTCCTCAAGATCGAGGACAGTGTCGAGCTGCTGTGGTTGAAGTATCGCTCGTGCATCATGATGCGGTTCCTCTGCTGCTGTTCAAGCTCTCTGCGAAGGGTTTGAGCCTCAGCCGCGAGCTCCGCGGGGAGGCTGGGAATCTGCGACTCCTCCATGTCGGCCAACACCGTCTGCCTCAGCGAGGCCGGCAACGTCTGCAAGAATTCGCCAGGATCTACGGGAGCCTCCGGGTTGGCGGCGGTCGCCTGTCGCTGTTGCTCGATGCGTTGCTGAGCCAGAACTTCCTCCTGGATGTTGGGAGGCAGGGCGGCCAAGAATTCGGGATTGACCTCGGTGACACCGGCCTCCGTTTGCTGAGCGGCTCGCTGCCGTATGGTTTGCAACCGCCTCTGCTCGTCGATGACCTCTTGCCGCATGTCCTCGGGCAGGGCTGCCAAGAAGGACGGGTCTACTCCCTCGGGCAGGTCGCGGACGTCGATACCCAGGATTGAGGAATAGTCTGGACCTGACGAACTTCCGGTTCCCGAAGGTCCTGCTCCGGGATCAGACGATGTGGACGCTGTTCCATTTTCCACCTAAAATAAGGACATTAAGCACAATTCACAAATTGGAAAAGTAAATATTTTCACTTACGTTCGCAGAGCTGTTTTCTGTGCTCGCAGTGCTGCCTTGGGCATTCTGAGCTTCTGGTTCGGTAGCGGTGGCATTGGTATTGTTGCTACTATCACAAAATTGGGGTTGTGGCGGAGGCTGCTCGGGCTCACTCGTCATTGAAACATCTTGAGGTGGGGGCTGTGGCTGTTCATTTGTAACAGCTGAGGTCGAATTTTCTCCGTTGCTTGCCGACTCGGTTGGTCGTTCAGAATTAGTTGCTGTTGATGCTGGAGGAACGGGCAATGTCGGGAATGGTGGTGGAATCATGTTTCCAGCAGGCAGATCAGCCGGTGACGACGATGATGCCTGCAGTTCCGAAGCTAGGCTTGAAATTGCATTTCTAAAGAAGATCTCCTCGCTGGTGGTTGGAGGCCGGCCGGCAGCCTCTGCCGAGGTCGAAGCGCTTCCAGCTCCTCCTGCTCCTGCTCCACTGCTGCTGCGAGTGATGCGAGAGGATATGGCTGCTGCCAGGTCTTGAGCCATTTGTGCGGCTGTCGGATTCGTGGGAGTCGAGGTCGCGGCCTCCTCCATTGGAGGGTCACTTTCTGCTGCTGCTGTTGCTGCTGTTGTCGAGCCAGTTGCTACACTTTCTTCTTCTGTTGTGACAACCTCCGTGTTGGTGACCTCGGTGGGCGCTTGGGCGTCTGGAGTCGGGGTTTCACTGCTGGCTTTGGCTGCAGCCGCAGCCGCCTTCTTGGCCTCGTCGGCAGCCTTCCGCTTGGCCTCCTCCTCCTCCTCTTGCTGTTTCTTTTTCGCCCTCCTCTCGGCCGATTCGTCATCGCGAACCTTCTCGATGACCTCGAGAATCTTGGGCTTGAGCGCGGTCACGCAGTCGTGCATCGAGTCACCGTCGATCACGCGGCTCTCCTCGTTCCAGCGGACCAGAGCTGACGGTATGGTTGACAATGCCGCTCGTCCTCCCGATCCCATGATGCTGTTGTCCACGTCGGGTAGCTCGTTCTCCAGCGAATCCAGGATGGCGTAGCCAAAGTCCACAAGGAGCGGGGTACCTCGACGCAGGCCCTGGTGGAGCAGATCTTGTGCTTGGGGATTGGCGCCGAGGAAGTTCTGAAGAATCGTAGGCGCAGACGGGTTCTGACCTCCGCGAGAATTCAGGTTGACAAGCGTGCCCCTGAAGCCGCGATGTAGCTGTCTGGCAATGCTGCGAGTCGGGTTCCTGGAGCCGCCGCTGGCCTCGACAGCCTGACGGCCCATGAGAAGAGGATGGTTGGGCGACACGTGGGAACTTCCGGCCACGCCGGAACCGGAAACGGCGAGGCCGTCAGCTCCGGCCGGGTGGGCAGCATCCGACCACAACGGCAAGTGGATGGCGCGCATCCTGTCCACCATGGAGTCGAGGCCGCCGGCCTCGGGGTCGGAGTAGTGGATCATGAGGTCCATGTCGTCGTCGCCGGCGTCGCCGAGGGGGAAACGATAAATGGCATCCTCCAGTTCTTGAAACTGGTCGGCAAACGGCGAACCCCCTTCATCGTCGTCGTCGTCCTCGTCTGAGAATGTAAACAAACAAAAATGTAAACAAATGCACCAAAATGTAAACAAACTTTTTGTTTACCTTCGTCCTCATCATCATCTTCTCCCTCATCCTCATCCTCCTCGTCGTCCTCATCTTCCTCCTCCTCACCTTCAACGTCCATTCCATCCTCATTCTCTTCGTTTCCCTCTTCAAAATTGCTGCTGTGACTCGATTCACTCTCATGATCCTCATCTTCTTCGTCTTGGCTCATTTGCTGAGCCTCGAACTGCGACTCGTCCTGAGTCATCATCTACAAAAAAGGTTAATGGAATCAAGGAAATTGCAACTAGTTACATTGTTTTTACCTGAGAATCATTGTGAGAGTCGTCCAAAACAGAGTCCATGCCCGTGTTGCCCATGTGGTGCTGTTCCATGGCTTCCGCAATGATCTCTGGAGCGCCAGCATCACGTTCCAACAGCTGGTCCATCATGTCGTCGAACTCCTCATCGTTGCCCTCCTCAACGGTCTAAAAACAAACAATGACCATAATAAACAAAAAAAAGATTTTAGTTCAGTTAAGAACTTACGTGCAACTGGCTCTCAGAGTTCGGGTCGATGCTCTCAGCCGCTGTTGAAATGTCATGTTCTGTCGCCTCAGCGTCGGGTTCGACAGTTTCGTCGCCTTGTGCGCGAGTGGCCTCGGAATTTGTTGTGTTGGTGCCGTTGCCTCCGGCTGTGTTCGGAGCGGCAGTGTCCGCCGTGCTCTCGGGTTCGGTGGCCTGCTGGCTGCTCTTCGACGTCTTGACCCTCTGTGATCCCAAACCTGTTGGCTGGTTGACAATCCTGGACAGCGTCTCCAGTGGCTTGAGAACGGTGTTGATCGTGGCGGCAACATTGGGACTGGAGAGGTCGAGGCTGTGCGAGACCCTTGCCAAGTCGTTGATGATGCCCTTCTTGAGCATGATCTTGACCATGTTGTTCATGTTGCACTGAAGCTGACGGTAGATCGTCATTGGCATCTGCTGGTTTTGCGAACTTGGGCAGCTCTCAATCATCGTGCAGATGAGGCTGGTCAGGGCCTGGATTTTCGCATGCTTATCCGAACTCTCTTGAAGCGCCAGGGCTCTAGCCAGCGCCCCCTTGACCTCGGTGACGAGGGCAGTCTGTGCTTCGGGATAGTGGTTGCAGCTGGCCAACGCGGCCACCAAAGTCTTGACGAGGTTGGAGCACTCTTTGTCCTGGGAGTTGGTCTTGCCGATCAGGAGCTCGTCGAGCAAGAAGGCCAACGCGCTCGTGTCCTCCTTGACCAGCTCCGACATGCCGGCCTCGTACACGTGGTCGGTGATGAGTTTGGCGCAATTGCCGTAGGATTTGACCAGTTCAGCCAGGAGTCGGCACACGGTGGCCTTGGTCATGAGCGGCCTCTTTTTGTGAGCGGCGATCTCCTCCTCGCTCGATTCTTGAGCGTTGGTGCTTCCGGTTGAAGATTGCTGTGGTTTCGTTGATGTTGACGCGCCCGAGGGCGTCTCTCCCGAGGGCGGCACCGCTCCCTCGGGCACGGAGACTTGCAGCTCGCCCGACGACGAGTTTCTGACAATCGCTTGTGTTCGGTTAGCACCGTTGGCTTGGTTTTGTTTCTGCCCAACCTCGGCCGCATTGACATTGGCCTCATCACTAGCCGGCTTCTCGCTCGTCAAGGCCGGCGTCGTCCTGACCAAGAAGTTGAGCAAGTCCGAGATCACCGACGTCGAGACCTCGTGCATCGAGGCCATGTTGGATGGCGCCACGTTCGACTTGGGCGGGAGGGACTTGAGCAGCAGCCTCTTGTCCTCGTCCTGATCCCAGGTTTTCTTCAGCAAGTTAAAGTCGACGCGGAGGACCTCGAGGGCGACCTCGGCGAAGAGCGATGGCGACCGACAAGCGGCAGGAGCGAGCATTCGCAGCAGGTAGTGGAGCTCTTTTGTGTTCGAGGCCGACGAGTTGATTGTCGACGATCGGATCACCTTTTCCATGGTTTGTCGCAGCGTCACCTCGTCCTCCATGACGTGCCTGATCAACAGCGTGGCCAGGGAGCTGAACCCGCTGAAGCTGGAGGCTTGCGTGAGGTCGAGCAGCATCTTCACGCCGCCAAGTTGGGCGAACACGACAGCCTGTTCGAAGTTTTGCGTCAGTCGAAGCAGCAGCCTCAAAATCGCGTTGAGCGCGTCCGAGTCGACGGAGAGGCCCATCATTGTCACGCTAGCTCTAAGCAAGGTCGACCTCTCGTCCTCTGAAAGCCCTTGGAGGCTAGGCAAGCTCGACTTTGTCGTTGACGAGGCTGAGGTCTGATCCATTGGATCTTGAGGAGTGCTGGCTGCAGTTGTACTCTTCTCCTTGTCGCCGGGTTTGGAGTCTTCCGTCTCAGCCTTCTCATCATCTTCTTTCTTTTTCTCCGATTCTTCTTTCTTAGGCGGCTCGACGAGTGAAATCATGACAGGCCGTCTGTTTCCAGTTTCCTCGTTTGCCTAGAAAATGTAGAGTTTGCGTTTAAAAACACGCTTTGAAATAAAGCAATAGCAAACTATTAATTACCTGCATCATGCTGCCAAATTGAATCGTGTATTTTCTCCGTCCATTTTGGATCCTGACGCTGGCCTCGCCGGCCCAAAATGCGTCATCAATGGTTTTGTTGTTGGCTTGCGCGTACGAGCACCACTTTCCACTTGAAACGTCAAACCATTTCCAAGTGTGAGAGCAAATCTAGAATTAATTAGAAATAAGTCAAGCTTCAAGAATATTTTCCAAATCAAGGTGAAATTACCGTTTCGAGTGCACTCCTGCGATTCATTCCAAGAACGACTTTTTCGTGCAGATCGATAAACAACAGCAGCGGAGTCATCCACTTCGGGGTGAGGTTCAGATTCGGATCTGTTGTTGAGCTGTTGAGA
>JAAUYL010034089.1_pt1 | contig 11162 bp, 13 predicted proteins | sample 7278011 | NCBI WGS metagenome assembly JAAUYL01 (sample SAMN14350225, study PRJNA611818) | marine sediment metagenome | isolation source: surface marine sediment (1.8m) | place: French Polynesia: Moorea | collected 2018-08 | reverse complement strand
TTAAGAAAAAGAAAGAAGAAATGAAAAATAAATGTGTTGCAGGTTCATTGGCTGGCCATTACACTGGTGTATTACAATTAGAGCGTTTTTAGTGCGCGGGGTTATGACGATTCCGTCTTGTTTTCAAAAACGTAAAAAGTCCCTTCCATTTTTGTGAATGACGCGTTGAAAGCCTTTCATCGTGAACAAGATGTAGGTCTCGATAATATTCTAGAAATTTATTGATTTCCCGAATCAAAGGCCACATGGCTTTTGCTTTAGAGAAAATGCTTTGAGTTGTTGCAACTTTCATTACGCTATAATACAAGTTTGTTAAAGGTGCAGCTGTATCGTTTGTTGTAACAGGCAATAACTTTCCATGATGTTTAGCGACATAATAAAATACTTAGTGGCATTTTGTCTCTTTCACTTACGTAGTGGTTGGCAACAGAGACTGGATTCTTTAAAGACCATAAAGGCCAGGCCAAGGCCAAAAACAAAGGTCAAGAGCTAGAGGAGAAAAGAGAAACCCTATGTTACATTCTGGATCCTAACCTAAACAGAGAAGAATTTCCCATAAAATTGCCTTTGAAACGAAGCGGCTCCTTTTTTGCCTTTCACTTTTTACAAGAAGCAAAAAAATCTGCATTGCAGCAAAAAGGCTTTTCGCTGGCTGTCTGAAACCATTCTATACGATTAACAAGACTTTGTTATTCATAGGCACTCAAATGACACGACCAGTGTTAGACCTTCGAGGCGAGGCCACTCTTTCAAAGTAACCACAACAACCTCAAGAAATAACTGACCGCGGAAACCTGAATCCTAATATCATCGCGTCGTACTACGGAGAAATCAAAAAGTAACGCAATATACTATGGACCAACGAAAAAATTATGGAGCACCAACCACCGACATCAAGAACTACTACGAAAAACACCTCCTCGGCGGCCTCGAACTTGACCTTTCCCAAAGAGGGCTCCTTGCTTCTGGAGGACGTCTATACACCAGGGGAGGTGAGGCCATAGCGAGCGGGCCCATGGGGTCAATATACTATATATTGTTTTTCTGTTTAGGTCTACCTTCTCAACCAGCCCATCCAATGCCTGCTCATCATCACGATCATTCTCATGGCCGTCATGGCGAACAGCCTCGTCATCCACAACATATGCCGGAGCCAGCTCAAGCTGAGGAGCGTCAACTTCCTCCTGATCAAGAACCTGTGTATCGTCGATCTCGTGGGCGCAGCTGTCGTTCTTCCGGTACCTTTGGCGGCCACCATCAAGGGGGAGTGGGACTTTGGCGACGCCATGTGCACGGTGAACTCCATCGTCAACGTGGCCTTGTGGTTGCAGCACATCGTCATGTTCGCCATGCTCAAGATCGACAGGGTCTTGGCGTCCTGCCTCCCCTTCGGCAAGTACCCCCTGCTACCTGTTGAGGTCGTCCTCGGGGTGGTCCTGGCGGCCTGGGTCATTGCATTTTTCGTCGCTGCGCTCGTGACCGTCACGTTCAGCTCATCCTATGAACCGGCTGTGGTGTTGTGCATTCCCGAGTTACCAATCGGTAGAACGGATCTTCTACTCGTACAATAAGATTTAACAATCGAAAATGTTTGTTCCAATTTTACAGGTTTTTTCATTACCATATTTACGGTGTACTGTCTCGTCCTTTTCGCCATGGTGACTGGCTACATTGGCGTCCTGGTATGCCTAAAAAAGAAGCAGTCTCAGATACAGAATACCAACACAGTTCAAGCCACGGATTACAAAGGATTGGAAAGGGCTGCTCTAATGAGGTAGGTAATTATTGAGAACAATTTTTGGGTTATCATTCTATATATCCTTTTAAATGTACGAACAATGTGAGTACATAAGAAGTACGAGTACCTTGGTTTCCTATTGACTGATGTTTGTTGTCTTATGCGCATTGACCGCAACGTCTAGAAATCTGTCAGAGAGAAAGGTAGAGAGAGTGGCTTTTAAGGCAATGCAGACATGTCTGTGCATGTTTGTTGTGTACGTCGACTGATGAGAAGAAATATTTACATGGAACATTTTTGCTCCGCTCTCAAAGAATACTTTTTTCTCTTTCAGCTTCCTTATAACGATCAGCCACTTTCTGCTCTATGTGCCAACCATGCTGGTCATAGGACTACATGGTTGGTTCCTGCATCCAATCGCCATTTTGTTTTGCGACATGATAGTCTACTCGGAATTTCTTATACATCCTGTAAGTGAAAGCGTATGTTAACATATAATTGTTGACAAATGACCAATCCATTTTTTGTCATTTTCAGGTTGTCCTCTTGAGCACGTCGACCAAATTGAGACAGGAGATAAAGTACACAATCAAAACTACAATTCACGATACGATGTCACTCTTCGGGGCCTGCATCAAGGAAGCGCTGTGCGTCATGAACAAATCCTCGAGAGACCAAATCTATGCTGTTCCATCATCAAGGAGTCCAGATCGTGGACGCAAAATCGAACACATCAACAACCACTCACTCAGTGACAATTGCAGTATCATTCAGATTCAGCAGCAGCACAATAAAGAACCAAGCCTGAGTCCAGTGAGAACTGTTTGCAACACTAACGTCAGGCTAGTGGGATCCAACCTGATTGTTACCACAACGGAACCAGTGAATGATGAAAAACCCGCCACCATTGCTCAAGGAGAGTTGACGTCGGTCGTTGTCCATGAGACCATCGGTAATTATGAGGACAGCAGTGACAACGACGATTCGGATGTGATCATGGAGATACAAGATGATGACGGCATGGGGGACGAGTCATTGGACGAAGACAACCAGATCGAAGTTTCCAGAACGGTGACCAAGACAGGAGGCAGATCTTTGTCAAGGGAGGTCCCGCATGACCATTATGCCTCAGCCAACTGTTCGTCCAAAAGAAGCCCACTTGGAAATGGAAAATCAAACAACCATGTTGGCGCGCGGTCATCCAGTGCCAACCTGGAGACTAGGAGATCATTGCCAAAGAAAAGCCAAATTGCCTTGAAGCGACACAGTCTTCATGGCGCTCCTGATGATTCACTGATTTCGAACAAAGTTATCGGAGTTGAACTGTCGACAATCGTGTCCTCCAGTTCTGTGAACTCCGAACTCAATCCCGATCACCTAATGCCAACCCGATTAGCCAATGACCACAATTCCAACGAGAACCCAGAGGTGTCCCATGAAATCATTTACAAAGCACCAGTGTCAAAAACGTTCTTGAAACGTCCGGCTCTTTACATGCTGCCAACTGAAGCCTTCATCGCGCGAACAACGCCAAAGCATTGGAAAGCTGGAACAAAGCAGAACGACGAGATGGAGTGTGTTGAAGTCCTGGTTGAGCAGAATCATGATTCACAAGCCGACGAAAACGGACTGATTGTCCAACAGCTCAACTCTCTTCGTGAAATCGACATTGACGACATTGTCATCTGACCAAATGGCAGCCTAGTCTGAGCCAAAGCAAGCTAGACGATACAGAGTTGAAAATACCTGAATCACAGAGAAAATCTAAAACTGATATTAAATTAAAATGTTCGAATTTAGGCTGTTAGACGAGATTCAATAAATTAACTATCCTGTTATATAATTTCGAGTTTACCCGGTATTATGGTAACCTGCGCGCGTTGCGCACGAAACAAAGAAACTGAGAAACGGTTGCCAAAGTTCAGTTGCAGTGAGTGTTATGAAAGCGATCGAGTTGAAACAAGACGGAATCTTGTATTCTGCATATAGACGTACTTTTATGCTTTTGTCTGTAAAAGTAAATACTTGACTTTTAATGCAGCGTTTAAATCGTGGAGTTATCTTTTCGTTTATAAAAGCGTTTTCAGAACTGTATTTTCTGTTACTCGAAAAAACAGTATTTTTCTCAAAATTTGGCGCTAAATGAAACTTATTTAACTTTTTAAGTTCGAGTTCTTCTGGCATCAAGTGGAATTAGGAAAAATCGCAGATTTGCAAGTTTTTTGGAATTTGGCATCACCTTGATCAATTCCGTTTCCGCCGGCGTCCTCGAGGAAGAGAATTAGAGTTCAGACCTGTTGCCGAAGATCTGTGACCCAAATTGAATTGTGAAGTGTATAACCGAAACGGAAACGTAAAAACTAGAAACCACAGGATGTCTCGCCACAATAATTCGTTCTACCGCCAGCCCCGTGGCCCTCCGGCCTCGACGACGAGGACCAACGAGAAGCAGTTGTATTACCGGGATGTGAACGCATGTGTGTGTGGAAGGGACGGAGTATTCCTTCACATCTTGATCGACTCGGTTCCGCAGATCATGAAGAAAGGCGTCCCAGTGGTATTGAAATACAACACGAAATCGTTGAAAAACGCGGAGGTACGTCGTATTTCCGCGTCTATATTACAGGCAATTTTTGCTTGATAATGACTTGCCGTCTCATTCTGGTTTTCTATGCAGGATAAAGTCGGCGTTGACGATGTCAAACGTGGAACGCCTGTGACAGTCGACGTCACATCCGAGGATTATGTCAACGTATTACGGCTGGGTCATGATCAGAAACGGCCTGTGTCCAAGCGGGGAAGCTTGCGGCAACCGAACGCTATTGATCCCGACACCGAGTCGACCGCGAACAACAGCAAGGCCCCAAACGCCACCGACGGTAAGAACAGCTCTTTTGAAAGTCACGCAGAGACACTTTAGGTTGAGGCTTTTTCTCAAATGTAGGTCCCAAAGTGATTCGTGTCGGTGATCAAGCCGATGTCGAAATTCAAAATGCGGAGGCGGCCGCGGTGGTGATTGAAACAGAAGACAACACTGCAAATGTCGCGGAGGCCTGCGTCGAAGCAGTGCTTGATGAAGCCGTGAAGTCGGCCAATGATGGAAAAATGTCCAACGATATTAACGAGAAAAGGAGCGATGTTAACGCCGCGAATGCCGTGCCCGAGGTCGACCACGGCAAGAAGATTTTTGACATGATCAATTCGAAGAACCAGCGCAAAGAGTCCGAGCTCGGCGTCACGGCCAACGAAAGGAATTCCAAAGCCGAGACGGATCTCTCCAACATGCGGATTGTGTTCAACTCGGGCTCGTCGACCGGCGCCACCGCAAATGCCAGCGCCGTACCGATCGGCGAGGGCGAGAAGAGCCCGGCTCCTGTTGTCGAGCCTACAACTGAAGATATGAGAAAGTCGCCCGATGACTTGATCGATTTGCATGCTCAAATCGTAACTGATGAACTGGTAAGTTTCCGTCTTGCGTCGCATGTTCCGTCTGTATTATAATTCGTATTTTATAGCAACCGAAGACTGATCCGAAACCGGAAATTGCTGAGAATGAACAGTCCGTCGAGCCCAATCCGGAAGATGGCGGAACTGCGATGATTGTGACCGATACTCTCGGAGAGAAAACAGCTGCCGTGTCCATGGCTTCCGGGACTTCGACCGCTGTTCGTGTGATTGCTGAAGGCAACGAGAGTTTTCCGATTGAGAACGCCACCGCTCAGGCCGAGCCTGAGGTCAAGATTGCTAACGAGTCCTTCGTGGAAACCCAAATCGAGCCACCGTTGAACGCCGACGCGAAGCCCTTCGGGTCCGCCACGGCCATCGAGGTCGCTCCTGCCTGCGAGGAGACCAACGAGCCTCCGCCGCCCTACGAGGCTGGAGATTGCAACAACAACCAGCCGAATCTAGAGGTAAGGTCATTATTTACAGAATACAAAAGACCGGTACTCGGAACAGATTTTTTTCTTCTTCAGAAATTTGTCTTCACCAAGGACGAGTTGCTCGAGTACACCAAACACGTTATCAACTGGAACCTGTACCACATTGGCATTGGGAAAGAAGATGTTAGGAACGAGATGATCGATTATTGCGTGGGCGTCTGCTTCGAAGAGAACTTTGTCACTTGGAACGCGGCCTCGGAGGCCGTCGCTGACACCACTACGATTGAGTAAGAAACCCGAACAATAAATCTATCCCCTATGTTATGTTCAGCTGAACATGTGCAAAGATGAGCTTTTCCAACGAACAGATTCTAAAACTGAAAGTAATTGTCCTAGTCTGTTCGTTTCTGTCGATCTACTATAAAACTTGTGAAGTATCTAATTTACTATGTTAAAAAAAGCCTTTAAAACTCAATAAAAGGCAGAACAAAGAAATGACAAAACCCATGTTAAAATCCAGAAGCTAAAACGATTTCTTGAAAGAAACTAATAAAGACCAGAACGAATACAAATGGAAAATATTGCTTAATATTGCTTAGTATTTATTTTAAAAGCTCTCTGGTTTGGTAATATTTAAAAGCCGTTGATTGGTCACATTTGAACTGTAAAAAATCTTTGTTAAATGAATTCGGTTGATAGAAAAAAGCACATGTTTTGTTCACGCCTTCATTTCGAACGCCATCATGGACTTGACGCTCTTTGGAGTGTTTTCGTCATTTAAATGCTTGGTCGTGTATCGCAATGCATTTAGCAAAGGCTCGGCTCTGTCTTTATCCTGGTCTTTAAGCACTTTGATGCAGCCTTTAACATCCACTTGTGATCCTTGAAAAAAAGAGGATCAGTTTGTAAAAATATTTACAATTGATATTTGATTGGCTTCAATTCGTTACCTTTGGCAAAAGCTCCGGTCGGGTGCACGTGATCGTACAAAATGACGATCGCAACCATGACTCGGAGAATGAACAGCTCCGTTTCTTCGTGTTGAATCCTTGATTTCAACTCCGGAATATCGAGCATTTTCTGGCATACCTGAGAAAGAATGTGAACTTCTCTTTTAACATTAAGTAAATCCAAGGGTACCTTAGCCATCATGCTGAGCATCTCTGTGGTGATATTGGAGTTGGCTTCGTTCTCTCTAACGTATCGCGTCACGGACTCGCTCATGGCCTGGAGCATCGGGGTGGCGTTGGCAAAGAAAAGCGACATCGCGTTAGTTATGTTAATCGGTATGGCGGCCTCAACCTCGGAATACGAGGTCAGCAGGTCACCATTGTTGACGGAGGCTCGGTTGATGTTCAACGGAGCGGTCCTCATTCTGGCTGAGGACCTTCGGAAATACGAGAAGTCATTTTGCAGGGTCGGATTGGTCATCTTTGCCTCGTCGAATCTCAGCACAAATTCCAGGAGCTTGGCAAATTGCTTGACTAGAGCCTGATGCTCATCCAGCTGTTCCACGACACTCCTAAAAGGCTCATTTCCATGGCTAGATTGAACTGTGAAACGGAGACATTTTTCATTACCCAGTGCTGAGAGGATGCCTTGAGCATAATTGCATGAGGATTTTGGGAACGATCTCGGCCAACTGACTTGAAAAATCGTAGAAAGTCTTGAGCTTGAACACTAACGGAATGACCGTCTCCCAGGCTATTTTCTCTGTTTCCGGCGATGGATTCGTTATTGCTTCTCTTATCTCTTTGGATGCTCCTAGACGAAATAAATCTTTTTATTAGCATCAGACAGAGGCATAAACAGAGTCTTTTTCCACGAAGATTCGTTCGGTTTACCTTTGTACCCTTCGATTCTCTCGAGAATTTTCAGTGACTCGTCGAGTATTGCTTCGGCTTCATTGTACAACTCTGCCTCTTCCGGGATCGGACTTGCGGATTCAAAGTCGACGAAAATGTCTTGCTTTGGCAAGGCACAGCAGTCTCCGTCGCGAGCCAGGAGCTTGAGTATATTCCCCATGTTTGGTCAGTTGTTGTCTGTTGTACAACTTTTAAAAGGCCGGCTCACTCTGTTAGTGTCAAAGTGGCACCACAAAACTATTTTGTGTGATAAAGCTTCACTTCCTCATGCTCCAGGAATGTTCAAGACGAGCCGAATCCTCGGCAAATGACGTTTTGCGTTATCAGGAACAGAATATGAATTTTTCACCTTTCTCTATCCGTTCGTCGGTCGGTCGGTGTTTTGTTTTGAAATGCAGCGTTATCGAGAGCAAAAACAAGCTTAGCCCCTCAAAAGTATTATTAAAACGCCTAAATTGCTTCTTTCTAGGTTGAAAAAGTCTGGTTTCTAATCACGCTGTACTTTCATTACTGGCACCGTTGTTCTGTCTCGAAAATCCTCTCGCAGCCGCCATTGGCCTCTAGAAAAACGTACTTTGACGTCTCCTTTTCCGAAGTCGGAATTGTCAGTGCAGCTCAAGTGTCATCAATTCTTAAGTGCAGCCATGTCCAGCCAACTACTCCGCCATTCTTCGAAGCTATTTTCAAGCCAGACCGCCGTCTCTCCTCTGGGAGCTCGAGCTGGGTAAGATTTCCAGACATCTTCTCTTTGAATCAACGCTCCCGAGCAAAGTCCTGCCAATATTACGTAACCTTGCAACGTCCGACACTGTCAATAAATGTCAAGGGGTTTTAAAACCAGTTGCGATCTGACAGCAAGGTTTCTCGACGCTTTATTTGCTCAATGTTATTTAAAGGTCATGGTGGACCGGAGTCGAGATGGGCCCGCCCGACCCGATCTTGGGCGTCACGGAGGCCTTCAAAAAGGACAGCAATCCCGACAAGATGAACCTCGGCGTCGGCGCCTACAGGGACGATGCAGGCAAGCCCTTCGTCCTCCCGTCCGTGAGGAAGGCCGAGGAGGCCATCATGGCGGAGAAGATGAACAAGGAGTATGCGGCCATCGGCGGCGAGGCTGAGTACGGCAAGTTGAGCGCCAATCTGGCCTTCGGCGAAGGCAACTCTGTCGTCAAGGACGGTCGCAACGTGACTGTCCAGTGTATTTCCGGAACCGGTTCTCTCCGTGTTGGCGCCAACTTCCTCGCAAAATGGTAAGGGAGAACTGAAATACACCTTTCAAACAAATGTCGCACTCAAGAGTCATTTGTGTTTTAGGTTCCCTGGCAACAAAACCATCTATTTGCCCAAGCCGTCCTGGGGCAACCATACTCCCATTTTCAAGCATGCCGGGGTCGACGTCCAGAGTTATCGCTACTACGACGCCAACACGTGTGGATTTGACTTTAATGGTGCTTGTGAAGATATAAAGGTGAGAAAACTATACTGCCTCTAGTCCAGATGTAACATTTTGAAAACTTGTTTTTGGCATCTTCGTGCATGTAGATATTTATGTATCAACCTACACTTCACTTCACAGAAAATCCCGGAGCAAAGCGTGATCCTGTTGCATGCCTGCGCTCACAACCCCACGGGCGTTGATCCCAAGCCCGAACAATGGAAAGAGCTCTCCAAGATCATCAAGGAGCGGAAGCTGTACGCCTTCTTCGACATGGCCTATCAGGGCTTCGCTTCCGGATCCGTCGACAAGGACGCTTTTGCCGTCCGCCAGTTCTTGGACGATGGACATAACATCTGCCTCGCGCAATCTTACGCCAAGAACATGGGCCTGTACGGCGAGAGGGCGGGCGCCTTCACCATCGTGTGCCAGGTGGGTTTCTTGTCCCAGTGATGTCGTTCAAGTTTGACAAGAAGATCTTTCTTTGCTCCATAATAGGATAAGGAGGAAGCATCGAGGGTGATGTCCCAGATCAAGATCCTGATCAGGCCGATGTACTCGAACCCCCCGATTCACGGCGCCAGGATCGTGACCAAGATCTTGTCGGACGACGGCCTCCGCAAGGAGTGGCTCGGCGATGTCAAAGGCATGGCCGACAGGATCATCAGCATGAGGACAAAGCTGAAGGACGGCCTCAAACGCGAGGGCTCGACACGAGACTGGGCTCACATCACCGACCAGATCGGAATGTTTTGCTTTACCGGCATGACGGCTGATCAGGTTCGATCTGGTGTCATTTTTTGCTATTTAATTCTTCGTTTCAAATTTCTCTCGTGTTTCAGGTGGAAAATATCATCAAGAAGCACAGCGTCTACTTGACAAAAGACGGCCGAATTTCCATTGCCGGAATTTCTTCGAAAAATGTCGACTACCTCGCTCACGCTATTCACGATGTCACCAAATAAGAAACCTACTAGCCGCCTAGAGAGAAAACTTAACCTTGTCAAGTTTTTCAAAACACGGAAAATAGCTGGTTGCAATATTTTTCTGGTCTACAATTTACACACAATTGTGAAGATATTTCAAAAATAATAGAATAGATTGCTTCTAATCAAGATCTGGTGTTATCCTCTTTAACCGATACCAAATGAAATTGGTGATTTGATGAACAAATAAACGATTTTTCTCAACAAAAATATTTATTTGCAACAATATGGTGGTGTAGCTTAGTATACTCATACTTTATAGGGTAAAACAATATTTCATTTTTTTCTTTTAATTATTCGTTTTTGTTTCATGTAATTTTAGCTCACAAGCCTAATGTTGTTATTTCGTTTTCTTTCGTCGTATTTTTATCAAACACTGTTTGGTTTTTCTGAAGTGCATTTTATAATTTTTAAGACATCGTATAGTATTTCATGATTTGACTTAGCATTTGTCGTTTTTTGGGCATCTATTCTGTGTGCTTAACTTTGCTATTTTCACGGGATTTTTTATCATTTGACTCAAAAACTTCACAATATATTTTTTCACATCGGGGAAATGCTTTTGTAGGAAAAAAATAAATAAAAATAAAAAGTCATTTCTTAAATATTTCGTCGGTAGGTTTCGATAAATCTAAATATAATTTAAGTTGTAGTTTTTTCTTGCATCCTTCTTTCCTTGTACCTAAGTTTAGCAATATAATATTTAATGTTTTCGATAAGAGATTTTTTGCGTTGGAATCTATCTAAAACCACTCGTCGTTATCCGAACTTCGACCGTAGGTATTTAGTATCTAACATAAAATTCCAAATTACTTTCTCAAATGGTGATCAACGGAGATCGGGACTTTTCTTGGTACTGGAGGCGAGCACATGGTTGCCGAGGCCGGCCTCGGCGGTGCGGTTTTAAGCGCGACCTCGCGATCGTCGAAAGTCCAAGTTGACGGCGTTCCCGTTCGAGACATGACGTTTTCGGGCAAATCCTCGACGACGTCCTCGAGTTTCGTCTCTTCGTCCGGCGGATCTCCGCCGAGTTTATAGGGGGATTTTGGGGCCTCTGCAACTTCCGGCTCCGGCGTGACCTTGCTCTCGACCTCGGATCCGGATTCGTTCAAATTCGCCCTGGCCTTCATGAAGATCTCCCGTTTGGCCTTCGAGTCGGTGGCGGCGGTCTCGGTGGTTTGCGAGGTCACCGTCGAGGCCGTCGAGGCCGCTGTCGACGGCCGGCTTCCCGTACTGCCGCTCATGCCAGTCGTCGGT
>JAAUYL010069377.1_pt1 | contig 11164 bp, 10 predicted proteins | sample 7278011 | NCBI WGS metagenome assembly JAAUYL01 (sample SAMN14350225, study PRJNA611818) | marine sediment metagenome | isolation source: surface marine sediment (1.8m) | place: French Polynesia: Moorea | collected 2018-08 | reverse complement strand
TACCTGCTTTAGGCTGGATATGCGAGACTCGATCTTGGCCACATCCTCACTCAACGCCTCTGACTTTTCGGCCCTGTTCAGGTTCTGGTCGATCCTCACTTTCAACTTTTCAATCGACTTGATCATGATGAACTATCAAAATGTGCCAGCTGGAATGTCACTAATCGCAGCCGAAAGTTCACCACAGAAGAACAGGCAAGCTGGAGTCTCCTGGACGCCGCTTGAGTAGTCCTCTGATATGTCAAAATTGTATCCGAATCCGTCCTCGGTCCCACGTCAGAATTTCAGAAAATTGTCATTTTGTTTTTTCTGCTTTGGCAAAGAAACTCTCAGTCCCTTTAACTTGTGAACCCACAGAAAGCTCAGCTGGAGGTATGGCGGAACGCTAACGGGAAAGGTTGACTTTGTGCACGCTTCTTTTCTGTTCGTGCTAGCGCACACCGACCAAGATAACTGAGAACTCTTGAAGCTCGAGCGCTGCGCAGCTGCAAACTGATAAAAATATCGCTACCGACGTATCTTACTCAGTGTTATATGCGGAAGTCAATGTTCTTGTTCAAGTTAAAGGTGTCAAGAGCAGGCAAATACAACATGTTCACGAGCACGACTGTAGAAAATCTCTTAGCGAAAATGCACAAAATTATTGCGAGTGAAGATGAATCATACTTCGTACCTTCATGTTATCTTGATTGGCTTCTCATTGTTCTTGTTCATTTTCCGTGTTTCCTTAACCAACTCTTTTTAGACTTTTGGAATTGAATGACAAATGACACTGTAGTCTATTTCTTCTATTTTCTGTACGAAATAATATGGATGTATCGTATCGTATGTAATTTAGGAGGGTCTTTTTCAGGAGTTTACTCTTATGGACTTGTAATTCTGATACATAATAGGTTTTAATAAGAATTTTAACACAGACGTTGTAATTTAATTTAAATAATGTTTGTTCTTTTCAAGAAAATATGCGAAAGGCTTTTGGACTAAATGCATACCCTTTTTTCGGCAATTGGGCATTCGCCATTATAGCCAAGAAACTGAAAGTTGAAAGGTTGAACTTAAGGAAAGAGGGGGCGAAATCATGTCAAGTGCTGACTGACTTTGTCATGGAAAATTTTGATTTGATTAGATGGAGCACTGTTGTCTTGTCTGTTAAGCATACGAAAGTAACAAATTCCTCACTAAGAATATATTTTGGTTCTGTTGCCAAACCTGTCGGGTGTTCAGCGATGCTTTCACTCATATCCAATGTGCTCTCTTTTTCTGAGTCATTTTTTCACAATCACACTGTGAGTGTTTGCGGCAATGGATCCGACGACACGACATCGAACTGTCGTCGTGATCAAAGATATAGAAGGAGGAGACGGAGGACGGAAGATGCCGCCATATCATTCGTTGGTGGTTGGTGACTTGATGTCCATTTTGCTAAGTTTAGTAGTACGATGGCGATAGAATCAAAGCAGAGTGCAGGAATCCTTCTGTCGTATTGCGTCGGGTGTTCTTTCTTTGAGACATTAGTGATAGTGTCATTTCTTTGCTTCAACAGTTGCACAGCTCTTTGGAGTTTTCGTTCGAATCGGCGAGATTGTGGGTAGTTGATCCGCCACCCTGGGCTCCTGAGGGCTTATGCTGCACTCCCGAATCGACGCCATTCAAGTCGACACTGCCATCTTGGATGCTCTGATAGATTTTCTTTGCCGTGTCGAGGAAGGCTTCCTCGACTCCGTCTCCAGTCTTGGCCGAGGCCTCGACGAACATGAGGCCGTTCTCGTCGGCGAACTGCCGGGCCTCCTCATACGTCACGTCCCTCTGTGCCTCCAAATCACATTTGTTACCAATCAAGAATATCACCTGAAAAAAAGAAGCCAGTATGACTTTCAGTTCAAATACTTTGATTTGTGAAACTTACGGTGTTGGGGTTCGTCAAGTTTCTGGCATCCGTTAGCCACGAGCTCAGGTGGTTGTATGTCGATCGCCGAGTCACGTCATAGACCTAGAATAATCGTGTTGTTTATTAAAAACATCGATATTCGATATTTTGCAAAAATTGATCTTACCATCAGGGCTCCAGCAGCTCCTCTGTAATACGAGCGAGTCACAGCGCGAAATCTCTCCTGTCCCGCGGTGTCCCAGATTTGAAGTTTGATTTTTTGACCAGCCACTTCAATGATCCGTGTTCCGAACTCCACTCCGATGGTGTGGGGACAATCGGCCATAACTGTAAAACAACGAGGATAGTGATGTGCTTCGTCGTCAGAAACACTGGTTAAAGCTTACATTTCTTTTCTGTGAACTGGTGCAGCAGACATGACTTTCCGACACCCATGTCACCAATAATGATGTATTTGAAGATATACGAATAATTGTACGGTCCAGACGACATTGTGTCAGATTTTCAGGGCGGTTCCAAATTCTGAAAAATGGAGATTGTAAGTCGACAAGAGGCTCGAAGTCTTCTCTTGCTGTTAGAGGTCAATTGGATTGAATCTAAATTACTTCGTCCTGAGATCTCTGGATCAATTGACAAATTCTCTCTTTTTGACAGCAAATCATTGGATGGTCTCTCTTACCTCAACAAGTCCTCCTCTAAATTCTCTATTTCAATGGCTCGAGCCACCAAATGAAGAAATGGATTCGATGGCCTCTCTGCCGGAAAATTCAAGCCACCGATGAAAATCTCGCTCACAGATCTCTGGACCTCGATATCACGATGTGGGAGGATAAAAAATTCCAGCTGCTGATAAGACTAACAAAGTGAATTTGTGTCGCAGGAGTTTAGCAGGATATTTTTTCTTTGACGTAAAAGTGAGCCTCTCAGTCAAAGCAGAAGTCATTGCAAGGCGTTTTTCCTACAAAAGCAGTCAAAAGAGCTGTGAAAGCGCCACTTTAACGAATAAAACACTGCACTATCTCTGGGAGCTTTCAAAAATCCGTCGATACGTGGACGAAGTCATGGGGGATTTGTCTGTTCTCGTTTGCGTAACGTTCTATAAACAACGCAAAACTGAGAGTTATATTATGTTTTTACTGCGTACATAGATAATTATACGCAAATGGGATCATTGATGATCAAAGTCCCGCTTGTTTCAATAAACTCTAAGGGTTCAAAGAACAACAAATAAGTTTAGAGGCCAAGATTTCAAAACTTCAAAGTCTCTTTGAGAAGATGCGTCAACAAAGGGGAAAATTAAATTGGGCAAATTAAAGTACTGCAATGGGACATATTTTTCCTAGAAAAGTAAAAATATTTTAAGAAGGAGAGACATTTTATATTACCTACATCAGTAATTATCTAGGCTTTGGACCATAATTAACAGCCCAAAAATATGAGCAATTTTTTAATTTATCTACCGAAAAAATATAGTTATTTGCAAATATTTATGCAGGCTTCATTAAATATTTTTAAGAACAGTGTACACAATTTTCCTAAGAGTATTGACAATTAAAATCTGCATTACTCATCGCCTAGTCCGGTTGCAAATCCTGAAGTTCTTCACTCTTCAAGTTTCAAGTACTTCTATAGGTAAGTTAGCCGTGAGCATTAGCACGAAGCACACGAACAATGCCACAAAGTGTCAGTCAAGATTTGTTTCATCATTGTCAGGAGCTCCTGGATATGTGGATATGCAAATAAAAAATATAATACCCGAAGCAATCTTATGTACACAAGTACTCAAGTCGTCAATGCAGCCTCGGATAAATATTGGGGTCTGTTTAGTCTAGAGTGGGTGACCTCGACGCACGGATAGGATCGCATTTTCCCGCAAAATATGCGCATTCCCAAGAACTTGCGTGCCTTAAAATCCGACAGGTAAGACAAGAAGAAGAGCAGCGTGTAAGACTTGACGACGTGCGCTATGACACCACCAAGAAATAAAAGCTACGCACACCTACGTAGATATTTACCTTCTGAAGAGAGTGAAAACATGAGCATGACGAACATTGGAAAAGACCAAAAATATTTGGTTTTGTGCCCAATCATGCCATTATGCCCCCTCAACCTCAACCTGCGTCAACCATAAATAGTTGGTGGCAGTGGGAAGTAAAGTAGAGTAGTTTATTGATACTGACATATTGTACCTACCACTATAATATCAGGGATATGAACATACCCTACGCATCCGCAAAGCAAGCTAGCTTTGCTTTTCTCTTACTCTATTCTATACTGCATTGGATTTTGGAGTGGGGTCCCGTAAGGTTCTCAGAAAACAAGCAAACCAAACGCGTAGGTCGGTATTACGTACAAATCTTCCCCGCGTATCCTCTTCATCCGAAATGAAGGCATCGCCGGTCGACGGTCGTGCAAACCTATGATTACGAATCTGAAGATACTTTCTTTCCATTTCAATTTAATCTTACGAGTACGTAAATAGATAGGACAAGTTGTCCTCTGCCCACCAATTAAAAGTGTCCATAAGCTGAGCATGACATTTTCTTGTGAAATTACCAAAGTGAGCATCTATTTATATGGCCACCAGCGAATAACGTAGATGTAAAAATCTACCATATCAATGAATTCCCTATACATGGATGCATGTGGCATGTGTCGATAGAAATATAGGGAAGGCATGGGTGTGTGAGAAACTCGCTTCAGCAAAAAGAGAGGGTACATGTACGGTGTACCGTTTCAACAGGTGGATGGGAGGGAGCGAGCGCGAGCACTTTTACCTATACCCAGAGTTTCGTAAAGGTAGCCGGCCGTCATGATCGCATACCACAGTCTCGAGCTCTACCTGCACCACCTCCGCCATCGCCATCGCCACCATGGCCATGCACGAGTAGGAAAAACTCTGGAAGAGGGGCTTGGTCCGCAGCCCAAAGAAGAAGAGGGGACCTATTGAGGTGGAATCTCAGCGGCGCCGAAGCTTCCAGCTTGAACAGGAGAGAGTGAGCGGAATCGTAGTGAGATTGCCAAAGCGCCACATCGTTTAATATGCCAAAGACGTAGTACTACTGCTAGTAGTGGATTAAGGCAGAAGACGTGCGATTCTTCCATTTTGCTGCCGGGCGGCCACTTTTCTTAAAGATCCCCCTCGCCGCCGTCGTAGCCTCCTTTTTCGATTCGCCTGGGAAAAAGTGTTGTGGTTTTTTTAAGTGCGGTGTTGTTCGATGGAATATACTTGTACCACTAGTGACAACCAGTGAAAGACTAAGCAGGTCTGGTCAGGTCTCTCCGCTGCCATCATCATGGAGGGGAAGAGCAAGGCCACTATCGTGGGCGAGGTCGTCAAGCACACCTCGGCCAGGACGAAGGCGACATGCGAGATCTCCGCCGAGGGCGTCTCCCGCGAAGACATCGACGTCAACATCCTCTCGCCCTCCAAGGTCCCGGCCTCCTACAGCCTCTCGGAGACCGAGGGCGGACTCTTCTACGTCGAGTTCGTGCCCCAGGAAGTGGGCACCTACATCATGGATGTGTACACGGCCGGCGTCAAGATCCCCGAGTCGCCTGTGTTCTACAAGGTCTACGACTCGTCCCTGATCAAGGTGTCGGAGGCCAGCAACGGGGTCGTCGGGCAGCCGTGCCAATTCAGGGTCGACGCATCACAGGCTGGTGAAGGCCAGTTGGAAATCTCCATTAACGACGGCGAGGTCCCCAATCACGTGCAAGTTCTGGGCGGCGGCCGCTGCCTGGTCCACTTCACCCCCGAGGCCGCCAAGCCCCACACGATCGACATCAAGTTCAACTCCGAGGCCATCCCGGGGTGCCCGTTCGTCTGCCGCATCGCGGACACCAGCAAGGTCTCGGTGGCGCTCCACCACCTCGAGCTGTTCCCCGTCAACGAGAAGGCCTCCTTCCAGATCCACGTCGACACGGCGGACAACGCCGAGCTCGCCGTGTCGGTCGCAGGCCCCAGGTCCGACCTGCCCGTGCAGGTCACCGGCAATATTAAGAGCGGCTTCCTGGCTGAGTTTCTGCCAGAAGAAGTCGGACCCTATGTCATCTCGGTGGAGTACAACAATATTCCCGTTGGCGGTACTCCTTTTACAGGTATGCCTAAAGTCTGCATATTTTTATTTTATGTGCATTATGACACCCAGCAATTCCAAATGAATCCACATTATTGAACATTATAATGAATAACTAAACAGGAGCACGAATCTTGTCATCTGATACCTCATACAGGTGTGCTACTTAATTAGCGCAGTGTGGGTTACACTCGATAAATCGATATAGTCAATTTCCAACGGATAGGGATAGGCAAATAATTCTCACAATGTGTGATCATTCCAACGATTTTTTGTGATTTTATACACACATATTTCACGAGCATCCTACATTTGGCCATAGCTTGTTAAAATGAAAACGCAGATTTTTTCAAAGAGGAGTAAACGCTCGTATTATCTATACTTGTCACCACAAAACGATGTCGATCATGTGGCTACAAAAACTTACCCATAGCTTTTATTTGCTTTACATGAATTGTATGAATATTGAATAGGGCCCACATCCATTTAATGTGCAATGCACTATTTGTAGGGATTTTATTTTTATGCGTGCATATTTTGACAGGTTTATGAGGTCCAGCAGCATCGACACAATTCATAGTGCTGTTGTTGATCTCGTTTAGATTTAAAAATATCATAGGAAAATGGTGGTGATATTTAGCTGTGCAACTTGCCTGACACAACCATTGAATTCGCTGTTTAGAAACAGATCACAATCTTCTCCGAATTCTCATCCAGGAAAGTCCTACGACGCGTCCAAGGTGCTGGTCTCCTCCATCCCGTGGGGAACCATCGGCAAGGCCGTCGAGTTCACGGTGGACGCGAGCAAGGCCGGCGAGGGCAACCTGGAGATCACGATCTCGGCTCGGGGGCGCAACATCCCGACGCAGGTCCACCCCCAGGGTTCGGCCAGATTTGTCGTCGGCTTCGTTCCGCTCGAGGGGATCGACCATATCATCAACATCACCTTCAACAAGGAGCACGTTCCTGGAGCACCCTTCACAGCCAAGATACACACTGGTAAATATAAAAATACGTGCTATTCTCATGTACATCACATAATGAATGGACACAGCACCATTAAAAATGTCGCATAAAAAGTCACAGCTTTAAAATATTGCAAAGTGTCCTGCTGCCCACTGACCGTGTCTTGGCCTGAGTGTGATGCTCTTTCGCAAGACTGCACCTTAAAAGACACGTTTTTGGAAAAAATGGATGTGAATTTTAAAATATATTTGCAGACCCCAACCACATCGTCGTGTCAGGTCACGCTCTTGCCGCCACCGCCGTGGGAAAATCTTCCACCTTCACCCTGTCCAACGTTATTGGCGCCCTTGAGGACATAGAGATCGCGATCGACGCACCCACCGGCGATTCTGTGCCTGCTCAAGTGACTGAAGTCTCGAAGGGCTCATTTAAGGTATAGATATTTACTATTATTGTTGTCAAGCTGGAAATTTGACTCTTTTGTTTAGTCTGAATTTTGCCCACGGGTGGCGGGCGAACATCAGATTTACGTATCGTTCGGGGGCGAGCCCGTGCCAGGGTCCCCGTTCCCCTGCAAAGTCTACAATGTGGCCGCCATTCAGGTACGCGAATGCAAGAAGGGCATCGTTGGCAAGCCGGTCACATTTCTCGTGGAAACCTCTCAAGCTGGCCCTGGCAACCTTGAGGTCACAGGTAATTACAAAAATGATATTTATTTGGTCAACATTTAAGAATGTTAATTATATTTCTTTTCAGTAAATAATGGCCAAGTACCGACCAGTGCGCAAGCCCAGGGTAATCACACCTACGCAATATCCTTCGTGCCAAAAGAGGCCAAGGCCCACGTCGTGGAGCTCAAGTTCAACGGGGAGAACGTCCCCGGCAGCCCGTTCAAGTGCGCGGTCGTCGACGCCGCCAGGGTCAACCTCACGGGCGACGGCCTCGAGAAAGTCCCCGTGGCGAAGACGGCCACCTTCTACATCGAAGGCCAGACTGAGATGGGGGATCCCGAGGTCAAGGTCATGTCGCCCCTTCGGAAGGTTGTGCCGAGCAGCATCCGTTTCGTCGGCGAAGGCCACTATGGCGTCGACTACCATCCCGCCGACGTCGGCGACCACCAAGTCGAGGTCAAGATCTCTGACCTCCATGTCCAGGGCAGCCCGTTCGTCGTGAAGGCCTACGACGCGACGAAAGTGATCGTGTCCAACTTTACCTCTGGCATCGTGCAAAAGCCGGTCTACTTCAGCATTGACGCGTCCCAGGCTGGAGCCGGCAACCTCGAGATCATCGTCTCGGTCAACGGGAAGAACGTGCCCAACTACGTCCAGTCCGAGGGCAACGCCAAGTTCCGCGTGAACTTCAGGCCCACCGAGCCCCAGCCCCACCTCATCAGCGTCAAGTTTAACAACGAGCCCGTGCCCAACTCGCCCTTCGAGTGCCAGGTCAAGAGGACGGCGGAGGCGGCCGGCGAGGCCGCGGCTGGCGGGTCCACCAGCACGGCCTCCATCACCGGCGACGGCATCAAGATGTGCGCGGTCAACGCGCTAGCGGCGTTCGCAGTCCACGCCGCCGAGGAGGAGACCAAGAACTACAACGTGACCATCACCTCTCCGTCTGGTGACAACTTGGAGGTCACCGTGGACAAGGGACCCGACGCCCTCGTGGCCGAATACCAGCCCACCGAGGTCGGCCCCCATGTCGTCAAGATTGTGGACAAGAACAGCAGCGCCAACGTGGCGGGGTCGCCGTTCACCTGCAACGTGTATGACGCCCGCAGGGTCAGCGTCACCGGGCTGGTCACCAAGCAGCCCGTGGGCAAGCCGTTGACCTTCACGGTGGACGCAAGTCAGGCAGGCGAGGGCACGCTCGAGCTGGTGGTGACGACGGCGAGAGCCTCCGTTCGCGCCGAGGTCCAAGCTAGAAGCCGTGGCCTCTATGACGTGACCTTTGTCCCAGCCGAGGCCACGCCCCACTTCGTCAACATCACCTTCAACGAACAGGACATCAAGCACAGCCCGTTCGAGATCAACGTCGTGGCGGACGGCGATGGCCCGTTCAAGCACGAGAAGCGCAACGAGAGGTTCGCCGACCTCGTCCTTCGCGGTGACGGCCTCGTCAAGGCCACTGTGGGGCGCGATGCCATGTTCACCGTGAACACGAAGCAGCTCATGGACAAGGTCAGCTTCAGGATCTTCGACCCGAGCGGCCGGGTTGTGCCCCACCGTGAAACCGAGGTACAATCAGGGTTGGCCAGGATCACATATTCACCGCAGAAGGTCGGGACGTACGCGATTCACGTCCTCGACAGCGAGCTGAACACGGCTGGCGACCCTATTGCCGTCGACGTGTTCGACCCGTCGCTCATCCGCCTGTCCAAGATTGGCGACGTTGTCCTCGGGCAAGAGAACAAGGTGCGAGTCGACACGTCGCAGGCTGGTGAGGGTGCTCTGTCCGTGAGCATCCGCTCGGCCGGCCAGGAAGTCAGGCATACCATCCAGGACTTGGCCAACGGACAGTACGACATCCTCTTCTATCCCACCATGGCCATCACGCATAAGCTGGACATCAAGTACAACGGTCTACCAATCACGACGAACTCGATCGAGACAAAGGTATAGCAAAATCGAATACAAAATTAGGGATAATATGAGGTTATGGGGAATATGTGGATTGTCAATATTCACGATTTTTTTAAAATTTTTTCAAAAGTCAAGTTTTCATTAAGCAACGCATTTTTTAAGCTTTTCATTGGAACTTGGAAAACAGTTAAGGCCATTAATTATTCGTACTTTTTCCAGACTCATATTTCACAAAGAGCCTAAGAAATGTCTTTGTAGCAAATCAGATGAAATCATATCACTCGTATGGCTCATTTAAATTGAAGGTCAATGAGTCACATCTATTGACTCAAAGATACGTGCTTGCTCATACTCTTGTTTAAGTTGTCGGATCTGGATAATTCATTTGATGGGTGCACAGTTATACTAACGTTGTTCAAGATCAAAGACAGCTGTGAGTGTCAAAAAGAAAAATTGCGATTATCTCAAACGGATCAAGAAAAAATCCATTTGGTTGGCACAGAAATTGTTTCGTGAAATCATCCAATTTTTAAGATTCGGGGTATAAAATAAACGAAGGCTTAAAATTATGTTATCGTAATCATTAATTTTACTTGCAGGTGAGAAATCCTATGGCCGGAAAGGAGGTGACTGCCAGCGGACGCGGTCTTTACCATACGCGTGTCGGGAAGGCTGCCTCCTTCATCATCCACACGTTGGGCAAGAGCAGCAAAGACTTCGACGTTATCGTCTCCGGTCCGGCCGACGTCATCCCACCCAACGAGGCAATTCCCGTGCGCTGCTACCAGCAAAAGGACGGCAACCTCTTGGCCGAGTTCATCACCCGCACCTCAGGCGGCTTCAAGATCGAGGTCCTCGAGAGCGGCAGACCCATCCACGGCTCGCCATTCACCTGCTTCAGCTACGACCCCGCTCGTGTCAGGCTTGTGGGACTGCCCAAGAAAGACCGCGTCAACTGGGTCGACGAGCCGATCAGCTTCAGGGTGGAGAGGACCGAGGCCGGGTTCGCCGAGTTGGACGTCACGGTCACGTCTCCGTTGGGCGGCGAGTTGCCCCTGGAAATCAAGCGCATCTCAAAGGACAGAGAAATAGACCTCGTCGAATTCGTACCTGAGGCGGCCGGAAACTACAAGTTCGTCATCCTCTACGGTAACGAGCAGGTGCCCGGATCGCCTGTAAACTTCACCGTGGAGGACAGGAGATCGAACGAGCTCCGTGTCTACGGAGAGGGCCTCAGCAGTGGACAGGTCAACGAGGAGATCATCTTTTTCATCGAGGGTAAACAGTTGGACGGCGACCCGGTGGTTCGCATCAGGGGCAGCAGCAGCACCCCGAGGGCCATGCTGCAGAGGGAGAAGAACGGGACCTACGTCGTCTCCTTCGTGCCAAACGAGGTCGGGACCCTGGACATCAAGGTCTCGGCGAGGTCGAGCGTCACCGGCCAGCCTCTGGAGCGCTCATTCCAGGCCAAGATAAGCAATGCCAAGGCCATCTCGCCGGTGGGCGGCTGGACCCGCCTGCTGGACGAGAAAGGCTACGCATACTTCATCCCCGCCGAGGAGACCCTGGTGGAGTTCGACACCTCGAAGGCCGGCCCTGGTCACATGCAATCTGAGGTCCTGACGCAATTCGGCGAGGTCAAGAGCATAGTC
>JAAUYL010079481.1_pt1 | contig 11166 bp, 8 predicted proteins | sample 7278011 | NCBI WGS metagenome assembly JAAUYL01 (sample SAMN14350225, study PRJNA611818) | marine sediment metagenome | isolation source: surface marine sediment (1.8m) | place: French Polynesia: Moorea | collected 2018-08 | reverse complement strand
GCTAATATAGCAGAAGGCTTTAGAAAAAAAGGTTTAGCAGATAAAATCCGATTCTTGAATATTGCACAAGGTTCATTAGAAGAAAGTCGATATTACTTAATTTTGGCAAATAACCTTGAATATGGAGATACTTCAGAACTAATACTGTATTTTGAAGAAGTAATTCAGCAATTAACAATGAACAATTAATAATTAATAATTACCCCTTCTTAAAACGGATAGGATTGAGTCAAAGGAAAATTTTTGATTTTTCCCCTATCCAAGGGTCGGCTTCAAGACGTGAATTTTTGAATGAATAATTACTGACTATCAACTCTTAATCATTAATTATTAACTCTTAATTATTAACTCTTAATTATTAATTATTCTGGTAAATTACTATATTCATATCTAATATTAATATCATGTCCGGATAATCAGTGATAAAAAAGTTTTTGTTTGTATAATAGCTCTCAGCCCTATCTATAACTTAGGGCTAAGAGCTATTCTACGAACCTTAATTATAACTATTCAACCTAATAAAAAAATCATGGTTAATTTCAAATTAAGTGGTGGGGGTTTATCAGCTAATGACCCTACTTATGTACTCAGAAAACAAGATACAGAATTACTTGAAAAACTTCAAGCAGGAGAATATTGTTATGTATTTAATGCTCGGCAAATGGGTAAGTCTAGTTTGCGGGTGAGGGTGATGAAGAAATTACGCTCTCAAGGTGGTAAATGTGCAGCTATTGATATGACTAGATTGGGTGATTTTTCCATTGAAAAACAATCTTGGTATGAGGGTTTTTTAAGAGAATTATTTCGGGGTTTTGGTCTAACTTATACTATCAATTATCAAGACTGGATAGCTAGCTGTCAAAATATGACAAATATCCAACGTTTGGCTCTGTTTATTGAAGAAATTTTGTTTGTTAATTTTCCGAATCAAAATATATATATTTTTCTAGATGAAATTGATGTTTTGGTAAATTTACCCTTTAAAAATGAATTTTTAGCTTTTATTCGTTCTTGTTATAATCGTCGTGCTGATGATGAAAATGTTGATTATTGTCGGTTGACTTTTTGTTTTTTTGGGGTGGCAACTCCAGAAGATTTAATTAGAGATAGAGAACATACTCCTTTTAATATTGGTTATCCTATTGAATTAACTGAGTTAACTTTTGAAGATGGAAAAGTTTTAACTAAGGGATTAGTTGAAATTGTGGAAAATCCAGATGTTGTTTTACAAAAAGTTTTTGATTGGAGTGGAGGTCAACCTTTTTTAACTCAGAAAATTTGTCAAATTATTGTTGATTATGCGGATGATGATCAACCAGATGTTGATAAGTTGGTAGAGGAACATATTTTGACTTATTGGCAGGAGAAAGATAATCCGACTCATTTAAAATATATGCACGATTATTTGATTAATCATAGTCAATTTGCACTTCAATTACTGAGGCTATATCAAAAAATTCTTTTTCAGGGGGAAGTTAAGGCTAATAATAGTCCGGTTGAAATGGCTCTGCGGTTGTCTGGGATAGTTATTAAAAAACAGGATAAGTTAGTGATTTTTAATAAAATTTATCGGACAATTTTTAATCAAGATTGGGTGGAAGAAAAGTTAGCTGGTTTGGGAAGTAATTTAGATATACCTAAATCTCAGTCTAAAAAGTTAGGGATGAGTTTAGTCGTAGCTAGTTTTGTATGGGTAGGAGTTGTTGGTATTAGAAGTTTTGGTTGGCTACAACCGTTAGAGTTAAATGAGTACGATCGTTTGATGCGATGGCGACCTTCAGAGCCACCAGATCCTAATATTTTAATTGTTGAAGCTACGGCGCAAGATATTAATAATTATGGCAGTGGTAGTGATTTAAAAGATGAAACTTTTGTCAAAGTAATAAATAAATTAGAACGTTATCAACCTGCAATTATTGGTTTATATTTTTGGCTAGATACACCTTTTCCTTCTGTATCTGGTTATAGAAAATTGTTAGAAGTTTTGAGTAATAATCAAAAAATAGTTGCTGTTTGTAGCACGAGTGGATATAGCAAAAATAAACCTGGTACTGAACCTCCTAAAGGAGTGCCTGAAAAACGTTTAGGTTTTACTACTGTTATTGTTGATAATGGTCAAGTTGATGTTATTCGTCGCCATTTAATGTTTATGGCTAAAGAGGCAAAAGACCCTTGTCAAACAGCATATTCATTAAGTGCTAGAGTTGCTGTTAATTATTTGGAAACTAAAGGAATTAATACCCCAGAAATTCAAAAGGAATTTCCTATGGTAGGAAATTTTAAAATTGGTGATGTTGTTTTTCAAGGTATTGGGGAAAGAGAAGGTTTTTATCAAAAAGTTGATTCTGGTGGATTTCAAGTTTTACTTAATTATAGAAATGCTAAGAAGGTGGCAAATTATATTAGTATTTCGGATGTTTTGTCTGATAATTTTGATGATTCTTTAGTTAGAGATAAAATTATTCTTATTGGTCATACAGACCCTAATGCTGGCGATAAGTTTTATACTCCTTATAGTTATATTCAATCTGTTTCTGAGAAGGAAATGCCTGGGGTTGTTTTACACGCGCATAAGGTTAGTCAAATTATTAGTGCGGTTTTGCATGGTAGACCTTTAATTAGGTTTTGGAGTGGGTGGGTGGAATGGTTGTGGATTTTTGGTTGGTGTGGTGTGGGTGGGGTATTGGGTTGGTATTGTCGTCGAATGGTGGTTTTATTGTTGTTTATGGGAGGAAATGTTGTGGTTTTATATTGGGTGGGTTTGATGTTTTTGGGGCAGGGTTTTGTGATGCCGTTGGTGCCTTCTATTTTGGTTTTGGTGGTTGGTGGGGTTAGTGTGTTTTTGGTTGGAGGTCAGCTAAATGGCGATCGCCGTTGGAGGAGAAATAATAGCAATTGATGGTAAAACTTTGACTAATTTACTCTACAGAGAGTTAATAATATTATTTGAATAAGATAAGCTCAAATCATAAAATTACTTAAATAAGCTCAATATGAAGTTTGTCTACTGGTATGTAATTAACAAGTAGTAACTCTCCTTAAAATTAGAAGCTATTCTATATTGAGTTATGGAACAGGAGGAATCTATACTCCTAGCATCACTGTGGCGTCTAGCGCGATCGCTCTTTCTAGCTTCTCATTAGGAAAGCGATCGCCTATTAAAACTGAACTACTGGTAGAAATCACATATTAATACATGGCCACATTGAGGATATTTAATTATCTCTAGTGTGATTAGGCCAATTAATGGTCTCCTCTCGGTTAGCAAAGACCCATATCCCATGCTCAATTCTCCTGGAGATGCGCTGTATGTCTCATCATTACTGGCATTGAAATTATTTAGATCGGATTTTGCACGATTTTTTTCCATAGAGCTGTTAAGTCAATGAGGCTAGTTCTAGCCAGTTTCCAAATTTAAGTATCGATGAGGATTATGAACATAAAGGCCATTATTGGTTCTATCTTCTTAGGACTTACCTTACCGACTTTCGCTTTTGCTAATGTTCCGACTCTAAGCTCTCTGTCATCTCTAAATCAAGAACAATTCAATACATCAAAAACTATTGAAATTGCTCAAGGTTATCTAAGTCCTGAATATGTATCTTCACGATTATACAGGTCAGAATCACAAATATTAGGTATTGCCAAGGGATACTCTGATAAAGTTCGGTGGCGGAAGATTTCAGTTAAAGTTCTCAGTAATCAACGCATTAAGCTCAATCTTTATGGAAAAATTCCCAGAAAGTGGCCTGTGAAAGATCCTAATATTCGTGTCGGACTTTATTTACAACGTAACAGTCAAAGCGGTTTCAGGTTTTATTCCTATGATTGGCAGGTTTGGGGTGGAACTTGCAAAAGTCCTTGCCAAAATCAAATTAAGTCAAAGTTGAGCAAACTCCCTAACGAGTATCCTCGTTTCCAGCGGAGTCTCAATAATATAGTTTATTAGTTATAGAAAAGGGAACATCTGAAATGCAAAATGATTGCTTAAAATGGTATGAAATTTCTATCCTAGTAACAAGATCAAATCAAAAACTTGCAAGGTTCAGATATTCTTTACTGGTTAGTGCAAAATCATTAACTAATCTATTTTAGTAATTTTATTGTCAACTAAATATTTGAGGAATAAAAAAGTCAAAGATAATCTATACCTATTATCAAAAAAAGATGACCATGACAAATGAACAATTGCAAGAACTTATTACTAGGATATGTAATAATCCTAACCTTCAGAGTGCAGAGCGACGAAAGGATGTTAATCGACTATTGCATGAATTGTCGCAGTTACCAGGACTCTACAAATATTCTCATCCCCTTTATCTGGAAGCTTTAGACCAAACTTTGCTGTGGGTAAGCCAAAATATCTGTAACTTTCAACAACAACCAAATTTGCCACTTAAAACAAGCTTGCGGAAATGGATCAACGGTAATCTCTATTGGAGGATTAAAGATTTATATCTTAGGCAAGAACAGCACAAGACTTTGAGTTTAAATACTCTCATTAACGATGATTCGGAAAATCCTTTAGAATTGCTAGATCTACTTTCAGATCAAGGTTTTAATATTCCTACTGGTGATGGGTTTGAGTGTTACATTGAGAAATGCCGAAGGCAAGAAACTCAGAAAATTATTGAACAACTTGAACGTTATGTGGAAGAAGATCCAGAAGGTAGACTTAAAAGTTGCCATCCTCGCCAGCATCCTAATTGTAACTGTCAGTTCCTTTGCCAAAGGTTACTTTTTCAATACCCGCCAGATAAGAAGACTAAAATCAGCAGAGAGTTAGGTATTAATTACAATAATCTCCAAGCTTTCTGGAAAAGAAAAAAATGTCAACAACTCTTGCAACAAATCTTGGAAGAGTTAGGATACTCCAAAGATGAATAATAATGACACAAACAGAAATGAAAAACTTAGAAATTCCTCTCGGTATTGAAGCTCATCGCTTGGCAGGTGAATTCGCAACCGAGCAAGCTACAAATGAAAAAAGTAAACAGGTTTATTTGAATACATTAGCTGTTTATGCAGTTCACAGATATCTTAAATGGCTAGTTATTGAAACAGATTTAAGCCAAAGTGATTGCTGGAACCCAATTCTCAGAAATCGATGGAATGTTGCTGATTTAGTTATTCCTGAGATTGGCACTTTGGAATGTCGTCCTGTGTTACAGGGAGAAACTACTGTACTTCTGCCTCCAGAAGTAATGGAAGATCGAATTGGTTATCTTGCTGTTCAGTTCAGAAATATTTTAGATCGAGTGGAGATTTTAGGATTTGCTAAAGCTCCCGTAGGAGAAGTTCTCCAAATTAGTCAGTTACTTTCCCTTGATGATTTAATTGATGCTATCTCAAATCCACTACCCAAAACAGAATCTTTAGTAAATTTAGAAGATTGGGTTCGGGGCATTTTTGATGAGCTTTGGTTACCTCTTGAAGCACTATTAATTCCTAAAAGATTAGCATTTAAAGGCTTTAAAGCACCAAGTCGAGAGGAAAAAATAGAACGAGCTAAAAAGATTGATTTAGGACTATTAGTAAATCGTCAACAAGTAGCTTTAGTCGTGAGCTTTTGGGCAGAAACAGAAGAAGAAAAAGGAGTTCTGATTCAAATTTTGCCCATAGGAGAATCAAAGAATTTACGTTTACCTCCTGGTTTAAAACTAAAAGTAATCCTTGAATCAGATGAGGCTGAAGTAATAGCTAGAGAAGCTGATGATTTGATTCAGTTAGAATTTTCTGAATATCCTGGAAAAGAGTTCACTGTTCAAGTTTCTTTTGATAATGAATCTGTAACTGAGAAATTCGTTGTTTAGTTTTTAAGTAGCCACAATGAAAGTCACAAGACAAATTATTTTCAACTTCAGGGAAGGGGATTTTTACCAAGGATTTCCTATTAATATTACACTGGTAACAAAAGTAGGAAATTACTTCAAGAATTTGAGGCAATTAGACACTCAAATTCCGGGTTCTTCAGAGATACCTAATAATTATCAACAATGGCAAACTGAGTATAAGAATATAATTAATTCCTCTCGCCCTAGAGGTCGCTTCAAAAAGGTGCAAGCTACTAGCGTTAGTACTTCTAGGTGCAATCAAAATATTGATACTTTACGAGATAGTCTTAATCATTGGCTTAATCCTGTCAACAGACCATTGGAGCTAGCAATCGAACTCCATCCTGATGATGAAATTAATGTTGTGCTTCAGACACAGAATATTAGTTCTGAAAGTCTATTGCCAAAACTCCCTTGGCATTGGTGGAATTTATTTTCCCAAGACAATTTTTCTGATGTGGCTTTATCATTCAGTAATTCAGAGCAAGTTAACTTTATGTCTCCTGAAGCAGAACCAGTATTACCCAGACCAAAAAGAGTTAAAATTTTATGTGTTCTTGGAGACACTAAGGGTATTAAAGTTGAAGCAGATCGACGATTACTCCGCAAAATACCAGGAGCATATTGTGTCTTTCTCCGGCAACCTACACGGTCAGAATTTTTCAATTTCATGGAGAAAGAACGCTGGGATATTCTCTTTTTTTCTGGACATAGTAACACAGATAATAACACTGGATACCTAAAGCTTAACCAACAGGAAACACTAGATATTCAAGAAATAAGAGAAATTATTCAAACAGCGATCAACCAATATCAAGGAATGAAGTTAGCCATTTTTAATTCCTGTGATGGTTTAGGGTTAGCACGTAAATTAGCAGATTTAGACATTGCTCAAATTATTGTTTGGCGGGAACCTGTTCCTGATGAAGTAGCACAAGAATTTGTGAAATCTTTTCTGGAATTTTTCACTGGGCAAAGAACTGAAGGCAAGACTGGAGAGAATTTACAGGAGACAGAAGGTTTATCTTTATATCGTTCTGTTTACAAAGCTAGACTTGAAATACAAAAATATATAGAAAATCCAGAGAGGAACACACAAATACCAAAAATTAGTTGGTTGCCAGTGATTCATCATAATCTCGCTAAAGAAAGCATCACCTGGCAACAGCTACGGGGACTTCCAGATATTGGTGGTGATGAAAATCGCCCGACAACACCTTTGACTATTTGGGTGATTTTGACTATTTGGGTGATGAATATATGGTTAAAAGTTAGAAACCTCTTTCAAAATCAAGAAAAATCCGACACTCGTGCAGCAACCCCCCGTGAAAGCTTACTTAATAGGGTAGAAGAGTTTTGGATTAAAGGTGTTCTGGAAAAATCTTTACATATTGAAGAAACCCTTGAGTTGGGTTTGATGGAAGACAAGAATTTAGTGGGATATCCCTCAAGTGAACAACCAGAAAGTTCCGAGCTGCAAAAACGAAACTTGCCAGAAGGAACTAGGGCAATTGATATATTCGGCGAACTTGAAGGTACAAGAACAATGCTGATTCTTGGTAAATCGGGGTCTGGTAAAACTACAGCACTTCTCGAAATTGCTCGTGAATCAATTAATGATGCGAAGAGAGATATAAACCTACCAATTCCTGTAGTCCTCAATCTTTCTAGTTGGGCTGCGGAAAAGGAGCCAAAACCTTTAGCTAATTGGCTAGCTCAAGAACTCAATAGGATTTATCAATTTTCTCAAAAGCAGTGTAATGCTTGGGTGACAAAGCAGCAGTTACTACTTCTGTTAGATGGTTTAGACGAAGTTAGGGAAAGCAAAAGAGGAGATTGCATTATCGCAATTAATCAATTTCTACGAGACTATGAAGAAACTGAAATAGTTGTTTGCTCTCGAATTCGAGATTACAGACAAATTTCAGAAAGACTTCAATTCCAAACTGCTGTTTTCTATAGACAACTTACAGAAGAGCAAATCAATCGCTATTTTGATGATGCAGGAGAAGCATTATCAGGAGTTCAGGAGTTGAAAAAAGAAGACAAAGCCATACAAACATTAGTGAAAAGTCCCCTGACTCTCAACTTCATTTCTGTTGCTTATAAAGATAAATCCAGAGAGGAATTAGGCGTTGCTAATTTTGGGTATGGTTTGTATTTGTTGGCAATTGCTAAACTATTGAATAACAAATACTTGAGATTATTCAGTTTTTATTTTCATACCTTGATTCAGCAACGCCCGGAATTATTAGGCTCCTTAGAAGAACGCCTAAACCATTTATTTAACACTTATATTAAACGGAGATTTGAGGAGAGGAAGATAAAGTATTCAGAAAGAGGCGTTGCTGATTTGGGGTATGATTTATATTTATTAGCGATCGCTAAACTATTAAAGAGTAAGTATTCCAGATTGTTGAGTTTTTATTTTCATACCTTGATTCAGCAACGCCCAGAAAGACAATTAAAGTATTGGTTAAGTTGGTTAGCTCAGAAAATCACACAGAGAGATAGAAAAGAATTATTAATTGAGCATATACAGCCTGATTGGTTGCCTGGTCAACAATGGGCGTACAATCTTGGTTTTAGAGTGATTCTTGGACTAATAGTTGGATTGATTGGGGTCTTACATTTTGGTATACTGGTTACGAATGATTTAGGAGTACAGATATCCCTGATTATTCCTTCAGTGATAGCAGGTGTAGTATCGTGTCTAAGTTTCCCTATGCTATCTAATTTGATACCTAGAATTACACCAAGTTTCAGGCTTGGGTTTATCCGTTCTACTAAACTTACCCAAACTTACCCATGCTAGAATTGCATGAGTTTTGGAGCTAGCTTCCTGTTTCCCAGAAGACCACTGACCGCAGTCTGTAACTTATCTTCTCCACAGGCTTGAAATCGGTGAGAACTACACCTACTGACGTGCATAATTTTCCAGGTTGACAGCAGCATTAAAGTCTCTGTCAGTTTGGAATCCACAGTTAGTACAATTATAAGTTCTCTCGCTCAATGGCATTTTCTGTTGATGCCCACAGTGAGAACATATTTGAGAACTTGGGTAAAATCTATCTGCTATTATTAGCTCAGTGCTATACCATTCACATTTGTATGTAAGCTGACGCTTGAACTCATAAAAACCGCAGTCTGCTATCGCACGTGCTAATTTATGATTTTTGAGCATTCCACTTACATTCAAGTCTTCTATCACTATGGTGCTGTGGTTTTTAGACAACCATGTTGTTACTTTATGTAGTGCATCAGCTCTGATATCAGCTACTTTTTTGTGAGCTTTGGCTAATCTTTTTACGGCTTTGGCTCTGTTAAAAGACCCTGGTTCTTTTTTATTGACACGCCGTTGATAACGAGTTAGTCGTTTTTTTGCTTGTTTGTAAGCTTTAACGTTAGCGTAGCTTGTTCCATCGCTACAAGTTGCCAGGGAATTTATACCTACATCTACACCGATAATAGCCCGTTTTTTTGTCATAGGCTTGGGCTGACATTCATCATACTTAAAACTAATGTACCAGTCACCTGCCCGCTTGGATATTCTCACATTTTTGACTGGTACAGATGGTAAAATTTCATAAGTTTTTACTATTCCTATTCTTGGTAGTTTGATGTAGTTTCCTCTCAGTATCTGAATACTTCCTTCTAAATAGAAACTGTCTTTTTTCCCTTTTTTCTTAAATTTAGGAAACCCACATTTAGGAATAGTTCTCAAGTTTTTAAATGCCCTTTCTAAGTCTCTTAAAGCTTGTTGAGGGGCACATTTAGATACCTCATAATACCAGGGATTTTCAGTTTTCACTTCAGCCACCAAACGCTTATGCAAAGTGATAGCAGTAGGGCGTTTTTTAGTAGCCTCGTACTCAGCAATACAAGTCGCTAATCCCCAGTTATAAGCATGACGAGCCACACCTGCGTGTTTGACAAGTATCGTCTTTTGTTTATTGTTAACTTTTAATTTGGTTTTGATTGATTGCATTTGAACTGGTAAGCCATAAAAAAAGTCTTTGATAATTATAAGATGAATGAGTGTATGATAGCAGATAATCAGGATGTTTTTAATATTTCTTAATATTTGTCTAACTTTGTCCAATTATTCGGCTTCAGTAGTTAGCCCTTTTAAACTCTCTTGACAGCCCTTTTCAAATATATAAACCACATCGCCATAACCAAAACCCTGTAGGGACGTTGCACGCAACGTCCCTTTGTAGTCTAAACTCCAGTAGGTAAGAACAGACTTTAAACTGTCGCCCACAATGAGTACAACGGAAACGAGGTTTACCATAGTGGGTATGTCCATATTTAATGATTTTAGTAGACTGGCACTCAGGACAATTCATGTCCACAAACTTAACTTTATTTACCCTATTTGAATATATTACCATTACTATGCAGGACTATCGAAATTTTAAGGTGGGGATGGCAAGAAAATTGTAGGAATGCCGATAGTGAGTTGATCGATTGCTCAGAGGTGGTTTAACTCCTCAATGCGCAACACTCAATATTTGACGATGCAGCCGATCCATTTACCACTGTCACTCAAGTGACAACCCAAGAAGCAAACGACTCGTCCTTGGTAGTTAAAACTCCAGAGCCTAGCTTAATACTAGGTTTATCACACTCGGCGGTTTTGTGCTAGGAACCAGAAAGAAAAAAATCTAAAAAACGACATCTCTGGTTTGATGTTTGGCAGTTGACAGTGGCGATGGGCTTTGATGTCACTGTAACCAGCATATTTTTTATATAGAATCCAGTTGGAAAGTAGTCATTGCGATGATAGGAAGCAATCTCGTGAAGCCTCTGAGATTGCTTCCTTCCACTTCATTCCAGTCGCGATGACTTGGCTATGACAATTATCTGGGTTCTATAATTATATCATGTGCGGATAATCAACGATAAAAAAGTTTTTGTTTGTAGTATTGCTCTATCCCTAATTGTTGTAATGATTTTTGTTATCAGACATGGGAGTGGGAGCATCTTGCTCCCATACTAAGCATTCCTTAGGAAGTCAGAAGTTAGAAGTAATCCCTTGTAATTATTTTTGTTATCAGACATAGCAGTGGGAGCATATTGCTCCCATACTAAGCATTCCTTGTTCGTATTTTTGAGCTATTCAGAATATAGTCTTCGCAACTCATCTGTTGAGGAAATTTGAGGAATTTGAGTAACAATTGTCTCTAATAATTTCACATCATTAATTGCTGAAATTTCGGATAATATCCCCACATATTCATCACCAAACTTGAGTTTCAATCCCATTTCAATTGCCAATAATAACGCCTGTTTAATTTGAACATCTTTTTGGGATATCTGAGTATCCTTT
>JAAUYL010006233.1_pt1 | contig 11166 bp, 16 predicted proteins | sample 7278011 | NCBI WGS metagenome assembly JAAUYL01 (sample SAMN14350225, study PRJNA611818) | marine sediment metagenome | isolation source: surface marine sediment (1.8m) | place: French Polynesia: Moorea | collected 2018-08 | reverse complement strand
TTGTAATATAGTAGTACATCGTTTTGAAGCACTGCACAGAAATTTTCGTCTTCGTCGTTTTTCTGGTGTGTTCTGGTCGGCCATTTTGTTTTGTGTATAAGGCTGAAAACGCGGCCGATTTCCGAGGCCTCTCGGAGGCCAGAGGCCGCCATTTTGACGTGAAAACATCCCCCGTGGCAAAGGAGAAACCAAATTACATTGTAATCCTTGTCGATTCCCGTCAGAAGTCGGTCGCGAATCTGCGTGATTGGAGCCTGCATGCCCATCGATTTCGAGGTCCGGAGGCCGCTCAAGTCTTGAGCGGGATCGCCGAAAAGGCCGCCACGCGATCCGGGATCGCGAGGGCAACGTGTTGAGCACCGAGATCGTCCCGCCGGAGGTGACTCGACTTCGGCACTCTTTTCCCTCCTTCCTCTTTTCTGTCCAGAATGTTTCTGAACTCAGTTTTCAGCTCGGTATTCAATGTACTTTGTGGAGTACAACTCTCAGCTTCGTACAGTCTCGAGACGGGGAACAAAGACTCGACGTTCTGTCGGCTGAGAGGGCAAATCCCAACTGCTGAGCGCATTTCGTTCTCAGTAGTTGTTACTCCTGTTCTCCGCGAGCGCTCTCAGTTTTTATTCAATCGACAGTGTGCACTCAGTTTTTGCCGGCCAGCGTCGCTTGAAGAATTGAGGCCAGAATAGCTGAGAATCCATGCTGGCGACTTGGGCATCGGCTGACGGGCGGAGGGGCCGGACTGTGGCGGGAAAATTCAAACTGTCTTCAATGCTCTTCACGCTCCCATGGTGGCCATAATGGAGGCAATTTTTCCTTGATGAATCATGTGCTATTCTGGTTTCGATGCTTGGAATGTCCAAGACTGGTGTGCAGCCAGGTATTTGTTTGGCATTCATGTAGGAGGATGTACATTTAACAATTTTTTGCCTGAATTAAGTGCTGCTGGCTATAAATATATCCATATACGATTTGCAGGAAATTAAAACCAAATCATGATGACATTTATAGTTGTACTTTGTTGTGTATTTGACACCTCTGTTGGTTTCCAATTATTTGCAGAGACGAACTATCATTTTACAATACGTTGAAGCAGATTCGATATGAACATTAAAATATTAAAATATATTATTAGGCTCGTATTACTCATCCTTGTTCCTCTGCAAACTGAATGCGTTGGAGAGTCTATCATCTTCATTATAATTGGTCTTCGAAATCCAAAAATTGAACTTTCTTTACGTTGTCTACCCTTTATACCTGCAATTTTATTGAACTAGCTTTTCTCGACCTCCCTTTGATTCTTGTACATAAGTAACAGGTATAATCTATGCATTTGGCTTTCGCGCATTAAAAACAACCTTTTTTCTGCTGGTCTTTACTTAAATATTTAGAAAAAGGAAAAAAGACTTGTGAAAAGATGCCGCCCCGAGGGGAGGACGGCGGGGCTGATCCCGTGGGCGCCTCCTCCGGATTGGTAGACTGGGAATGGGTGAACTCGCTCGATCCCAAAACAATAGAGGAGGAGGATATTGCAAGGTTAAAAAAATACTTAAAAACATCATGTTCAACCATAAAATTTTCGATATATTATATCAAAGGCTTGTCCCTGTTGTCACGGAATGGGATCCGGACGGTGCCGACGGAGACAATTTGACGATCATGTTCAAGTTGGTGGCCTCGGCTCTGAAGATCAGGGACAGCGACCTCAACGAGGCCATGGAGGCGCTCGGCGAGAAGGAGGCCGGAAGTGAATTTAAAGAGGAAAACCGGAAGTTGCGCAAGGAAATCAAGGACCTGAAAAAGGAAAACAAAGAGCTGGACAAGTCCTTGAAGCGGGTGCAAAAGATCAAATCCGAGGGTGGAGGGGATGAGGCTCTAGAGGTTGTCATGGTCACATGTTAATGTAATTCAGACCTTGTTGTCACCAATGACTTTGTGTTTTAGGATTTGTATGCTGCTGAGCAAGCTCTGGAGCAGGCTCAAAAAGAGACTCGGGAAATGGAGTCCGAGCTTGAGCGCGAACGAAATGCCAGGGAGGATACGGAGAAGCGAGTTGAATCCATGAAGAGTGAAAACAAGCAGCTAAAACGGGACATTGAAGGGTTGCGAGATGAAATGGAAAATCTCAGGCAATCTAAATATTAGACATCTGATCTACATCACAAATTTAGATTAATTGTACATCCGTAATTTACAGGAGCTCCAAGAGTGGTGATGATGGGAGTGGAGCTCTCGACGAAAGTGACGAGAAAAGACTGCGTGAACTTGAGGAGACTGTTCGGATGAAGAACAAGCAAATTCATTCCCTTTTGGAAGATATCGAGCAGGTACAATCAAAGCCCGCGCCTTATTAACTCATTTTACCACGGAAATTATAAGTTGCTTACAAAATATTTAGGTTGAAAAGGACAGCGTGGAGTACCAAAATAAAGTGATCGAATTGAGGGACCAAATGTCGGAGACAACCAAGCAAATGAACGCGATGACCGGCGAGTTTGTGGCAATGAAAGAGTCCTCGGCTCAGTTCGAGTCGCTGGTTACCGGCCTGCAAAACGAAAACGAGAGGTTGCGTGCTCTCGTTGAAGAGCAGTTGCGTGACAAAAAGAAACGGGACGAACAATTTGATGAGGTGCTTTCCTTAAATATTATGTAATTGTAAATGCAATTGCATTTACTTAACTACTTATCTACGTCAAGGTTGGAGCTGAGGTCGAGAAGAGAATTGACCAGATGAAGCAGATTTTGGATTTCAAAGAGGCCACCATAGACGAGCTGCGGGCAAGACTCAACAGAGCCACCGTGGCTGGCGGGGGTGACCCCGATGGGGTAGGACCTGGCGGCGTCTCGGCCACTCAAAACACCCAGCAAAATGTGGCCCTCCTGACTCAAGCCCTTCGCGAGAGGGATGAGCAAATTGAGCAATTGCAGGAGAATCTTGCCCAGGCCAGCAAGTAAGGAGACGAATCTGTGTGTAATAGTGACTCAGAAATGTTTCTTATGATCATAATTTATAGGGAAATTGAATCCAGTGCGACTTTGATCGAGGGCTTCACCAACGCTGCTAAAGGCGGGAAAGGAGGAAAAGCTGTTGATCCTGTCCAGAAGAGCTTGATCAATGTTAGAGGCCAACTCCAAAAGGCTGAGGAGAAAATCAAGGACCTTGAAGATGGTCTCCACGAAGCGGAAGAGGCTGCCAAGTAAGAGGAAAATGTTTCTTGCTTGACATTCCAATTCCATAAATTATTTTTCTCAGGTTTAAGTCCGAAGAATTGTCCACGGCGATTGCTCAGTTAAGAGCGTATGAAAAGGGTGAATATGGTCTTGAAAAAGCCGTGGAAGAGGTCAGACAAGCCAGGAGATCTGAGAAGCTCAAGGATCAGAAGATTGAAGAATTGACCAATGCTGCCAACCAGTACCAATACCAAGTTGGTGAACTCCTTGAGGAAGTCAATGAGCATCGCGACAGGGCTGGCATGGAACCATTTGACATGTCCAAGTTCAACTCAATGACGAATGTGGGTGAATCCACAACGATCATGAGGCAGATATCAAACAATTCTGGAAGCTTGAGAAAGCTGCAAACCCAGAGACAAAAGGACAGAGCTTTGCTTCAGGTAAGGGATATCATAGGAGCATGTTATATGAATTCAAAATCTCATGTTTTTTCCCTGCACTGCACCGAAGGTCATGGGAAGGGAGATTGAGCGGTTGGAGGAGGAGAGGATCCAATTGAAAACGGAAAACCGGAAAATGGCCAGACAATTGGGACACAGGGCAGCTGAACTTGGCTTGACTCCTGAAGATTTGAGATCCATTGAGGATTACAAGGAAGCTCTGAAGGCTGCCAGGAGGGGTCTGAAAGATTATGAGAGCAGTGAAATCATTCAGAAGCATGATGACTTTGTCAGCCAACAGAAGGATCTTGAGAACAAGGAGGCTGAAATGGTCAAGCTCCAGAACGACCTGGTTGAGTACAAAACCCGGTATGACGACATGTTTGAAGAGAACGCCGAGCTGAGGAAAGGAATGAAAGAGATCCTGGAGGATGTCAAGGAGCAAGATGGCCAAAGCGACGTTCTGATCCATAGTCCAGCATTGGAAAAGTTAATCAGCATCCTGGACGCCAGGCACCTCTGGGGCAACTACCATCCCGCAATGGGGTTGAAGGCTCAGATTGACAAGTTGGAGGGTGCCAACGCTGGTAAATAAAAGGCTTAAGAATCATACAGAGATCATGTTTGTTTTATTGCATGTGACTTCCTAACTATATTTTCAGAGCTCAGAGAACAGATCAGAAAGACAAGGCTGGAAGAGGACAAGCTGGTCAGTCATCTTCAGAGGTCAAAGGCCAAGATCACCGCTCTTGAGAATGAGTTGAACACAATCAGGGACAACCAATTGGTCCAGCCTTCAGATTCTGGAGGTCAGCCTGGTGGATTGAGGGTGGCAATCAGAGGTCTGGAGCCTCCAGCTGCTCAAGGAGCATTGGCGACCTCTCCATCACCTCATGGAATGTCATCAACATCCTCTGACTTGGTCGCCAAGCTGAACATCCAACTTATTCAGGCAATGGTTTTGCTAGAACGAATACAGAGTAAAAATGACTTAATAAATCCTTTTAGGTCCTTGATCAATTGGAGACCAAGGAGGAGTCTTGCAAGAATCTCCAGAATGAGCTTGACAACCAGCAGAGCAAGCTGAGCGTCATCAGGCATCAGCTTGGTCTTCTCTATGAACAATGTGACCAGGAAAGGAAGACCCAACAGAATGCCAACAATGACTTGACCGAAGAAAACAAACAGCTCAGGGAGAACATCGAGGCAATGAAGGCCAAAGTTGATGAGTACGAAGGCCACTTGGACGCCTTCGAAAATGGCGAAATGGAATCAAAGTTTGCCGACACAACCAGGAAAATGGTCATTCTCAGATCCAACGAGGCTCTCATGATCAGAAGATACAGAGCGATTGAGGAGTCAGAGAAGCTTCTCCGCAAAGAGAACAGGAAACAAAAGGAGGAAATGGTCAACATTGAAAACCAGGTCCTGGAAAAGATTGGCTTTCTTCAGAGGTACACAAAGGCTTGATGATAACATTGATGCACGATCCTCTACTTGACATCCTACGATAATAACATTTATGTGATTCAGGCACAAGGACATGGCCACCTTTAAAATCGAATCCCTGCAACAAGCGATGTCTGAGAGTGTTCCATCATCTAGTCTTGAAGATGCTAACAGACAGTATGCTGAGCTGACAGCCAGATACAGGCACCTGTTGGAAAAGGAGCAATCTCATTCTGCCAATGAAAGGAGGATGGAGGAAATGGAGCTGGTTGTCAACAATCTCAGACAGGAAAAGTCCACTCTCAATGAAGAGCTTAAGGTATTGTCGATTATTGGTTTAACCACCTTGATCAAATCCATCATTGTTTGGATTAGGCTGCCAGGGAAAAACTTCATTCTTGCGAAGTCATGGTTAGCAGCCTTCATGGAGCAGCTTCAGCTGCAACTTCTGTGGTGGGAGATGAGTCACCGTCCCCTGTTGTTGCAATGGTACATGATCATCAAATGGAAAGCTTGGCCAAGCAGGTATTTCAGGATTTCTTGAACAGGAGAACGCTGACAATGCAGGACAGTCCTTTGTATATTTAGATTGCCACATTGGAAATGAAGGAGTTGAATGAGAAACAGAGAGCTGACCATGCTGACAATAAGCAAAAGCTGCTCCAAGCACAAGTTGGTCAACTGGAAAAGCGCAATGAGGAGCTGGAACAGAAGTTTGCTGATGTGTCCAAGGCCAACTTGGATCTCCAAAGAACAGAGCGGGAGCTGAGAGACGAGCTTGTCACCAGCATTGCCAGGGAAAAGTTTGACAAGCTTGAAGAGAAAGTCAAAACTCTAGAGTCAAAGGAGAATGAACTGAAAATTGAGAATGACAAACTGAAGGAGGTGGCAGACGTGGCCAAGAACCAGATTGAACTGCTTGAACACATGAAAGCCGCGGAGAATGTTGAGCTGGAAGCCCTACGTCATGAAGTCATTGATCTTCAATCACAGACGGACGAGAAGAGCCTTATCGGCAACTTGCACAGACAAATAGTGGGGTTCCAGGTCAAGGAGACTGAATCGAACAACAAGATCAGGACAATGCAGGGCAAGATTGCCCATCTGGAGGCTCAGTTGTTCAGAGTTCAACAGAGGGCTGACGAGAGGGATGCATTGGCAGTCCAGGTCAGGGCACAGTCTTACATCAAATGCAAGACACTCCACAAGATCATCCAGGATCTTCGCAGACAATACAGTGGATCAGTTCCTCTGTCAAGGCAGGAAAAGCTTTCAGAAATACTTCGAGAACTCAAAGAGGACAAGAGGCTGGCTGCTCAGAGGTTAAGGGAAGCTGAGGACAAGCTCCAGGAAGCTGAAACCAGAGCTGATGACCTGGCTGTCCGTCAAGACAGCGTTGACAGTCTCATGAATGCCCTGAAGCAGGGTGCTGGAACCAAGCAGGTCGTGGAGTGGCAAAAGAAGCTGGAGGAATTAAGGTTGAGAGAGCTTAGATCACGGAGGCAATCTGACCGCTGGTCCAAGGAGGTGGACCATCTCAGGGAACTGGTCACTGGTCAAGCCAAGAAAATTGACCAACTGGAAGAAGAGCTTGTCAGGGTTGAAAACCAGGTTGAGCAGAAACAATTGGACTGGGAGACTCGCCAAGTTGAGCTGGAAACCCTGGAGGATCAAGGCGAGACTGAAAAGGCCAAGGAGCGGAAGAGAAAGGAGGACGCCATCATGATTCCCAATCCAGAATGGCCTTTGGCAAAGCAGCTTGAACAAGCACTAAGCATGATCAAGGCTCAGTCCAAGACCATTGAGGCCAACAAGGCCAAGCTGGGCGAGAACAAAAGGTCACTCGAGGAGCTCCAAAAGAAGGCCAGAGATGCAGAGAACAAAGTGTTGGCCAAGGATCGGATCATCAATGATCTGAGAATGCAGGTCCCCTCTTCGGTGGACAGAGCTATGGCAATTGCCTCCGTGACTGGATCCAATGGACTGCCAGTCTCCTTGACTACGGATTATGAATCCAAGCAGGCATTGGCTGTAGCCCAATCTACTGTCTCAAGTTTGAGGGAGAGACTTGAACAGAAGGAGGAGACTGTGACGCGATACGAGAAACTGCTGAAGCAAGTCCGCTCCGAGTACGAGGAGGAGACCAAGAAAAAGCAGGATGACATTGTCGCCCTGAAATCAAGCATTCGATCCCAAAGTCAACTCATCTACGAACTGAAAGCTTCGGCCCAGTCCGCAAGCTCTTCCATCGATCAGGTCCAAGTAAAGACTAATCCAATTTCATTTAACTTGTGCCAATGTAATACGCTTTCTTGGTTTCAGTCGTCGAGCGAAGTCATTGCTGAAAAGATGAGGAGGATCGTGGAGCTTGAGGACGAGGTCCTTGACCTTCAAACCTCTCTGAACGAAGTGTCTCAACAATTGGCCAATGCCAGAAACGAGGCTGACAATCTCTTGAGATCTGTCAATGCCAAGCAAAAAGAGCTGGATGAAATGAAGGAAACCTACAATGTGGAGTCACAGGTAAGATGGCTTATATTGTAATGTTGAATGTTGAGCTGCAAAATTTACCATGCACACTTTAGGTGAAGAGCAACCAGACCCGACAGGACATTGACAAGTACTCTTCGGAAGCCAAGATGTTGAGACGAGAGAATGCCTTGCTCCAGGATGAACTCAGGACGGCCAAGGAGGCTTTGGAAAAGGCTCCTGCTTCAGTGATGTCTTCCCTGGTTGAGAAGTTGAGGGCTGACATTGCAGAGAAGGAGAAAAAGCAGAGAGCCATGGGAAGGATCATTGCTGACTTGAAGAACGAACTTGTCAACAGTGCTGTTGCAAAAGAACAGCGACCTGAACGTGTTTCCACAAGTGAGACAACTCACCATGATGACACCGAGGCCTTGGAAGAAGCCAACAGTAAAATTGAGGACCTTAACTTCAAGAATGATAGCTTGACTAAGCAGTTGGATACCTTGAAAGCAAAACAGGTCAGTTCAACTTTGGTCATCAAAATATTTGAATATTCATCAACATTACTGGTTTCTCGTTCTTTTCCAGATTTCGTCCTTTGGCGAGATCAAATCACTGAAGGAGGAGTTGTCAAAAAAGAACACCCTGCTGGTGAAGCTTAAGGAGGACAAGATCAAGAAACCAGGTGGGGTCCTGGATTCCTCACCATCAAGGACTAGCGGTGACAAAGAGAAGGATGAGCTAAGAAAAACAATTAGAAGATTGGAAGACAGACTTCAAGCTGTAAATCGTCCTGAGAAACCACTTGAAGAGGGCTTGCCAGCGTCTGAGGAATCCAATGAGAAGCAGGTGGATGTCAATGATTGTGTTAGTACCGATCCATATCTTATCAATGTCAATGTATTTTATGGTCACAACAGGTGAGAACTGCGGCTGAGCTGGCCAGATGGGACGAATCCAAGAAATGGCTTCACAAGGTGGAAGTCCTCAAGTCCAAGCTTTCCGATGCTGACGGCGAAGTGTCGAAGCTTAGCAAAACCAACAAGAGCTTGCGTGATCTTGTGACCAGGCTGGAACGGGAAAAACTCATGCTTGAAACCAGAGCCAAATCCAGTAGCAAGACAGGTCACGCTCAAGCAGCCATTGTAGGAATCAAAGTCCAGGAGCTCCAAAAGGAAAATGAACAACTTAGAGAGGAGGTGGAGGCCTTGAAGCACAACACATTGATGCATGGGTCTCAAGGAATGGAAACGCTGAGGCTGAAGAACAAGTTTTTAACGGACAGAGTTGAAGCTCAAGAGAGGAAGATTACAACCCTGGAGTTGACAAGGAGGTCTGGAGGTGATGCATCCATGATTGTGAAGAAGCTTGAGGAGGCTCAAGAGAGGGAAAAGGAATGCCAGAAGCAAAGGCACAGATTGGAAGAGGAAAATATGAACTTGAAACTGAAGCTTGAACAGAACAAGATCAATGATCCTAAGATCAAGGCAGCAATCCTGGCCCTCAACAGTCTCCTGAATGAAATGGACAATGACTCAGCAAAGGAGAAGCTCCAGTTGATTGTCCAGGACTTGTCTAGTGAAGTCCAACCAGGATCTGGATCTGAGTTGACAGTGCCCAAATCTTCACCCAAGAAAACCAAGGAAATGAGGCAACTGACAGATGAAGTCCAAAAGCTGAAGCGAATGAATGAGGACCTTATTGGCAAATTGGAGGAGAAGAACAGAGAGTTGGAAGCAATGCGATTGTCCAAGCCAGGACCATCTTCTGGACCTGTTCCATCGACATCCAGCTCAGTGGTTCTGAAACAAGATGACACTGGAGTACTGAAGTACAATGTGCCAAACATTGATGATGTGCGAAGAATGGAGGCTGACTTGAAGAGAAAGTCCGACTTGCTAACAGAGGTCAAGGTCTTGCTGAAGCAAGCTGCTGATAGAGAGAGATCCATCCTGGCATCCAAAGAGGAATTGTCCAAGAAGCTCAAGCTCATCCTGGATGTGGATCCCAAGTCTCCAGCAGAAGCTTTGGCAAAAGAACTGAGGCAGTCCAGATTGACGGTGGAACGTTTACAGTGCGAGAAAAAGGAACTAGAGCATAAGGTTGAGGCTCTTCAAAAAGAGTTGGCTTGAAAAAAATGTATGCTTTCAACAACAATTATGTAAACCAATTGTGTTTCTGTAAGCTTTCAAAAAATTTTACATTGACTTTGATGGGTGTGACAGTGTTGAGTGATCTACGAGTATGAACAGCACAATTGCATAGATAAATAGATGTGTGCACAAAGTTAAGTATAATGAATAAACATGTACATCTAGTTTGTTTGACATTTGGGGTGGAGTCTTAACTTTACTTGACTTTTTTAATAAGCATAAGCATGCATTAAGCCCTTCCTGAAGAAAATGGAGTGGAGTAAAGTCATTTTGTACTTAGGACAATTCATCCTAACTTTGGGATTTTTTATTGGACTGGTGCTAATTTTTGCCAAATACCATGAAGGTCCCACGAACATTGAGTTTGAGGTTGAGACTTTCCCAAGTCTTATGTTGCCAGCCATGACATTCTGCTCGCACAGAGCATTCAAAACTAGAGGCTTTCACTTTAATGAGAGGGATTTCATAGCTCAAACATTCAAGCTTCAGGACATTTTCGACCCGGCTACAGTGATCCAATTGTTACACAACAAAACGAAGTTCAGTTTAACACCAGTAAGATCTGAACTGTTTGGCCAATGTTTTACAGTCCAAAACTTGATGTAAATACTACATGGTTACAAGCATTATTTAAATTATCTACATGTATTATTTTCTTACTATAGACCTGCAAGGCCCAATGACTTAGAGCCAAATGTTCTTCACTTCCGTAAGTCTGAGGATATTGAGGTTTTTGTGCATGAAGAGGGAGATGAGTTTTGGCTGATCAGGGGAATATACCCTGTCCATGTTGACACTTTTCAATTGTCAGCACACTCTGATCAGGACCACGGAATGGTAGACATTAAGTTGAAGAAGACCACTTTCAAAACTATCAACAAACGAGGAAGGAACAAATGTTTTGACTATGAGAAAATTGGCCAGGGATCTTTTACAGATTGTTCAAAGGTATGGCAATTGTTTAAAGCTTTGATAAAAACATCAAATATATTTTACAGAAAGCTTTGGTCAAGCTCCTGAAGCACCGTAATCTGTTTTGTGTCACTGCTTTTTGGAAAGATATAAGTTTCAACTACCAGACATTTCCAAATTGTGCTGACAATGACACAATTAAAACTTTGGCTATTGACAAAACGACATGGGAAACACTAACGGAATTCATTGTCGATCCAGGTACTTGATGCAACTCAGTGCTATGACGGAAATACTTTTTTAAGTCTCATTTCTATTTCATAGGATCATTTGGGTGCCCCTTAGATTGCAGCACTACATCTTACAATCCTGAACTGACATACTTCCATAGGAACAGTCTGCCAAGTGTTTTGCCAGACAATTACCTTGTAGCATACACATATTTTGTGACTGGGACTCATGAAAAGAAAAGGGAGTACTATATTTATGATTTCATCACACTGACATCCAGCATTGGTGGAAATCTAGGCCTCCTGTTGGGATGCTCCATTCTGTCAATCTACACGAACGTA
>JAAUYL010072936.1_pt1 | contig 11183 bp, 10 predicted proteins | sample 7278011 | NCBI WGS metagenome assembly JAAUYL01 (sample SAMN14350225, study PRJNA611818) | marine sediment metagenome | isolation source: surface marine sediment (1.8m) | place: French Polynesia: Moorea | collected 2018-08 | reverse complement strand
GTAGATCCTCGGAGTCGCACAATGGAAGTTTATCGTTACCAACAAGAAAAAATTGTGCTCAGAGATGGAGATTTTTTAGAAGTAGAAGAAATCTTACCAGGATGGAAATTATCTCTAGTTGAAGTATGGGCACTAGAGTTTGAGTAGGAATTTAGATGAGGTACAATGAAAAAATTGGCGCTGGTAAATGATTGTATAATTTTTAGTAGTCAGTAGTCAGTAGTCAGTAGTTAAAACAGCTTTTTTCCTTACTATCAATCTTACTCCGATGCGAATTTCGTGCCTTATTTCACCAATGCCGAAAAATTAAACAACAAATTATAGAAAAAATTTAATGGAAGGAAAAAAATTATCTTTATTTCCTGATTTTGAGTATCAAAGAGATAAAAATTATCAGAAAAAAGCTAAACTAGGTCGCTATGAAAAAATTCAATATGAATTAAACAATAACCATAACGATCCATATAAAAAATTCCTTGAAATTGAAGAACAACCATTATGGAAATCTGATTATAGATTTGTGGATTTATTTTGTGGTGCTGGAGGAATAACACAAGGTTTAGTTCAAGCAGGATTTAAACCAATAGTGAGTGTTGAAGAAAACTCTATAGCGTCAGCAACCCATAAAAAAAATTTTCCTCAATGTCATCATTTTTGTGGAGATATTAAACAGTTTAACTCTACAGAATGGCTCAAAAAAATTGGGTCTCCAGAAATACATTTAGTAGTAGGGGGTCCTCCATGTCAGGGTTTTTCAGTAGCAGGAAAAAGAAATCCAGATGACCCAATAAATAATTTATTTCGAGAGTTTGTTAGAGTAGTTTATGAAATTCGTCCTTGGTATATTGTTATGGAAAATGTGCCAGGAATTATTACTATGAAAAAAGGTGCTATTAAAGAGGAAATTTGTCAAGCATTTGTCGATATTGGTTATTCTAATGTATCTGTAGCAATTTGAGAATCTGCTGCCTATGGAGTGCCACAAATTCGTCCTAGAACTTTTTTTATTGCCAATAAATTTGGTAAGATTAATCCTTATCCAAAACCTCAACTATTACCACACCAATATAAACCAATTGAATCAGCAATTTCTGACCTTCCAGAATTAACTCCTGTTCCAGAAATTAATCATCAGTGGACTCGACATTCACAAGAATATATGGAAAGACTTGCTAAAGTGTCTCCTGGTGGTTCTTTATATAAGACTTATGCTGATGCTTTTAAGCGACAATATTTGGGTAAACCAAGTATGACTATCAAAGAAAATCATGGTGGTACTCATATTCATCCATACCTTAACCGGGTAATTTCAGCAAGAGAAATGGCAAGATTACAAAGTTTTCCTGACTCTTTTATTTTTGAGGGTTCTATGAAAAAAGCGATGTGGCAAATTGGTAATGCTGTACCTCCTCGTTTAGCAGAATGTATAGGTTATGCGTTGATTCTTTTTTTAAATGAGATTGCCGATGATAAGGGAGTATTCAACAATTAATAATTAATAATTAATAATTAATAATTACCTTTCCTTGAAAAGAAGAAGATTGACTCAAAGGAAAAATTTATCTTGTTTCTCCTTGAAAGGAGAGGCTTTAAAGCTTAATTATTCCGTAATTGATAATTTATGGATAATAATTGATTTTATTTTTGATTTTTTTTGGGAGATGTCTAATAGTTAATTATCCTGTTTAAACTCAGTTAGTTTTTGATTAAGAGTATCTCGCCAAATTTCAAAATTATACTAACTACATCCGATACATCCAGTCTCAGCATCTTTTCCAATTTGAGGTATATTATGACGCCAATTTTCATTACCTTGATACCAGAATTTAATGCCTAATGGTGTACCCCTTTTACCAGTTTTAAGACAAAATTCACAGCTTCTTGATTTTAAAAGATTATGATTACCTGCACTATCTTTTTTAAGCAATTGGAATTTTTGTTTAATCTCAGCTTCACTCATATTTAAGTTATAGCTAAGAAAGAATTGATTAGGACAATTACTGATGATAAATCTCAGACTAGGAAATGTTTTTCTAACTGTTCCCTGTTCCCTATTCCCTGTTCCCTGCTATATGAGTTTCTTCAACATTTCCCCATCTTTCCATTGGAAAGCGATGGTCAATAATAATTTCATATCGTGGTGGTTGTCTTTGTGAAATTACATCTACATACGAATAGACAGATAATATTTTTTCGACTAATTCTGAGGGAATATTAGTAGGAGCATTTGCTACTTTAATTTTTCCTGTCCAACAATCCTATGTTGTTTGTTTTTGACAATTATTGCAGAACTTTCTTTCTGTTTTAATTTCTAAACCAGGCCGACTTTTTGTACCTCTTTGTAATCCTTGAATACCACCTCCACCTGCATACTGTTCTGATGCTATGTTTTTACCTTCACAGCTACGACAATGCCATTATTTATCTGATAAAAGGTTAAATACTTTTAATTGAGTTGAGTTTTTTCTAAACGTAGATTTTAACTTTTCTACTAAGTCTTGATTATTCACTCTATATTATTAGCTTCTGCCTCTAAATTATCAATAAATTCAGATACACTAATACCCATTCCCGCAGCTAAACTAACAAGAGCAGTTAGAGAAGGATTTCTCACACCACGTTCTAGTCCAGATATATAGGTACGATCTAAATTAGATCGAAATCCAAGCTCTTCTTGAGAAATTCCTAATTCCATCCGACGTTGTTTAATCAAACGACCAAGGGCATTCAGAATCTTACTTTTTGATTCATCCATAACACCAATATTTTGAAATTTTGTGGATTATCAGTCTACGGACGATGTGTCACATAAAAAATCTGTTAAAATGTCAAAATATTTATTAATATTAGTAGGAAAATCAACAAATGACTCAAGCAATTAGTCAAGAACAAACTATTTGAGAAAGTCTGAAAAAATTAACCCCTCAACAACAGCAAAAGGTTCTTGATTTTATTGAATTTTTGGAATTTAAAAAGCCAAAACAAAATCTTTACGATAAAGAGAAAGAAGTCACTTCAATGTTAGAAGCAGCTCAAGAATTTGTTGGTTGTTTGGAAAGTGGAATAGGCGATATTTCCTTGAAAAAAAAGGAACTAAAGTAGAAAACATTAACTAATATGTGCAGAAAAGTTCTCCTAGATAGAGGACTAGACAAAAGCATCTCTTTCACAATAGGTCAAAAGAAACTTAGAAAAGCATGACCCAATATTTTGAGACTTTGTGGATTATCAGTCTACGGACGATGTGTCACATAAAAAATCTGTTAAAATATCAAAATATTTATTAACATTAGTAGGAAAATCAACAAATGACTCAAGCAATTAGTCAAGAATAAACTATTTTAGAAAGTCTGAAAAAATTAACCCCTCAACAACAGCAATAGGTTCTTTATTTTATTGAATTTTTGCAGAGTAAAAACAAAAAAATAGAAACTTCGATCCCTGAAGAAAAACCGATATCTGCTTATGAAGTAGCTAAACAATGGGTGGGTTGTGTTGATAGTGGCATTGGAGATTTGTCTTATAATAAAAAGTATCTTGATAGACCTTTAGCTAAATGAAATCGAAAGTAATTTTAGATGCCAGTCCGTGTGTCAAATAAAAAGTATGTTAAGATGGAAAAAATTTATTAAACTTAGGAGAAAAATAAACAAATGACTCAAGCAATTAGTTATGAAAAAATAATTCTAGAAAGTCTGAAAAAATTAACTCCTCAACAACAGCAGGAAGTTTTATATTTTATTGAATTTTTACAATTTAAAGAGCAAAAACAGAATCTTTCCGATAAACAGGAAGAAGTCATTTCAATGTTAGAAGCAGCTCAAAAATTTGTTGGTTGTTTGGAAAGCGGAATAGGCGATCTGTCCTTGAAAAAAAAGGAACTAAAGTAGAAAAAATTAACTAATATGCGCAGAAAAGTCATCCTAGATAGAAAAGTTTTGGTAGCTATCCTAGACAAAAGCGATCGCCACCATAATTGGGCAGTCAAGGAATAGGCAAATATTGCTAAACCATTATTCACCTGTGAAGCAGTTATTAGTGAAGCTTGTTTTATTTTGAAAGATGTCTATAGTGGTAAGGATGCAGTAATAGGTTTAGTCACTAGCAGTTATGTTGAAGTTCCTTTTCATTTCAGGGATGAAGTAATCATTGTTCGGGGGTTAATGAAAAAATACGAATCTGTTCCTATGTCTTTTGCAGATGCTTGTTTGGTCAGAATGAATGAGTTAATATTAGGCAGTAGTTTGTTAACTTTAGATAGTTATTTTCGCATTTATCGGAAAAATAAAACGGGAATAATTGATGTAATTATTCCCGATGAATTATCAGTGCATAAATTAGTAGTCAACTATCAGCTTTTCAATTTTTTTGACTGTCTAACTTTAAGCTTGATTACTAAAAGAAAAACCTCTATATTTTATTGGCATTGCTGAAATTATGTATGAAATTTGTATCGTAGTAAGATTAATAGTAAGGAAAAAAGCTGTGCGTGACTACTGACTACTAACTACTAACTACTAACTACTAACTACTGACTACTAACTACTAACTACTAACTACTAACTACTAACTACTAACTACTAACTACTAACTACTAACTACTAACTACTAACTACTGACTACTGACTACTGACTACTAAAATCATACAATAATTCAGCAGCGCCTTTTATTTATGATTTGATTTCCTTGTCCTCTGATTTAATATTATCTCTTACTAAAAAACGTGCTACTAGAACTATTATTATTAACAACTTTAGGATTTTTCGGCAGTTTCGGTCACTGCGTTGGAATGTGCGGTCCCCTGACTGCAAGTTTCTCTCTTTCCACAAAATCTCCAATTTCCTCCAACAAATGGCGTCAATTTCAATTTCATACCCTGCTTAACTTTGGTCGTCTCTGTAGCTACACCCTGACAGGTGCAGGTATTGGGGCGTTAGGTTCCGTATTAGTGGCAAGCGGTCATTTAGCAGGTATTGATAGTGACCTGCGACGATGGTTAGCAATAATTACAGGTCTAATGTTAATCTGGTTTGGTCTGGCAAAAGTGCAACCGCAACTATTACCAAATTTACCAATATTTCATCCTTTGAAAAAAAGCAACCTGCATCACCGGTTGAGTGCAGTAATGGTTAACCTTTCCATGCAAAACAAATGGTGGACTCCCGCTGTGCTAGGATTAGTTTGGGGTTTGATGCCATGCGGTTTTCTGTATGCTGCTCAAATAAAAGCAGCAGAAACTAGCAATATTTGGTTAGGTGGAGCGAGTATGTTCGCCTTTGGTTTAGGAACATTACCCTCAATGTTAGGAGTAGGAATGTTGACATCCTTTTTAAGTGCAGATAAACGCAGTCAACTATTTCAAATGGCGGGTTGGGTGAGTATCTTCGTTGGTATCATGGTGGTGATGCGGAATGGTGATATGGTTGACTACACTGGTCATGCTGCAATATTTTGTTTAATTTTAGCTTTGGTGGCACGTCCCCTAAGTCGGTTTTGGAGTCAACCTCTACGTTATCGTCGCGCTTTAGGTGTAGGAGCATTTGTGTTGTCAATGGCGCATACAGGACGAATGTTAGACCACAGTTTAAATTGGAATATCCAAGCAGTCTCCTTTATGTTGCCTCAACATCAGTTAGCAATATGGACTGGTTTTGTCAGTCTGGGATTAATGTTACCCTTAGCATTGACGAGTTTTGATGGAGCAGTGAAATATTTCGGTCAGTGGTGGAGAAGGTTACATTTGTTGAGCGTACCAGCGTTTGTATTATCTGGAGTTCATGCAGTAGCAATGGGTTCCCACTATTTGGGTTCCTTGGAATGGAGTCTCGAAAATCAGTTGCGGACTGTTTTTTTGGGGGTGGTAATATTAGTTGTATTGGTTGTGCGATCGCGTCGTTTTTGGTCTTTATTTTCTTTACAACAATATTATACGCCTCCACTGGAAGAAGTTAAAATTCAAAAGTAATACCGTTTCACGGAATTCATATCATGTCCGCTTGAATAGTTATAGTCATTTCAAATAAGGATGAAACACTTTTTTAGCTGAAACCGTTTCAAGGAAAGAAACACCCGTCCCAGTCTTATTCAGAATGACTATATATTTTGGTGAAAGGAAGGCAGAAGTTTTTTTGCCCATTTTGACCTTAATTTTATACACGCTCCGATGCTACCGGACATGATATCAAAAGTCAAAAGTCAAAAGTAAGATTTTATGGACTCATAACTTTGACGCTACAGTAATTTCAGGAAATTATTTCACCATATAAAGTTTGAAACTATTTATGACATCTTTAAAGTGATATTAAATCCGGTAGTATCGGTATAAAAAAGCAGAGAAACCGGGTTTGTATCAAATTCCCTTGTACGGACGTTGCATGCAACGTCCCTACCATTAACCTCCTACAAACCCGATTTCTTATAACACTTCCATTGCAAGCGGATTTGATATGAATTGGTATTAGAAGTAAAAAATGCAAGGTTGGTAATTGCTATAATAATCAATCTGTAGGGTTCTACCAATTATTAAAAACTTTGCTATACTTGAAAGTTATATTTCTCAATATTTTTTATTGACCAAGAAATAAGGTCTCAAACCTCCAATTTCAAGAGAATAAAAGAGGAAATTTCTGATTTTATTGCCTCCGGGTGAACCAGAGGTACTGATAACTGATAACTGATAACTGAAATGATTAATCTCAAAATTTTGTTGTTAACTTTGGCGTTTTCTATTGGTGCAAAAGCAGAAATAATTAATCATAAACTGCAAAATAAATTAATTCCTACTCAAGCTCATAATGTAGAAGTTTCTCAAGACGTAGCTTGTACTTTTCATATTACACCTAATCATAATCCTAAAGTCGGTAAATCTTCTTTAGCTTGGTTTGCTCTGACTCGTAAAGGTGGTAAAAGTCTTCCTTTTAGTGAATGTGATTGTCAGTTAAATGTTTATGTTGAACCCCGTAATCCTGACAGTAAACCGATAATGAATCCACCATTAAAAGGGATTGATACTGAACAATATCAAGATATACCAGGAGCAGAAATTATGTTTCCTAAAGCAGGTATTTATGATTTAGAAATTATTGGAAGTGCCAAAGATGGAAAAAGTTTTAAACCTTTTAAATTTAATTATTCTGTGACTGTTAGTGGTGGTTCATAAAAATAGGTAGTTTGAAATAAGTTGAAAAAGCCAAAAATAAATTAACAGATGCAATCAGAAAACAGAATATTATCGAATTAATAGAGACCATAATTGCCTATAAATTACTAGAAAAAAGTCAGGAGTAAATTCCAGCCATCTTTAAAAGTAGCCTATACCGATTTATCATGCCAAAACTACCATAATTGAGACATTATATCTGACCAAAAAATAAAGTCTCACGCCTCCCCTTTCAATGGTATAAAAAAAGGAAATTTCGGATTTTATTGCCTCTGACTTCAGCCGGAGGTATTGATAACTGATAACTGATAACTAATAATTGATAACTGAAATGGGAGTAGTTTATATAGGCGATCGCGCCGTGGGAAAAACTCATTTAGCATTAGAATTGGCTAGCCCCCAAGGAAATTATGTTCGGGTCGATTTAGTCAATCAAAATCATCAAAATATCCAGGCAAATTTACTTAATTTAGATGGTACGACTAAACCTACTCAAACTATTGAAAAGCGTTCTTTAAATGTGGAGGTTAGGCTGCCTATTGGTATTAGTAAAATTCCTGTAGATTGGATAGATTCTCCTGGAGAATTATTTCGTAGGTCGTGGCAGTCTGAACATATTAATGAATGGCAATACTTTAAAGAAATAGTGGGTAAAAGTGAAGGAATTTTTTTAATTGTTCCTCCCTATAGAGAAATTTTACAGCCTCATATTGACCCGGAAAATTATATTACTCAACAACAATGGTGTAATAGATTTAATCGTTGGGCTGAGTTTTTTATTTATGATTGTCCTCAAGCACGACAGATTTTAATTTGTTTGAATAAAGCTGATTTAATTAATTGTCAAATTGAGCAGGAAATTTGCAAGTTAAATTATTTGCCTCATGGCTCTCCTATGAATTGGCTGCAACGTCATAATTATGTTGTTAATAGTTATTTTCAACCAGTAAAATCGGAGTTAGAACAAATAAATAAAAGTCGTTATGGTTTGTCTGTGCGATGTTTTATTACCAGTATTTATCATCGTAGTTTATTAGAATTACCTTGGATATATTTGGCGAGTTATTTAGTCTGAAATAAGGGAATAGGAAGTAGGAAGTAGGGAGTAGGGAGTAGAATAGGGAACAAGCAAAAAATATTTACCCCGTCAGTTGTACCACATTAATCACCGAATATACTGTCAATAATAAGGAATAGGAAAATAGGGAAATAGTAGGAACGTTCTATGAAAAGTTTCATCCCTAAAATAAGATTTTATTTATAACTGATTGTTTGAAGATGATATACAGCAGATGCCAAGTATATGAAGTACAAACATTAATAATAAAACCTTTGTAGTGCGGCAATCTTGCTCACTACTCAGAAGGATTTAAGTTTTATATTCCCTATTCCCTATATACAGCTGTACCTCACTGAGATGAAATCCGCTGTAAGAAGTAAAAAGTAAATTTGAAATGATCTTATACCATTTCTTTGTCACAATGCGCTTAATAATTGTTGCTCAGACCTTATTACACTGACTATTCTCATCTTTATATTAAGTGCAACTTCATGGATAAATGGTATTAGAAGGATTTAAGTTTTATATTCCCTACTCCTTATATTATATAAATACCTAAAAATTTAGAGATTTAATCAAAAAAAATGGGGAATATTTGTATTATTGGACCTACTGGCGCAGGCAAAACAACTTATTTGGCAGGATTAGCTTATTGGCCGGAAAAAACTAATCCAAATTTTCAAATTACAGCTATTACTAATGATGCTAAAAATCTGGCTAATAAAGCTGAAACTATTATTCTGAATGGCGCCTCTTTAGAACCTACTATTATTGATGGAATTAGGATTAAAAGTTTCTACGATTTACCTTTGTATTCTTTTCATATAGAAATCAAACATTGGTGGCAAAGAAAACCAGAAGAAATTAACCTGGTAGTCCGAGATTATCCAGGGGAAATTTTTAATGAATTACAAGGTGGAATTTCTAATCCTTTGCATCAAGAATTTCTCGATGAATGTCTGATTAAAGATAATCTTGGTTGTCTAATTTTACTTCATAAATGGGAGCCAGGAACTGATATATTTTATAGTAACGTAATGGAAAGATTTATTGACTTAATGGATGAAAGTGATCGGACTCAAGATTTACGTCTAGCTATAGCAATGAGTAAATGTGAAAGAGGAGAAATATGGCCTGGTCGTCTTGACCCAGAATTAGATATATTTAAAGTTCATTTACCCAGAACAACAAATATTTTAAAAAGGCGTATTCCTCAACAAAATTTACGGTTTTATGCTATATCTACTTTTGGTGTTTTACATCGAAATGATCCCCGCCCAAATCGTACAGATGAATTAGGCAGTCCCCACTCTATTTTACGGGAACCTTTGAAATGGAAACCTCATGGAATTATTTCTCCTTTGTATTGGTTAAGTAAAGGTCGGTAATTAATGGATAATTGATAATGAATAATGGATAATTGCTTCTGCTTAAGAGGGCTAAAAATCGGCAAAGTTAAGACAGACAATCTTTTTTTATTAGCCGATCGCTAACTGTTATAAAAGGATATAGAAAAAATGTTGGAATCTCTATTTAAACCGATCATAGATCGGGATTTAAAAGAAGAAAATCACTCTGGAGTTTTACGAGTAATAGGCGATCGCGCTGCTGGAAAAACGACTTATATGGCTGCTTTAGCTAGGTGGCCAAATACCGATATTTCTAGTCCGGTTGAGTTAGTTACTCCAGCAAATAAAGATGGAGAATATTTAATTAAGCAGGCGCATAATTTTATAGAAAAAGGGTTACAAATTGAGCAAACTCGTTTAGCTAATGATGTACTAGAAATCAAGGATTACAGTTTAAGAATTGTTCTCAAAAAATCAGATAATTTTAGCCTGTCAAATACTGTTTTAAACTTAGATATTAGCTGCAAAGATTATTCTGGAGAATTTTTTAGTGATGTACTTCAAGAAATAGATTCTCAGTTACTCCGAGACTACTTAAATGATTGTTTTCCAGCGACAGGAATTATGTTAATGATTGACGGTACAACTCATCGCAAAGATTTAGAATATGCGAGAGGAGTTGATCAACTTTTAGTAGCATTGGCAGGGCGGGATATTTTGGGTCAAAAACGACGAATTGCTTTAGTATTAACTAAGTGTGAATTAGCAGATTTATGGGGAAATAGATACAGACCAAAATTTTTGGCAGAAGCACGATTTCCTATTATTTTTAAAAGGTTAGAATCTTGGCAAGATTTGGGAATGGGAAATGTGGAATATTTTACAACTTCTGCTTTTGGTGTGACTGGAAATAAATATTTTAAACCAAATTCTCAGCAAATTTATCGCGGTCGTGGTGGGGTAGCATCTGTATTGGAAGACTCGAAAAGATGGCGACCTTTTGGTTTAGTTTCTCCCATATATTGGATTTGTACGGGTAAGCGGAATTTAGAATTAGATAAAGATTAATATTGCTTTGTGAAAGGCAGAAGAAGGAAGAAGGAAGAGGAAAGAAGGAAGAAGGAGTAAATATTTAAAATAATGCTGTACTACCTCAATACTTTAGTTATGAAGTAATGAGTAATAAATAATAAGTAAAGTTAACTAATGTTTTGGATAATTGTAGGAAAAGAGGGCAATTATATAGAATCCGGGTAATTAGTTATCCCATAGCTAAAGAGTCATAATTTAGAATTTAGAAAGGATTTGAATGGTATAAATTTTTAAATTCGTATTCAATAGAACTCTGTATCAAGAAGAAGTAATTTTGCGATTACTGTATAACAGGATTTTATAGAAGCCATTTAGTATTTTTGCTTGCGATTAAATTTTTGAGTTACGAGTTGGGAGTGAAATAGAGGCAATACAGAAAAAAGATTGAAAAATTCTCCCTTACTTCCCTACTTTGAAGATTAGCTATTGCGTATAGAGCAATAATAAATTCATTTTCTTAAGCTCCCAGCCAGTAGAGGTAGTGAAATTTTCCTTCTATTGCGTATAGAGCAATAATAAATT
>JAAUYL010015012.1_pt1 | contig 11190 bp, 13 predicted proteins | sample 7278011 | NCBI WGS metagenome assembly JAAUYL01 (sample SAMN14350225, study PRJNA611818) | marine sediment metagenome | isolation source: surface marine sediment (1.8m) | place: French Polynesia: Moorea | collected 2018-08 | reverse complement strand
TATAGTATTGATGTTGCTAGCACGTAGTATTGATGTTGCTGGCTAAAGGATATCTATATCTCGGACTAGGCGGCAACTGTTGAAGCTCTTATTCTAACCTGCTTCCTCCAACCGGCGTCGTTTGACAGTTGAGGATATGATGAGATAAAACACAAAGTACACCACAATAATGGCGACGATACCAAATGCAACCAGGAGCCCATACTTGGCCAGACAAGACTTGGACGCGTAGTCGTCGTCTTCGTCTTCTTCCCCTTCTCTTTTCTCCTTGGTGGTGAGATTGTTGTCATCATCTTCAGATTCTCCAGCAGCGATTGAGCTGCTGCTGCTGCTGCCGCTGCTGTTGATGGAGTCAGACTCCTCATCACTTGGAGTTGGTTCCAGGATTGGATCCTTTTGGCGACCGCCTCCTGTTTCGTATAAAAGGCCAAAGACTTCCTGTTTAATGAGGATGTAGGCGTCCAAGTTTGTCTCCAGATCTTTGCCGACTTTGTCAGTGGCAACTTTATGTTCGTATTTGGCCTTGAGGTGATCAACGCTAGACTCATACCGGTTCCAGCGGCTGGTGAGGATTTCCAGATCCTGCTCCAATAGTTTTGAACCATTCCCCGGCCCCGGGGCAGGTCGACCATGCAAGGACCGAGCTATCGATTGAATTTCGCGCAGCTTTCGCCTGAAGAGGGACTCGAGTTGGTCGACATTTTTCAAGGCCTTATGGAGTTGATCATCTTCCAAAGGTTGATGTCGAGAGCTTTCACCATCATGATGGCCGTCCGGGGCTGACATGCTGTTGTTGCTTATTAGCCTTGTTTTGCAAGAGGCTAGAGTGAAAGAAAAATGTAGGTAGATTGGTAATCTCGTTAATGTGGTAAAATTCCGAAGTTACCATTAGCAGCGGTGGCCCAGGAAAAATCTTGCTGTGGGGTGGGGTTACTTTGGACTCTTATCAGATTCCAATCCAATCTGTAGATTAAGATAAGTAAGGACCAAGGGGTAATCTGAAAATTAACTATGCTTTCTAGTCGTATTATGGTGCTCTCTTTGACATCAATGACGAGTGACGATCTCTCAAATGAAAATCGACATGCTAATTCTATACCTAAAGCTTCAGCCAAGGGCAATTGTGCCTAAGAAAAAGAAAGCAGAACCACATAATTACATAATTGCTGCCTCTAGATTGTCCGTTTTCGATTGCCACACAATTCCAGATGCCCCTAGATTTGAAAATCAATACCTTAGAATATTTCTCAGGTTTTGAAGCATAAAAGTTTCCATTTTAATTAAATTAATTTATCTATAGTAATCTTCACAGCTTTAAAGATTTCAGAATCTTTCTTGAAAAGAGTATCGTCGGATCTTCCTTAAGAATCTAAGAAAAAAGTCAAAAGTCAACCACTCTATTTGACTGTCATTCTTTAAAATCTTCCTAGCAAAAAAATCAGCCAGAGGACCAAACAGGGCACCCGTCTTGTTTTAAGGGAGAATAGCAGCCCTGCACTTTCAAGAACCAATCCAAAAAGTAAGAAACAATTAAAAATCATAAAATATTTATTTACATAAACACATTTTATAGTATAGAAAAAAATAATCATGTTCTTTTTTTCAGAGTGAAATCGCAGCGTTTGTAGTATAATATTGTTCATTTTGATATTCTTTTCTCTCACATATTATGATAAAAGCCTTTAGAGTATTTCATGAAAAAAATAATGGTATTTATACTTCATAAAAAGGGATCGATACAAAAATTATGTGAAATTATGCGTTGCGTTTTATAAGATCATTATGTAGGTTTTCGTTCGTTTCATTTTCGAGATTTTTTCCTCAGATCACTTGGCACACTTTGTCCTCATTGAAAGCGGTTTTTTTGTGAAAAAAATGATATTCGAGTTGTAGCAAAAAATCAGAGTGGTCAGGTACTCTCGGTTTCAATTCAACATTGTTTTGTTGTATGTAGGAAGGCAGAATTGTTTCGGTGGACTTGAACACACGATGATTTTGCATTTTGAAAGTTTTTAGTCGTCCTCTTCACCGTGATCTTGATCAGGTTCTGGTTCAGCTTCTAAGCTTGAGGATTCCTTGTCGCTTTGATCGGCAACACCCTCGTCACCAGACTCTTCTTGCGCTTCATGATGCTCTTCCTCTTCCTGTTTGGAGGCGGAAGTGAATCCCGTCGGGGTGACCAGTCGGGCGTACGAGCCATCTTCCGGTTCCTTCTCTTGGACTTCGGCCACTTCCGGTTCATCATCTTGAGCCTCCGCCTCGTCCTCCGAGGTCGAAGACGAGGAGGAGCTCGAGATCACTTCCACGTCATCGTCAGCGGCGGCGTGGACTTCCGGTTTCGAGGCCGCCGTCTCGACTACTTCCGGTTGTTGCGCAGGCTCTGGCTCCGGTTCAGCCTCGTCCTCCGACGAGGTCGACGATGCGGAGCTGGAGGAGATGACCTCGACGCTCTCGTCAGGTTTTTCGGGAGCGACTTCCGGTTCGGCAGGAGCCGTCGAGGCCGCCACTTCCGGTTCCGGTTCGGCCTCGTCCTCCGAGGTTGAGGAGGAAGAGCTGGACGAAACCGCCGGCTCCTCTTCATGCTTGACCTCGGGCTCTTTCACCTTCAGCTCGACGGTCATTTTAGAGGCTGTAGCAGCCGCTTCTTGCTGGATCTCGGCGGCCTCCACCTGGGTCTCCTGAACAGCCTCGACTGGAGTAACGACCTCGATTTTGTCCTCAGGCTCGGCTTCATCTTCAGAGCTGGACGACGATGAGGAAGAGGATTCCTTCTTTTCGGGCTCTAAAAAGGGTATTTGAATAAGATAAAGATTGTCAAAGGTGAATTGCTTTGAAACTTGCCTTCGGCGATTTCCTTGACCGGAGACTCCGGAGCTGAAGAATCATTGTTCGTTGCGGTCGAATGCGATGGTGTCTCCGTGACATTGGGCTGTCCTTCATTCACCACGGGCTCCCTTAAAAATCAAATAACAAAAGCCAATGTAAAACCGGTTTTATCTTCTTGATCAAACATTCAAGCGCACAAACGCATTTTTCCAAGAAAACTGACTCGTGGCAAAATGCAATGAAAGAACTCTGTTTTTAGGTTTTTAAAAGCATTTTCACTTACTCTTTCTCAGCCTCATCATCGCTGCTGGAGCTGGACGACGAGGATGAACTCGAGTCGGACTTTTTCTTCTCGACTTTGGCATGGCCGTTTTCAACCTTGGTCTCCTCTGTCTTGTCGGACTCGGTCTTGTCCGGGGTGGCGGTGGCCGCGTTGAAGCTCTGCTGGTGCTTGAGGTTCTTCAACTTCGGTGTGGAGCCGTTGCCGGCGACGGCGAACGTGTCGTCCTTGCGGACGAAGTAGTTTCCGAATTTGCTGCAGCAAGCTCCCATCTTGGATTCGTTTGATCAGCTCGTTGATGGTTTCAAAAAAAAACAGAGACTGTCCTGCCCTCCGATCGTCCGTTCGTCTTGTCCCGACTTCTGCGATATATTTGAGAATGTGAAAGTTAATTTTCGCTTCCAGTCGAGTTTATTTTCCCCCTAGGCGGCTCACAATCAATGGGCGCGGTTGGTCAACCCGGTTTTGTTTACAGCGTCAAGTCAAGCCCAATTTTCCGGTTCCCGATAAGGGCACCAAATAAAAATACTCTTTAAAATTGCCAATTAATTACCCTTAATTACTTAATTAAATGTCTGTAACAGCTGTTACATGTAGATTTCAATAGTTTTAAGCAGCATAGAGACACTTTAAATAAGAAGTTTGAGAGAGGTTTTGCCTTAGAAAACGTTTCTCTTTAACTTGCCATGCAACATGCACGGACAACAAGTACCCCAATTTTCCCCAATTGATGGGGCTATTAAACTAATTTTGTCGATTTTACAAGCAAAAATGGCTTCAATTGAAGCATTGGAACTTGTTGGCAAAATTGTCTTCAATTCATTTGAGGAGTTAAAGTCGATTTTCGATGCGAAAATTAGTTTTTTGCGTCTTTTATCCAAGTGTGACGTCATCCATGTTCTCGAACAAAAACAATGAAAAAGAGACAGGTAAAAGAAAAATGAGTCGAGTCAAGCTTTTTAAGGCAAACCGTCTCAACGTTTTCTTGCTTTCAACTTGTTGTCAAGCTCAAATTATCCTAAAAATCTTCCGACAGGAAGCCTGCTCAATATTGATTGCAATATAAAACACGATTTAAATCCAATTTCAGCGTGATTATAATCTTTATTGCAATGAAACTATTGGGATTGACTTAGTTTTCGACGCCTCAAGTTTTGAAATGCTTTGAAAGCAAACAAAGCCGAAAGTTTGCCAAATTCGAGTTTTTGACATTTTCGACTCTTTTCTCCGTTTCTAACCCCAGTGAAGTCCTTGAAACCGGTTAAAACAGATTTGTGATCCAATCTTCGTTCCGTGGTCATCGGTAAGTCCATCTAAAACCCTCCTTTCTTATCAAAATGCGTCCAATTTTTGAAGAAGACAATCATGACTTGACATTACGTATTCTTCATTCCCAGAAAAATGTTCATTTGAGTGGCGTAACTTTTTGAAATTATCCTGATTCTGAACCAGTAAATGGTACAGCTTTAACATATTCATTTTGGTTGCTCTTGGTCTTTGCAAAAGCGGTTTGAACTTTGATTTTCTCAGCTTAATTTCCAAGATCAAGCGCTGGTGATATGAAATACAGCTCACACAGGTAGAGCTGCATTTTGCCGTTAAGTGCTCAAGATTTTGGGAAATTGATAAGGAAGCTGTTGACAAAATGATAGTGGCATATGGAAGTTCACAAAAGCTGGTATCAATTTGGTCAGTTCAGTTTTAAGCAAAATCATGCAACCTAGCAAAAAATAAGAACAGTTTGAGTTTACGAGGGCTTTCTTAATTTGATTATAAGAAAATACTTAAGAAAACGTTCTGGCTTCCTCCATGGATCATTGAATCAATAGAAGCTAATTCATTATTCAATCCTAGCCACATTTTTTGTCTCATTGGGCAAAAATACGTATTTTTTCGATTTTTCTGCTCTCCAACAAGAGTCACCTATGGCTGGTCACGCTCTGCTACAGCCGAGTGGTTTTTAGTTTTTCGGCAATATGTACAGCAAATTATTTGGTTGTGTACTTAGTTAGGTATCTAGAAATCTACCGATCCCGTATCTGCAATATCTACAAAAGCTTACTGTCTTTTCTTTTTTTCTGGTCCAAAGGTGAAGTTTAGGGTTTGTGAAACGGTCCGCTCCAACGATCTTTGCTCGAGCATGTGTGTAACATTGGTAGTTAAGTCATAAGATAGATTTTTATTTCAGAACCGATATCATGATAAAAAAAAACTCGTGAAATGCAACCATATCTAAAGATGAGAAGCGCTCCCCTTTCCGGACTTTTTAAACGGTATTATGCTGCCTTAGCTTAGAGCATGGTTTTTATCTGTCAAATTGAGTTAGATGTCTGAATTGTCATATGTACAAAAGTACAAAAATACAATAAATTTTTCTGTTGGAATTTGGAAAGCAGCTGCACTGAATGCAGTTTTATGATGTTAGTTTAGTTCCCCTCCTCCTCCAACCTCGTTTAAAATTTGGCGGTTGTTTTGCTTGATTGGAAAAAGAAGAGGCTCTTTAAAGTTCATGCATAACAAGTCAATTTAAAGCAATGTTGCAGTTTTTCACGAAAAAAATATGTAAAAATCAGACATGCTCGAAAGAGTTTCAAGCTCTTTGATTGGAGAATGCATAAAACCGCATTTTTTTCAAGATGTGCCATTAAAATGTCTGGTTAGAAATGTTTTCGTTGTTCTTGTTTTGCAGTCCATTTAAAATCTTGTTGCAATTCTTGCCGTTGCAGCTTCATTTTTGCAACGTATTACGTCGCGCCAAAAAACTGGTTTTTAACTAAAAGTGGTTAGTCTGATTCCAAAATGAACTTCGTTCAACAGGAATCTAGTAATGACTTAACAAAGGAACGAGCGGGGTTTTGACGTTTCCATTTGCAAATATTTTTGTTTTTGGACTTTTTATGACCCCTGATTTTCTCGATTTTGTCACGCTCGTTTCACAAGAAATTTCGATTTTCACAGTTTTTTTTCTTGAATTTGGACGTTGACAACGTTTTCCTCAGATCATTAAGGTATTAAAATGAAACGGAACATGGACTTAATTTTGGTGTCAGTCAACTGCAACAGCAATAACAAACGCAAAACACCAACCTATAGAAACTACGACCAGATCGAGTCAAAAGTCATTAGGAACCAACCTCAAATGACGACGAAGGAAATGTAGTCGCATATTTTGTCATCATATTGTTGTCAAAATCTCGACAATTTCACGAATTTTCCCCTCCCAATACCAGCTTATTGTTTTTAATATCTGCTCTTTTCGTCAATTCTGACAATATATCATAGACACTCGTCTAAATTGATGGGTATTTAATTACAACAGCAAAAAATCATGAAATCAAATCAAACACTAGAAAATCAAAGGGGTGCTCTGTTGTCTTTCATTTCATTCAAATATAAATATTTCTGCCAAACCACATTTATTATAGTTGTTTCCAACATGGTCGGGTTTTCGATTTCTATAGTATTTTATCTAACTTCTCCTCCTCCTCAAGTAGGTAGTTTAGGCTTACTTGGCGCGCGAAACACATTAATGTAAGTATTATAAGAAAACCACTCGCTCCAGTCTCTCGGATTTTATTTACTACCATACCTATCTAAGTATTAAGCGCTGCAAGTTCAACGCTCCTTGTCTTTCTTGTCGTTTCTTCAGTTTGAGACTAGCGCCACTCGAAATCACTAGTGGCAACAAAATACAAACCTGAAACGTCTCCGAACCGGTCGCCAAAAACTAATTTTAAAAGGCATTGGAAGAAGAAAATCTGATAAAAACATAAGTATACAGAGCTGTGAATATAATTTCGTGCTGTGGGTGTATTTCTAACGGTCAGCTGATGTCTCTAGCAACGATAGACGCCATGGAGGTAAGGGTCAAGCACCTCTGCTGAGGATGAAATTCGGCAATCATTAAAATAAGGGCCTTTTTTCGGGTGAAATGTGTGAACCATTAATTTATACGGAGAATTGCACACTTGAAATGTCTGGAGAGCTTGTTGCATTTGGGAAACAGGAATTTCTAGATCTGGTGCATCTTTGTTTGCAATGTCTTATCTTGGAGGGCTATCTGTGACAAAAACACAAAAAAATGTATGAAATACCTTGTTTTCAAGCCTCTTTTACAGTCATAATTCTTTTTTTTTCAAGTATCAAAATATGAATATGATTGTAAACCCACACTACATTTAGAGAGGATTGCAAAAAATATCCAACTTTTGTTTGTTTCAGCTTGGAGATTGCTATTCAGATTTGGGACTGTTCAACCCATTTGAGGCTCTAACGCAAGATTCCCTACTGCTCAATCTCGACACATCTCCTGAGGAGTACTTTGAAAACAAAATGGCCAAGGTTGAAATGAAACACGAGGCCACAGTATCCGACGAGTCCATCATCACGGACGACGAGCTGGCAGCCTTGAACATCAAGGACCTGAACCGGAAGTTGAAGGAGCGCGGCCTTCCAAAGGCCACGATTGAGAAGCTCAAGCATAAGCGGAGAACGCTGAAGAACAGAAAATATGCCACCGAGTAAGTTAATTTTGATTAACAAGGCAAACTTTTGGCAGAAATTGTAAGGAAACCTTTGATTTATTAGCAGAAACAACCAGACTTTTAAACGGAGCGTAACAAGTCAAAGGGCGTGCAAAATTCTCTCTCGTTTTAGCCATTTTTCCAGCCCTTTTTTGCCAGATCTACAGACATGATTTAGTGGCTCAAATTGCAGCAGAGTTGATATTAAAAGTTCAGCCGTGTGCATTTCCGGTTGTAATTGTATGCAGAGCTGCTAGTTTCATAAAGATATTTCTACCAGACCATGCTCTCCCAAAATAACCCTTTCTTGACTTGAAGCAAAAGTGCAATTTTAAACGGTAGTCAAAATGTAAACAAACGGATATTTCTTGCAAGTCATTTTCATGATTTTCTTCACCTCTTTTGCAGCTGTCGGGAGAAGAAGGATACCGAAGTCCATACCTTGGAAAAGGACAAAGATGTTGAACAGACCGAACTCAGTGATCTGGAGAAAGAGAATGAGGCACTGAGGAACAAGTTGAGCAGCCTCAAAAATCATTACCTTAAAGTGGTCGAATTCGCTCGAAAAAACAACATCCAACTAAAACCTCGCAATGTGCCCATTGATATAACTGGGGCCAGTACATCAGAAGACTTGTAAACATGCATTAAGTACTTGTAACTTTTACAAGTCCACAAATATCTCCTCTATAGCTACCTGTTTCTGGGAAATTCGAAAATTTGTGCGGTTGTCTTCTTTTTGAGTTGCTTAGTTTTTGACCAAAGAAACCACTAAAAGTTTTTTTAAGTACCAGCCGAAATTTATTAAGAAACACATATGCAGTTCAGTGCACTTTTTATGGCTTCAGATTTTTGGGAAAAAATGCCTTTTTCCAGAAAAAATCTCGTTGTTTCCATCCCTCCGCAAAACCGCATTCTGGCTAGCATCTTCCCCTAGATTTATGTAGCAAAACTGCTGTCTGTTTCTATTCTTATTGCTACTCGTCTTAGTACATTTTAGTGGAAACTGACCACTTTCGATGCTAGCGCCATCTACAATTTTTGTGGGCTATTTTGTGGGTGTTAATTAGATGCAACATGCAACTGAAAAATATGATAGACAAAAATGTTCCCATATGAAGTTAGTTCGCATTCTTCTGGTGACTTAATCAAGTACATTTCATAATATTTCACATGTCCAATCAATGTAATATATGTAATCGTATTACAAGTCAGAAACAATAAAGTAATTTTACAGAAAATAATAATCAAATCTGCTGTTTGCTCGTGTTTTTAATGATGTGGTTAAGTCATGGAGTTGTTTTGCAAAATCAGATTGCTTTACATAATTGTTTCATCTGACCACAAGTAGAGTATGTAGAGGTTTGAATTTTTCACACATTTAATTTGTCTGTTTTTTGAAGAGACCATGCATGTAACTTATAGAAAAAAATCAAAAGATAAAGGGTATAAAAATCTTGGCTCTTAAACAAAGAAATTCCGCGAATTGAAACTCCCTCATTGTGTGCTATAATAGCATTATACTTACTTTCCACTTGCCTGCTGTATTAAAGCAGGATCAGCTGATACTCTTGTATTTAGTACAAATAACTAAGGTATTGCACATCAGCTGACTTACCAAAACATTTTCATTTCGACGGAAAATAACTGGACAGGATGTTTTTCAAGTCACGATAATAACTTCCAAATCTATTCACCATGGAAGACGAAGCTTTGGCTAATGATCAATTGCGCGAAAATTCCCCGCAGGAGGGCGTTGTCGTCTATAAAGTAAGAATGCATATAAAACACAGAGTTTGTAATTTCCTGAGAAAATTGCTTTGATTTTTTTCCAGGCATACAAAAGAAGATGGTGGGTGCTGGGGACATTTTCGTTACTGGCATTAATTCAATGCACAGTTTGGAATACTTGGGGACCCATAGATCTAGCAATAAAAAATGCTTATGGGTGGTCAAATGGTACCATTGCAATGATGGCCAACTGGGGAACTATCATGTTTGTCCTCACAATTTTCCCCCTTGTATACCTATTAGAAATTAAGTAATTAACGGTAATTACAGTTTAATTATGCAACCTAAAACCGGCTCTTTTCCAGAGGGATCCGCGTGGCCACAATCACAATAGCCACTCTGGTAGCGATCGGTACCGTTTTGAGGGTTATCAGCACTGAAGACACAGTGAGATACATACGGTCTTTAAGTGGATAATGCGATAATTAATGAGATTTAATTACCATAGGTGTTTCTGGTCTTTGCTCATATTTGTGCTATATTAAATGGAATCGCCGGCGCGACGGTCATGAGCGCACCGCCGGCCATTTCAGCTGTTTGGTTCCCGCCAAAAGAAAGGACGACTGCAACTGCGATTAACCAGGTCTTCAACCAACTGGGCAACGGAGTAGCCTTCATGCTGGGTAACCCAATTTTATCGGAAAGTCACGATGAAAAGTCACCAAACCTTTCCATTTTTTGAAGGCCCGTATCTGGTACCAGATGGACATTTGACGTCGGGAAATTCGACCCACGATCAGCATGTCAAAGATGAAATCAGGGTCTATATGGGAATTGATGCTGGAATCGCTTTGGCGCTTTTGGTGGCTTTTTTGGTGTATTACCCAAAAGCACCACCGACACCACCCTCGGCTTCCGCAACCATACCCAGGACCAATTTCAAGCAGGGTCTGATCGAACTGGTTAAGAATCGCAATGTCATCCTCTGCACATTTGCGTATTCCATTTCCGGTGGGGTTTTCGGAGCCTGGCAGGTTAGTAAAAAAGCATCAATGCTGTTGCGTAACTCTTAATATCAATTGTATCAATCTGACAAGGACGAAAAAGTTTTAATTCAGACGAATATCAATTTTGAAAGTTGTTGATATTTCCCCATTTAGACACAGGAAAAGTCAACATGTATTTGATCACGAGAAAAGTATAATGTTTTTAATTTTTTCGTGCCATTGACAAAACCATCAAACAAATGCAAAGTACATTTTTTGCTGCAATCTGAAAGATAGCTTTTGAATGTTACCTTGACTTTAAACGACTTTGAAACTACGTAGGACGTTTTTCCAGCGAATCAAAAAAGTTGCTTTCTAACAATAAATGTTGTTTGTTTTATTTACAGGCGGTGATGACGCTGAATTTCGCACCACTCGGCGTCAATGACGAGGAAGCGGGCAGAATCGGTTTGATCCAATGTTTTGCTTGCGTTGTGATTGGAATTTCCACAGCCTTTTTCACAGACCACATTAGAAAGCACATGAAGGTTAACAACATTTTTCTTGAAACGGTTGAAAATTGGTAACATTGTGTACACTTTTCAGGTTACATTGATAGTTCTACTGGGTATAGCCTTGATCTGTTTCATTTGGCTGGCGCTTCTTTGCGAACAAGCAATACCATTCAGGTGAGAGGTTTTGAGATTTTGGTAAAAAAGTATGAATTCCGACTTTGCATCACGCAACCTCTTCTAGAACTTGGGAGCTGTACACTGCTGCAGTGATTGGCGCCAGCGCCATTTTTACACTGGCGCCACTTTTCTTTGAATACACTGTGGAACTA
>JAAUYL010015467.1_pt1 | contig 11195 bp, 11 predicted proteins | sample 7278011 | NCBI WGS metagenome assembly JAAUYL01 (sample SAMN14350225, study PRJNA611818) | marine sediment metagenome | isolation source: surface marine sediment (1.8m) | place: French Polynesia: Moorea | collected 2018-08 | reverse complement strand
TCCGGGTAAAGCCATGGTACGCTCCATGGTGTTCAGCTATATAGTGAACACCCTAGGATGCACCACCTAAACGAAGTGAATTTTATCTAGAGGGGGAGTCGTGACGTTTCCTTTTGATAAAAAGTTCCTAGAGGAGCCTCAACTTTCTCCGTCTTCTGAAAGCCAATTTCTGAGTACAAATCTTCCCATTCTTTATATAGAGTTCCAACTGCCACTGGAATCACGGCCGCCGCTCCAGAATTGGCATTGGAAAAACTGCTCCAAATGAAAAAGATCAACTGCAGCGACCCCATCCTGGATCCAACAGATCCGGATTTTCCAGACTTCATGAACATTTGCCAGCATGAAGCATACTGCGATTTGTGGGACCAATTGTACGAGCAAAGCTTAACCTGTTTCGAACCCGGTATCCTGGAATTGTTTGGCTTTGACGAATCGGCCTATGTTGGACTCACAGATCAGGATGTCATTGACAAGGTCAACGAGGAGAATTTGCAAAGGTAAAATGCCAGTGGGTAATGACTCAACGTAAGTGCCATCTTGTTTTTCTTTTCCCAGTGCAATTTTCGGCCTGCCCTTGGATGTGGAGAAATTCATTGCAACTCGACGAGACGAAGCTACGGGGAAAATTGTCGGTGCCAGTGCCATTTCACAGACCTGGTTCGGCAAGGTCAACCAATCCTCTTTGAGCGAGGACGCGCTGCAAAATGCTGAAGACGGTCAGGCTGTAAGTGTTCATATTATTGGATACTGTAGTATCTAGCTAAAACTTCCGGTTCCTAGGCCGATGAGACCACGTTGGATTTTGAGGACAAGTTTCGAAAGTTAATGGAAAACTTTGGACAGGACGTTCTCCAACCCAAGGGACTGGATATCTACGTCACAGGTCTGGCTCAAAAAATAATATGTCGTGCCCACCACATTTTCTATTTTCTTTCTTTCCACAGTCGCTAGAGGCTACTCGGATGTAGCTGGAGAGCAGATCATGAACGATGCCATTCTAATGCCAGTTGGTTTCACGATTGTTGGAATCTATGTTGTCTTAATGCTTGGCCATTTTTCCTGCGTGGATACCAGAGTAAGTCCAAACCTGCCGTTTTGCTCCTGTCACGTTACTGTCTGGGTGTTACAAAGTATAGAAAAATGGGTGATTTTATTGGCTTCCGTTAAACCGCTTTCCATTTTTCCTTTAATTACTGTGCAGGCCTGCTGTCCTGCTTACAAATGGGCCTTGACGAGTCTAGTTAAGAAAGTTATGTGCTTTGTTATTCTGCAATCAAACAACAACTCTTTTCCTATCTTACTTTAGGCGCTTCTCTCCGGTGTCGGCCTGGGCATAATTGGGCTGACCATTCTCGTGACGTACGGCCTTTGCTCAGCCTTTGGCCTTTTTTACGGACCCATGCACAACGCAATTCCATTCCTCTTCCTGGGAATAGGTAAGGTCTCTCTTGATCTTGGCCTTGGTGGTAACTCAATTTGGAGGGCAGGCCAGGGCTCCCATAAAACCTTTATTTCATGAATGAAGGTTCTATCGATATCTAAGAAGCTTAGGATAAATCCGGATGCCATGCCATGTTTTGTTTACATTTGCGTTTCGTTTCAGGAATAGACGATATGTTTGTGATCATGCAAAGCTTGGATAATCTTGCACCGCACGAAAGACAGTTGAACAATATTCCGCAAAACCTAGGCCAAACGATGAAGCATGCCGGAGTGGCAATAACCGTTACATCCGTTACGGATATCGTCGTGTTTGCCGTCGGCTCCTCAACGGTAAATACAATTGGCCATTTCAGGCAACAGTCTTGCATTGAACTCTTTTTTATTGCAGCAATTGCCAGCATTGAGATCATTCTGCCTCTACTGTGCGGTTGGTATTTTTGCGGTCTTTGTTTTCCAAGCAACTCTATTTGTCGCCTGTGTCGCGCTGGATTTAAGAAGACTTGATCAAAACAGGTTAAAACATATTTCTACATATTTATTCAAACCAATATCATAATATTTAATTTTAGAAATGGGTTCCTTGTCTGTTACAAGCACAGGAATCACACTAAAACAGAAGTCACCGGCCAGTTGAATTTACGGCGGAAAATATTCCGGAAAATCGGCTGGGCGATTAATACAATCGTTGGAAAGGTATACAATCTAAGAGAGGATCGCGATGCAAACTTTTTTCATTATTTGCACCCAATTTCGCAACTTTCGAGCTAGCTTTCCGAACTTTCCTTCCATCCTCTCTTGTGGTTCTCTCGCTCGAACGAATCTATCGAGGATAACTTTGGCATGGCAGTAACTTTTCAATTACAGATCGCAGTCTTCGCGGTTACCTTCACTCTCCTCGGCGTTGGAATTTGGGGTGTCACCGAGCTGGAGACCAAATTTGATTCGGTCTTAATGAAATTCCTTGCCAGAGAAAAATGCACTTACTTAATTTTTTCGTGCACTTAGGTTTGGTTCTTGCCACAAGACTCGTATGTAGCGCAATGGTCTTTGGCTCAAGAAAAATACTTTCCTGGAGACGGCGAGCGAGTCACGGTTTATATTAAGGATGTGAATTTCACATCAGATCTTCCAAAAATTGGAGAGTTGGTGGATATTTTATCAAACAGTCCTGAAATCAGTAAAACAGTTTAAAATCCTATTTTCTTTTTTTTAATCCAACCATATTTTTTAGTTTCATCCGTGAAATCGTGGTACCCTCCGCTTGAAGCTTACATTAACGGACCACTTGGGTTTGGCCGTAAGAAAAAAAAATTGTGAAAACGCACCGAAATTAAAATATTTATTTTTATTTTAAGCTCCTGGACTTCCCGATCAAGTTTTGCAACAAGACCTGTTTCTCAATTTCACCTCATACTTCTTGTTTAGGTAAGTTGATTGAATCCGGAACAAAGCTTGTCGTTATCGTTGATTCTCTATTTCCAGTCCTAGCGGAGCAAGCTTTCAACCGAATTTTAAAACTGCCGAGGAGCTCGAATGCAATGAAATGATTAGCCATATCAATGTAACTTGCAATTATTTCATTAAATAATGAGTTAATTACAGTACTTATTTATAGATGTCCACTTTTGAGTTTGTACATAGAAGATTCAACAGTACGGCCGAGCACATTGACGGAATGCAAAAAGTCTACGATATCATTGCCGAACTTGATTTCACAAACGGAGTTTTCCCAACGACTCAGGAATATGCCAATTGGGAAACCGATGCTGTAAGTGTTAACTATGGTCATTAAAATAATTATCTAATAAAAATTGAATTATTTAGGTGATTAGCAAAGAGTTGTACAGGAACGTCGGTCTTTCGATGGCCTGCGTTTTTGTCACAATGCTGATTTTGCTTGCCGATATTTGGGGCAGCATTCTGGTCATGGTTTGTGTTCTGACAACTTTAATAGATGTCATGGGATTCATGCACTTCTGGGGCCTTACAATTGGTACTTAAAATATTGATTACTCAATTAATTATGTAATTAAAATTTTGTTTTTAGATGTTGTTTCAAGTATTATCATTATTATTTCTATTGGTCTCTGCGTAGACTACTCCGCTCACATTGGACACGCATTTCTAACTGAACAAGGTAATTCACAAATACGAAAAAAATATTGGAAAATTCACCAAACCTTTTATTTTTATTTTTTAAGGTTCAAGAAGCGAACGGTCAAAGTTAGCGTTGCAAAATATCGGCCCCGCAGTTTTAAACGGAGGCTTCAGCACTTTTCTTGCCCTAGTTCTTTTAGCCTCTTCGGACTCGTATGTTTTCTCAACATTTTTCAAGGTAATTAAATAACATTTATTTCTGAAAATATTAAAAAAAACATTTGATTTTTAGGTGTTCTTTCTGGTGATTGTATTTGGACTCTTTCACGGGCTGATATTTTTGCCAGCCGTTTTGGGATTGATGGGACCGAGAGCTTACTCGCACAATGACAACAAGAATTTGGATAGCGAATCATCTGAAGGAAATCCAGTTTATCAAAATGGCGGTGCGAAACCAATGGAAGCGTCGAGACTTTGAACTTCTATTTATTTACATTTTCTGTCATAAAAATATATGAAATATTTCCAGCCGTTCTGAAGTGTAATTAGGGAGAAATTTTAAATGCACGATTTTTATGTCTTCATTGAATCGGCTCAGAGCACATTTCAGAGCTAGATATAATATTTCTGTGCTTTAGCTTGACTCTAAAATTGGCTCTGCTTTGAGATTTTGAGCAATTAGCAAAGGTTGAAGCTCGTGCGCCAAAATGCAATTTTGTTTTTGGGCTTTTTTTCTCAGCGCATAATCACCTCAGAAATATTTCTCTCCAGTCCCAGGTCAAATCTTGGGGTCAGATGCCATTAACAATCAAGCACTGAGGAAACTTTAAATATCAAATAGTTAGCTTTAAAAATATCTTTCAAAAATCACATCAACAAAACTATTTTTTTAGAAATTGGTGTTATGTAAGAAATAATGGAATTATTACTATTAAGAAATATTTTGGACAAAAGTGCAAAAATTCAACCCTCTGTCACGACTTTAACCTCCCTGATTAAGCCGTCAAAATAATTTGTATTTAGGCAAATTTTTAAAGAGGCCATTTACAGAATTTTTACTGCCCATGGAAAAATGCCCGCATATGGGAAAGCTAAACTCAAAGCAAATTTTGATAAAGTGGGTGTGAGAAGCGTTTTTTTTAAAAGAGGCAAAAAAATTTGAATCGATCGGTTTGATACCTAATAACTTTATCCTCACCTTTTGGCTGTCGCCGGGTCATCTTCGTGATTCTTGAATCGTGCGGAAAGACTTGAACAAGTAAAAAAGGCCTAATAGGCCCTTATCAAATATTTCAAAAAATATTTTATTAAATAAAGACAGTGAATATATGTAAAAATAGCTGAGAGGGGCCAATTTTTTGTGCCCATTGTGACTTTGAGTATTGTTTATCGTCACCTCACAATGATTTTTGAAAATAAGAAATATCCATTGTAATAATTATTTGTAGGATGGACTTTTTGTTGTTAATTCATATTTTTCGCCCGGTATTTTTAACAGCGGGAAACTGACTGCCTCGTGACCGTTTGCTCAAAAAATCAACTCTGACCTCTTGGAAAAAAATGCAAATAATTTTAGGAAACTTAAAAAGTATTTTAATATTCAGCAAATAATTTATTAGACCTCAAATAATTCGTAGCTAAATGTTTGAATTTCTGTTTAATTTCGAACGCTTGCCGCTGAAGCCGCCAAGTGGGAGGCCTTGTTTCAAAAGTACAGTTCTTGAAATCCAAACTGACTTCGCACTCTATACAAACACTGTGTTTTGGATGTCCGACACTGCTCGAGGATCAGCTGAAAGATAATCTAGAGGTCCCATACTGTTCAAGAAGTGTGGCAGAGCATCCATTTTGCTCGATGAAGTGTTACCTTAAAGCTGCACGATTTCCTTATTATTCGCAGGTTTTATTTCTTGAATCCTCTCACTTTTAATTGGCCCCCTGCCTCTATCAACAAGACTGAACACAGACTCTAACACAAAAAACCGAGCAGAATATTAGACCAGCGGCCTTTGCACTGACTGAAATATGACGCTTGTTATGAGCGATATCCAATTCAGGTTATTAATGAAATGTTCTTCTGTTTTCAAAAAGAATATTTTGTGCAATACTGACTGAGGTGGTCCAGGGGAGAGTTTCACTGGCGTGAGTGTTTCTTGTTTTTGCCGCTAGATGTCGCGCTCCGATAAGTTCGAGAGCTCCCGCTGTTTTTCGGGTACGAAGATATGCGAACACTCCTATTGCCTTTTACGATCAGACAATGGGCCATCAAAAAGCGACGAAGACAGCAAACCCAAGTCAAAATTCCCCCAGCTCTCTTTTACTAAATAACTTTATGTAATCAAGACCCTGTTCATGTATTGCCCAGTTCCTTACATTTTTAAAAGGGTGCCTCCCCTTGGAAAAATCAATGTTTTGCTGCCTTTAAAACTCCTTTTTAAAGATCTTTAGGTAGTCGATTAAACGAAATCGCCGCTCTTATAACCCCCCTTATCTGCAGAACAAGATTCCATCATTACCCACCGAAAAAATGTGCAACAACAACTCGTGAACCCAAAGATGTTTCTAGACCCTCAGCTCTTAATTTCCCAACATAGGTAGCTTATGACTTCTAACAGTGTGTGAAAATAATCAGCGAGTTTGATCAGAGTTCATTTTTTATCACTTTTAATGAGTATCTTTAGAATGGAATTTCTGAGACTTTGCAGAAGGCAGAATTTGCTGAGACAAAGTTGCGGAGCGGTGATACTGCTGATTTTCCAAGCCTGATAAATAAACCGTAAGTGACAAGTCAATAGATACGATTTGATAGGCCATCAATTTCACGAAACCATGATGCGACATATTTTTCTTCTCGGTTTCTTAAAATAATGCATTTTATACAGTTGTTTTCGGTTGAGAATAAAGTTTCTGATCGGACAAAGTCAAAAAATATAGTGGAATCATTTCAATCTGATAAGCGCTTGTGATAGAGGAGAAGTCATAGTTCACGAGGCATCGAATTTTTTGTGCCACTGAAAATTCTTAGATGTCCAAAACTCTTGTTTGCCAGAATATTTTTTTTTCAAAATGGGGTTGATTAATTGAGTTAGAATAGTAATGAGCATGAGTTAAACATGACCCTAATGTAGCAAAGAAAGAACAGGTTAACGCCGGTGGCACTCTGAATTTTTAACTGCTGAGTTATTTTTGTGCCTAAAATATCAGTTGGTGCCAGTTCAAAGCAACCCTTCATTTTCAAGCCTTTAAATCCCTGAAGTCCAAAAGCGGTGAAGAATTCTCAGTCTGAAGTAATCTTTGGCTCAGATCTCTCCCCTGATTTAGCAGTATTAACATAAATAATACAAAGCAAAGTTCATGCCAAATATTTGCTTAAAAGAGCTGAGAAGATCTGAAACAGTATGGATTTTCAAATATTTATAGTAGCTGCACCAGAGATATTTCTAGAAGAGAGTTTTTGGTTTTGGTATGTCACACAAGATGCCTATCGTTTTCCGAATGACAACGAAATTTTTTACGAGAGTTTGAACCTGCTTTAAAAAAGATAGGTAGCAGGACTACAGAGTGACTCAACGCCAAGAGAAATATGTGTAATCTGTAGAAAACGAGTCTCTCAATGGTATGAAAACCATAATGGAGTGTGCAGATCTGTGGCTGGCCACATATATTGGCTTCGAATTCTGACCCCACTTGCTACTTGTCTCCTTTAAAAACTACATCTGTCCGTCAGTCAGTCAGCGGTCTTGTTCTTTTATTTTTTTACCGTGGCAAAAAATTGTGCAAGCCTTCGAGGAATTTTTAAAGCATGAAAAAAACATTAGGAGACAGTATGATTTTATTTTTAAAACATAAAAAAATATATAGATATGTGATTTATTTTTATTTATTTTTATTTATTTATAGTGAAATTCACTATAAATAAATAAAAAAAAATAAAAATAGATATGTGATTTATTTGTGATTTCATAGATTGAACGTATTACGAAATAACTCGTTTTCTTCGGTCAGCAAATTTCCTAGGGGTCAAAAATATTTAGAACTGTTGCGTTAAAAAGATAAAAACTTGTTTATTTACTTTTTTCGGGAAAACGCAGAGCAAAATTAGAAATTATTTAGCAGACAGATTCGTCTCAGTGTTGGTGAAACGTGATATTTCGGGAGTTTTTCGGCGGAAACAGTTAAGTGAATCTCCTTTATTTAGGAGATTTGTTGCACTGCACTGAATTTTTACTATATTTTAGAAAATTATTTTTAAGGAAGTTAAATGATAAGCTGTTGCTTTGCTTGGATTTTCTCATTTTGCAAGAGCGTGCGACAGAATTTTAAATGTGGTAAAACCTCGGTGCAATTGTTTTCATCTAAAAAGGAACTGAAAATTCACTCTCACGATCTTAATCAAGAGACCCCAAAAAATAAAGAGCTGAGGAAAAATTCCATCAAAAATGCGACCCGCGCTGACATTTTTAATCGTCGCCCTTTTAACGAGGTGCTGTTCATTTGCAAATACCAAAATACCAAAAAAATATATTTAAAAAGAAATATTTTCAAAATAATTTTGTATTTGCAAATGATCAAAAAACAAACCTACGTAAAATAGATCGACGTCAGCCAACTCCTTGGATACGAATGAAATCGTCATCGGAAATCAGTTTTCAAGAACGAAAATATTTTTTCGGACGATCCAAAATGGCACCACGATTTGGAAAAAGGTAAATATATTTTTTTGTATATTTTTTGTGATGGAAAAAATGATTTGGTACGAAGATCAAGCTACTCGAGAGGAAACTGAGAGTGTAATCAAACCTCCACCCTTCAATTTCTGGAACCTACAGTGAGGTCTTCTTTTAAAAATGTCAAGCCCAAAAATGACAACAAAAATTGAAACTGGATAGCACGAAATGAGTTTGCTCCTTTTACGTAAGAAAGGGTGGCAGCCCTGAATTTCAAAAATAACCAGAAGTTTCTACTTTGCAATAGATCTTTTTTTCACAGTTGCAAAAATTAGGAAAATACGTCAATTTTGTTATTGTTTCACCAAATCTTCTTCCTTTGTCGGCAACAAATTAATGACCCCCATTTAATGCTTAAAATGCATTAAAACAGGCTGTTACTCAAAATTCAAACACAATAAAGAAATCCGACACTGAGGGGAATAAGTCAAACAAAAAGAGTAGATAGATTGCGCCTAATAAAATTACAGAAATATTTAGATTAAAAAAATATAAATTACAGAAATATTTAACAATATAAAAAAATAAAATAGATGATGTTTCTGCTGAAGCCTAAAAGCGAAGAACCACAATTTTCTTGATATTTTTAAGATGCCGCCGTTGCCGCCACTTTAAACTAAACTTACCTGCACAATATAGGATAATTCACATACAGCGCTCCGCTAAAAAATAAGCCGTATGTGTGCGGCCTGAAATCTCAGTGCGCCCCCTGGAATTTATTCTTCAAACAATGAAACATAGACAACAAAATTACTGAAAAATATTTCATGGTGCTATTAGAACCATATATTTTTAGGAAATTATCACAGCAATCTAGCTATGATTGCTGGTTTTTGAAAGAAATGTGAAAGCGCATCCATTTTTTAAAGAAATCTACATTTTTCGTCCAACTTTTTTACTGGCAATCTATTCTACTTTGTTTCTATAACAATATGTCGCGATGTTCAGCGCTTCCTTAACACAAATTCGCCTTTATTTAGCTTGTTCATAGATGGCGTTGTTGTCGGTGATTTTTAGTTAGAACCCAGGCTTTCCCGTGAATTTTTATAATTTTCAGTGATATCTTTAAAATCTTTTGGATTTCCGAGTTTATTCAGATCTCCAGGTAAGGTTTTGTTTCAAGATTTTATTGTTTTACTAGAAAAATCGAGGATTTTTAAAACGGCTAGGTCGAGCCAGTGTTAGAATTTTGAAAATGATGGGTCATAAGTTTTATTGATAAATCCTTACAGAGAAATGCAATTTGAGCTGTTATATCGATGCAAAATAGCAATCGAAAATCGAACTGAACACGCTCGCTTATTTAAAGCACCTGGGATTTTCCTAAGATGCTCTGAGAAATAACAATAATCCAAATAATTTTGATTTAATATTAAATATTAAATATTTCACTATTGTTAAAGAATTTATTTTTACCGAGAATTGTCGTCAAACGGTCTGATTAATTAAAATGCAGAAATTGCACAAGATGTTTTTTTAATTTCCAAAATGCAATTGCTTGCGTCAGTGAACAATTTTTGTGGGCCTCTTTTGACCTTGAAATTTCCCCTATAAAAAGGCCATGACAAAGACCATTTGGCGGTCAGAAGCGGCGCGATGGCCGGTCAAAAAGGAAGAAGGAAAAAATCCCCCGGCCTTCGCTTCGCGACTCCCCCATCAATTTCAAAAACCAAAACCAACTGTTTTTCGCGCGTTAAAGTCTTCGCCACCCTTACCCTGTTGGCATTTGATCTAAGCCTCGCCGATGCCGGTCGCAATTTAATTTCCCGACCATTTTGCGCTGGTCACCAGCTACAAGATGACCGGCCTTGCAACCAGGTCAAATCTTTCGGCTGCGACACCACAAGCTCTGATATCGAGTAAGTAAACCTTTTTTCTTACTGTTTTGTGATTGCTAATGCTTTGTTTAGCGGCTGTGACGGAAATGTGCTGAAGCACGGACAGACCCTCGGGCAGGGAATCTGTTCGGGCTTGTCAGTAAAGCTAACTCCCTCGGGCTCGGGCGGACTCAAACTTAAAGCTTTTCTGACTGACAAAAGATGCACGTTGCCCAACTTAGAAAATCCCTCTTTGACCGAGGGCTTTGTTCCTGTTCGCTTAAACCATCTGCCAGGCCAAGAACAGGTTTCTCTAGCGGATATCAATACTTACGGTAATCACATCAATTAATGACTTTAATTACTTAATTAATGAAATTTTTTTTCAGGTGCCAAATCAACTTGTGGACAAACGTCTCTCGTTCTGACCGCTGTCAACGGTTCGAATTTCGTCCAGGATTTCAGATCGGTCAACCTGTTCTTTGAGTGTGGCGGCTATAACGATCAGCTAAAAATTAAGAACAGTAAGGAGCGCTTTACAAAGGAATTTGTTTGTAAAATGATTTGGCACTTTAAATGCAGATGATATCAAAAACCAGTTGATGCGAAAGAAATATGGAAACGTTAGGGAAGTCAAAGCGTTGCAGCAAAATCCATTGGGGAATTCCTGGGCAAAGACTGAAATCAATGTCGTTTCAATAATCAATTCGACTTGCTCACCGGAAGTCATGATGTGCCTACACTGCGACCTTGACGACTACATGAGAGCCACTATAGAAAATTCATCTGTAAGTCACAGATATTCTTATTCAATAGAGCAAAAAATAACTATTGTAATGGCAATTCAGAACGGAAATAACGAAGCTGCTCGCCTTCTGGGTTCAATGACACTGGACCGGAAGTTCATAGAGCTTGGAAAATGCCAAATGATGCATAAAGGTCTCCTCAATGTCGATCCAAAAACAAAGAGAGTTCAGTTCGAGAACACTAAGATCGAATGCAAACCTGACCGTGACAACTCCAACAAGACCTGTGCCATCGTCCTTCTGCTGGATCCATTCCACAAATGCCCAGATTCCACCAGGGAAGACAATGCGAAAATGTTCCC
>JAAUYL010019585.1_pt1 | contig 11199 bp, 7 predicted proteins | sample 7278011 | NCBI WGS metagenome assembly JAAUYL01 (sample SAMN14350225, study PRJNA611818) | marine sediment metagenome | isolation source: surface marine sediment (1.8m) | place: French Polynesia: Moorea | collected 2018-08 | reverse complement strand
ATGACGAGCTTGAGCTCAATCCTCATGATCAAGTCCTTGTTGGGGTGAGAGGCGACGCAGGACACCCACGACTTGGAGGCGTCCAAGGGGAGCGACTCGTACTTGCAGGTGACGAAGTTCTTGTTGAACCAGCCCTTCCTGATCGACTCGAAGTGATAGGAGCCGAGCGGGACTTGGCGATCTTCGCCTTCGCTGTTGACACAGCCGCCGAGATAGTTGAGCCTAAAGGCCAGAACTCGGCGGCCTTTGAGAGTCTTCGGAAAGGCCATGATTTGCCATTTCGATCCGTGGCCCGGAATGGTGAACGGATCCGACGACAAGACGGCGTTGACGGACGTCGCCGAGCAGTCGACCCAGGTCTTCCAGTTGGTGATGGTCCACTCGTGCCGGAACTTGATCTCGTGAATTCTCGTGATGCTCATGATTCAAAGTTCAATTACCGTCAAATCTAGAAAATTTTCCGGTTTATTCCCTAACAGGAATAGCCTTCTGCTTCTAATTTTTACCCCGTCCGATTTCACGAATTTTTTTACACTTCCGGATATTTTTAGAGCTAATATTTTTTCGTTTTGTGAATTTTCGCTATTTTTAGTCCCGTTCAATTTCACGATTTTTTACAACAACAAAAAATAATTTCGCGTCTTCAGATATTTCAATTCTGATTTCACGATTTTCTTGCGATTCTCTGTTTTTTCCTGCCAATTTTCACGATTCTTTTTGGTCAAATTTTTTTGGACGGGTTTTGATTTCTACTGCGTCGTTTTTACGTAAGATCCGGACGAGTCTCCGTTGCAAAAAAATCTCGTCAATTTGAATGTTAAAAGCAACTAAAAGCATTATCAAGAAATGAGAGGAGTTCGGTCTCGGTCTCTCGGCGCGGGCCGGAAAAGCAATCTTGGTTATCAATTTTCAATCCCATATAAGAGGACGACGAACCCGAATCAAAATATCCGACACAGACGGCAACAAAAACCGTGCCGTAACTAATTCAAACGTAAATGTAAATGCCAAATGAAGCGTGGGCGATTTCTTTGTCCGGTCACAAAGTTAAGAGCAAAGTGGGCGACCAAGTTTATGTAAGTTTTGCGGGGTCCAGTTTTGACTTTTGTATTTCTACGGAATCACTTCTCGTCTTCCGTAATTGGGCGGGGGTATATTTGGGCAATAAATGAATAAAACCAAGTCCAGACCTTTAGAAGTAAGTAGTAACAGTTTCATTTTTGTTTTCTATTGTTTGTCGTGATGCTCAGAACTTCGAAGCGACCAAGGTTTTGAATACAACGTGACGGAGACATTACCCAATCCATTTAGAAATGCTCGTAAAGCTCGAGAAAAATATGGCCAAAATGAAATTCTCCTCCTCTAGACAATCAATGACAGTGATGACAAGCCAAAAGTTTATTTCAACCATAAATTCAAGTTAGCCAACGTCTTTACCTATAGGGGGAATCAGGAAGGGAGGCATAATGGTGTTTGTTTACAGTCTGTCTGCTGCGCCGCCGTCAAGGCTTTTTTATTCCAGTACTGATAATGTTCAGGTTTCGTTTGACACATGCTGGGAAAAATCCTTGGTTAAAATTTGTGAAACACTATCGTCATTCACAAAAGAGGAAGGTTTTCCTAGTTTTTCACCTTATTAATTTATGCTAAAATATTCCCGACACACCCAATCATAACTATATTTTTATCCATTTTTAGAGGGCCGCTAGATGTCATCGCCCTTCCCTTCTTGAAGTCCTAGGCATATAATTAGCCTCAATCAAATTTTCACTTTAATAGGATTCCTTATCAAGATTTGTAGAAGAGAGCTCTCAGGTCTTATCGCGTTTTCGAATGGTGCGCAAAATCTTCACTTTCTTCAGGAAAAAGTCGGTGCCATTATTGAGACCATTGTATTCAGAATTCATAGAGGAGGGGATATGGGACAACAAAAAATATTTGCTGGAAATGAGATGGTGCTTGTTTGCTTGGCAAAAGTCTAGTCTTAGGAGGAATTCTCATTCAAATCAGCACAGCACACAATGCGTCCTACAAATTCAACCTCTTCTGAGAAAAAATAGAATCATAGCTCAGAGGAGAGCTTGGGAGATCGGGAGAGAAAGTGGTGCCATTGTAAAACGAGATGGAGCAAAAAAGTCCACATTGAAATCAGTCCTAGTCATTCGATTTAACGTATAAACCTTTTTTTGCCTCAACCCAGGTCAATTCAAATAAAAATTCAAATTGCTTTTGATCTTCTCATGCTATACCAAACCGCGCTATCTAGCCCTTAGATACCGGATTACTATACAGACGTTCCTAAGTACACAAATTTCAAGTGGAATGAAGTCCCCCAGATTAGGGAATATAAATATCCCCTATGGTGAGTGAGTGGTGGCGGTGATAATGATGAAGGATTTAGATAGGGTTTAACCGGTTAAGAAGCTTTTATTGCTCTTAACGGGGTCAAGAGAGGGGCCCGTTTGGTTATCGGCTTTGGGAAAAAATGTGGCTCTAAAATCGGCTGCTAAGAGTTTTGTGAGTTCGTGAGGCGGCAATTTCTTTCTGAAATTCCCCCTCTCCTCTAAGATGCAAATTACTTCGCACCACCACCCCTATCCCCATCTTACAGGTGGGTATTTAGCATATAGGTTCTATTCTGTAGATATTGTAGCTGGGCATGTTCGTGTTAGAAGCGATTGCCCAACCCATGTTGTACGCATAATGATTTTCCCCAGCCAAAGTTAAACCCCGCGTGCACTTCGGTAACTTTCCTTCATTTATCTACTTACTGACTGTTTAACCCCGGAGTTAATTGGCCATTCAGAGTATCTATTCCATCCTAGGGGATATATGAGAAACAACTCTGCGTTTTCTTTTAAAAGAGGAGTATCGGAAAATATAGCACCTTGCCAAAAGATGTATGGCGCTAGTGCTCGGCTTGCGAAACCATTTCTCCGACTTGAATGCACAAAATGAAAATGGTTACCAAGTGGAGATGAAAGTTTTGGATCTATTTGTAGGAATTTAAGGCACAAATGTTTCTCAATTGATTGGGATGGTAGGTAGATAGATTTGCAAATTCTGTCTTGGGCTAGCTCACTTTTTTGCCTCTCAATGGAAGTTTCACACAGCTCGCGCGAAAATACCATCTATGTGAGATATTCTTTTTCTCTTGCTTGCAAAAATGATTGATAGTCTAGTCATATTCTATGTAAGTGCAAAGATGAAATTGTAAGTCACTTCATGTTTTACCACCGAGAGAGAGCCTGTAATTATCAATCTTGCAGTAAAGCTTGGCTTTTTGCTTTTGCTTTTTTTAGCTCCTAAAAATTGAGATGTATTTGATTCACCTTCTTTTTATTTTGGGAAGGCGTTGTGCACGATTTTCCAAGCCCCCGACTGGGAGTATTTGAGAAAACAAATAGATAGTTGATCGCCAGTTATAAAGTCGGAGTGCATTTAGAAGTGCCATCTTTGGCTAAAAAAGCTTGGGATTAGAAGACATCTTGGGTTTCAGTGTAAATACACCGATATGCTGCCTACACACGAAAAATCAAAGCAAAGGAGAAATAAGGCGGAGCTCTTTTTTACCTGTGCGACATCGTGAAAAATACTAGAACTAAACGTAAAACCACCCATCTTCTAAGCATATTTGAGCTTTTTTGATTTATTTGTTACTTGCCAACAGCATTGATTCCTTTACCATATTCAAATTCGAAATGTTCAAGCGTTGATGTTCACAAGAGATTTATGGGCTCTAAGTAAGCAAAAACCCTTTCTGTAAGTGAATATTAAAAAAAGAGTTAGCATTGAGAAGCCTTTTCGCTTCATGTTTTCACTTGTTTCGGGACATGATAAATGGTTGAATTTCTAAATTGTAAATTCCTTTGTGCTATAGTAGACACCCTCAGCTTAGTTTCAACTTTCATTTCAATTGATCTCTTGCAGTACCTAACCTACCTCTTACCACCAGGAAGCTAATGGCTGGGAGGTAAAATGGCATTGCTCACTTTTTTGTTCTCTTCTCCTAGCTATGCTCTATGCCACCCACTCAAAAAGACTTTGTTTCTCTGGCCTCCCCTTATAAATATAAATTGAAAGATGACCCGGACAGCTCCCTAGGATTGCCCGATATTTTCCCTCTAATGATTTGTTACCACTGCTTTAAAATCCGGGGCGTAGTCTAGCAGTAGCACCAATAAATAGACCATGGAAGGCAAGTTAAGAGGTATTTTCACTTTAAAAGGGTAACACGACGAATCGCGATCTGTTTGAGATGAGTGTGCGAATTTTAGCTTTTATGGGACAATAGACCCACTAATTGACCGTAACCTTGCATACACAATGGAAAATCCATAATCAAGCCTTTCTTTGCACGTACCTGTAAGTACTGTAAGGCCATTCCTCCCGCTGTGAAACAGAGACACCACCGCCACTACATTCATATTTACACTTGCATGATGGGGCACTATTGGTTTTTAAAGCCTTCTCCCAATAATTTTCTTGTTTTTAGTTGGAAGAAGACGCGTGTTTCATTTCAGTAGATTCTGCTTCAGATAAGAAATATTTGCCCTTCAAAACCACCTCTTCCTTTCGGCCATATCATCTTCTCTCGAGCATTAATTGTAAATTCTCGTACTCTGCGTACTTCCATCCGATTTTGATCTTAGGACTCGTGCAGATCGTCAGAATGTATTTGTTTTTGTTCATGTTGATTTCAAGGACCTTTTACTTGCTAAATGCAAGATATCTCTTTAATGAAGACTAGAGATTTGATTTCTCCTTTCAGACCACGATCCAATTAGATTAGTTAGTATGATAAAGTCTTCGTCTAGCCTTGAATTCATTTATTTATTTAGTAAGATCTGGACTTGTTTGCTCGATTGCAATATTTTCTTCATCGGCATCTCTCAAATGGAAAAATCGGGAGCAATCTGCGGAAACCGCAGCACGCCAAGTCTCTTTTCTCCTTTCAATCCTAGCATTGCGTTATACGAGATTAATTGAATTCGGTGCAAAAGGTGGTAGAGTGGTTAGAATTCATCCCATTGTGTGCTTCATAGCATCAATTGAAAACCATTTAAGAGCCAGAAGTACGCTGGTTAATAGATATTTGGCCAGAAGCAATGGTTAAGATAATTGAAAACCATCTTTCTTTTTTGGCTTGAAAATGCATGCTACTTAGGAAATTAAATCACAGATACTTTGACTGTACTTTGCCAATCAAAATATTCATCACACAAAAAGTTGCGTCTGTGAGTTCCTCCCCACTTCCAACTTATAAAATATGGCCCCCATTGTTGTGAAATTTGGTCGTGAATTTCTAATGGTTGCGCATCAATCAAAAGCACGAGATATTTTTGGAGCGAGCTGCTCCTTATTTTTTCTCCTACCTGCTTGCTACTACATATCCGTAATCTGGGCATTACCCATGTCTATAAAGTAGCTACTTAAAAGTATAAACTGAGCTACTTTCTGCCTCTTGAGCGAACAAAAATACATCCTCCTACATATCACGAAATTTATTCCCTCCGGTGAAAGTAGGGCTTCATTGTGCACTTTTTTACTCAAAATGCACCTGATGATAAAAAGATCTAGGCATTGTTCATGTACTTAGAAAATATCAGACTGTGTTTTATTACGTTTTATTCGTGAAAATGTAGGCCCTCGGGAGGCCTAATATTTAGCTTTGCAGAAGTCTTTTCATTGGACTTGATGGTGAAGAGCAGGACCAGTGGCATATGGAGTGTCACCGAGACCATGGCGGAGGTCTGGAGGAAGAAGGATGCCCAGCTTGGATTGCCGAATCCATAGGTGAAAATGTAAATAAGAGCCAACAGAATCAGGAGGTTGATAACTCCCAAAAGGGTGGCCTTTATGGGAATGGTTGTCCTAGACGTGTAATCATTCGATCCCCAAGATACAAATGGTGGATGCGGAGGCTGCTCGCAACTGTTTTCCTTCTCCTGATCGGTTTTGATCTGTTCTGATGGCTTCCAAGCCACCATGGCCACCGAGTTCTTGACCTGATTTTGCCGCTTCTTGAGAAAGCGAAACATGGCCGCATCGTAGGAGATGCCCACGACCAAGCATATCATCCCAATCGCAAGTGAGGACGAGGCTCCTGAGATTGGTCTGGCCTCTTCGTCGTGACAAGCTTCGATGACTGGGCTAAAAGAAGCTTTGAAGTATAGGACTGTGGCCAGCATTGCCCCGATTAATAGCAATTCGGATGTAACCGCCGTGCCTATGACAATCCTTATGAACCATCTCTGAAAGACCCTCTGCTTGGCTACCCTGCTCGCCATGTGATACCTAATTGTTAGAGATACTTAGATCTTTGACGTTGTTTTCTGTGACAAAGACCAAGTTATTTACCTGATGACTGAGGTAGCAGATGAGAAAATGTAGCATGTGACATAGGCTGCCAGGGTTGGCAGCAGGTGAAGAGAACACATGTAAAAGTCTCGATAATTCATTATTCTTACAATCCAATATCCAACCATGGCGGTTGTCATGAGCAAGACTTTGAAGACAGAGTCCAGTGTTAGAATGGTTGCGATGTAGCCATTGATCTTCAGTCTCAGCTTGATATAGATCAAGGAGGCCAAGTTTGTGACAATGCTGGACGGGATCACCATTCCCTGAATGTAAATCCAGGGCTTGATGTCCTCAAATTTTTCCGTCGGCTTTGAAAGCTCTTCAACATTGGGAACAGCAGTAGCGTTTGTATCAGTCATTACGCAATTGGGGGGATTTTTGAGTTGGTGCTATCAACTTGATGGTTTGGAATCAACTAAATGCTATTTTATCAAAGTAAATTGGGGGCCTCTCTTTCACAGTTTTATTATGCTACAATGCGCAACTGGTACAGTACATTTGATTACTAAATGCCACTTAAAAAAGCCCAACTTTTTACTGGATTAAGTGGGCGGTAATTGAGGAGATGGGAATAGGGAGTCCACGGGGATTTTCCAATTTTTAGTTAAAACGGTCATTATTTTTTCAAAAATGAATCGTAGAAGATTTATTTCCGCAAACATCTAAAAATCTGCTTGCGTCAGTCTCCTAAAGTACAGTCACGTTTTCTTTTCTTTGGTTTAATAAAAAAGCTTTAAAATTGCTTCATTTTGCTGTTTCTCTTTGTCAGTTTTATAAGTTTGATTAATTTTAAATTTTAGGTGTTCAGCCCACAATTGTGCATCCATTTCTTTTTTGTTGCATAAAATTCTCACTTAGATAGTTAAGTGCTTTAAAAATGGCTTGGAAAAATCTTATGAAACTATAAAAGTTAGTTGCTAATGATTCCATCTGACCACACATGAGCTATCAACAAAGTTTGGCGTTCTATGGCAACAAACACAGAGTGCTAAAAGCCACAACGTAAAAGTTTCTACCGACTCGTGAAAAATAGGAAAACCATACCAAAATTACTTTAGCAACATTGTAAAAGAGAAAAACATCAAGTCGTTCGCGAGCACTTTTTTATGGCTCCATCAATTGTGTAACTGTTTTTTCCCATCCTGTTGGAATCAAATTGAGATGCTCTGCCTTCGCAAAAAAAAATCAAGTACAATGTCATTACCGCCGTACGATTGAAACTTTTACTTGAGTTAGGTGGATATAATTTCAGTGTCTGGGGATCTGCAGATCAAGTTCACGATATTATTAACACCCTGGCTGAGTCAGAGTCCTCAATCTTTTCGTCAAAGAGAAAAGTGAGATATGACAGGAATAGCAGGGTAATTATTTTTAGATTGCAAGGAGAGGCTGAAAATCCTATCCTAAAGTCATAAAATAACGTTAGGCCTTGGCAGAAAGAAAAACGATAGTGAAATGACACAAGCCAAACATTCACTGTTTTAAGACATAAAGTCAAGGATCTTGGTGTGTCTGCACATTATTTAAGAGTGCTTAATTGTGAATTATCTACCGTCATTATGCAATTATGCATACAAGTCCGTAATTATCTCAGATTTGAGATTTACTAATGTCGGGATTAAATTGGAATGACTTGAAATGCTGACATATGTTTGACCGCCTATGAAAAGGCAACAGGGGGATTTATTTAAACGTTCTGACTGATGCGATCTCTCAAGTACACACTGCATTTAAAATTCCCCCGGGGGAAAATGTTAATCATGCCTGCTTCCAGAGCCTTGAAAGTGAAGTTCTTACGATATTTCAATCAGGGAAGTTATTTTGCCGCCGAGATGCTTCTGACTTGCCCGACCCGACAGTAGCGCCATCTCTTGTGGCTAGCCTGATCACTTTTTTCTTCCCAATAAACCACCAAGTCAAAATCCAGACCTGACCCCGGGATTTTTTTTAAAAATCCAGGTAAATATCTAAGCAGGGTGGCGCAGACAAAAACAAAACAAACCACCAGCGCCACCCCTGGGCTTGCCGAAAAGTTCCAGCATAATTCAATTATCGTACGTTGACTTGACTTGTTATTCGGAAGCAGAAGTGAATTCCATCTAAAACTTGAAGGGGTTACCCCGCCCTAGAAATAAAATATACCCACTTATTTCAATTGTTAAGCAACTTCCCCCTCCATTACAAGATGTCATTTTTAACGGAGTTTACAACCATGCGTTAGTGTCACGTGCCAAGAATTGTTTCTGTATTTTCCTTTTTGTTTTTTTTTCTTCTTATCACCCAGAACCGATCAGGAAACCTTGAAAATTAAATTTAAAAAATCTTATTTACTTTTTCCAACAAATTTAAAAGTCAAACTTTAAGAATAAATGAGACTTTTTTGAAAGTAATAATTGGAAGATTTTCTGAAAATCTATCGTTGCATCTAGAGCAATTGACCTTGGTCTCTGCAAGTCTCAAATATGGCCGAAACTTCATATCTTCACTTTTGGCAAGAGGGATGATTAAAAACGAGAGATGCTGCTTTAGTCGAAGATATCTATTGCCGGACACCCAATTTGTAGAGGAAAATATACTTTAAGAGGGCAGTGCTCCATCATTTTCTAGAGCCCACCAAAATCACTTGCATAATAATAGAAATAACAGTGAAAACCTGTTAAAACCCACAATTCCTAGAATAATTTAAGAGACTACATAGGTGTTATTTATTTGATGTAAGTGAAACATTTAACGATGGCATTAGCTATAAATAAAAATTGCACAGTTGTAACAACAACACCAACAACAGTTGTTCAATGCGTAGGAGGAGGAGGGCCCAAATTGTTACCGCCGTCAGTTTTGCACAAACTTAATGATTAAATTGCCATAAGAAATGAAAAGATGATTGCCCTGCCCAATCCAACAAAACAGCAAAAATTAAATATTTGTAAATATCCCCCCCCCCCCCCAGAAGAACTTAAAATATTTGCACCACTCTGGCACGCAATTTTGGGGAAGTAAAATATTGGTAGTTGGTACAATGCTAAGTTTTGTCGGCTTTAATGGTTATTATGGCATAATTGCAACTGCAAGACACAAGAGACCTTGTTGTTTGTTTACATTTTTGAGCCCTCAGCTCATTTTGAGGAAGAATATTGCAAGTCGTTTGCGACTAGTTAAACCGTGTACGTGGTGAAGTTGTTGATTAGAATTTGCCGGAAAAGCAGCTATAAATAAAGTCAGAATGGAAGTCGTGCACTCCGATTTTTTTGTGTGAAAAAAGGGCCTCTGTATGTAGGAAAAAAAACTAATTCCCTGAGCCAGCGAATGGAATAATGAATGTTGAGGGGGGAGACGTGAGTGTGCCCAACTTTTCAGATTTACTGATGCGAATCAAGGCAACTAAACTAAACTAAAAATAACATCAGCTCAAGTAGAGGCTAAAAGTAATTGACTTCAAATTTTCATCCATCCACACTTATGACCAAATACCAGAACATTGTTCAGGAAAAATAACAAGGTAAAGCAAAGTACATACAGTCTGTTGCTTTTGAGATTGGGTTGAATTTTGCAAAGTTTTCAAGGCTCTTGCAAATCCTAATGATAGAGCCAGTTTGTTATTGTGATTCCTGTCTATCCCTCGATGTAAGAATCTAGGAATTAACTTTTGCACAATGCCAACAAAACTTGCTGTTAGGTAGATCTGCATATCTAAAGCCATAATAATGTGTTTATGGGATGGGGTGCAAGGTTGGAGTTTCGAGTTAGTGTGGTCTACTAGTTTGGCAGCACTATTTACATTTTTCCATTGCAGTTTGCTGCGGTGGGTGGGCCTTGGAAAGTAAATATCCTATCTCCTCTCAAGTCAGAAATAATAATGCCTATCTTGCCCCCTGGCTACCATGGGATGGTGTGTGTGATATGTTGTGCATGAAACACAGGGTGGCTCAAAAGTAACTGGGTCTTTTGAAAGATTTTAGTCTTTAGGAACACCCTGTACATGCATGCTCTCATACCGAGAGGGGGGCTACTTTTTCACTTGTCTTGACCAAGGCTCCTCCATGAATTTCAGCTCAATGCCATCCAAGGTCTCTTTTGCATCAAGAAGGATATATTTCTTGGCGGATGAGCACTTCATCAAGTACATCGCCATCTTACCTTCCATATCATATTATCAACACCACCACTAGAATCATCTCGCCGGCCTACAATTTATGCCGCGTGCAAAATTTCACTGCCGCACATCATGCTTTTGCTTGCTCGAGCTGCTCATAATCTTGATGACCCAAACTTCAGAGAATCTCCTGAAATCCTGCACTTTTATTATTCTTCCCAAAAATCCCTCCATGCCATTAGATATGAATCGCACCAAGAAGAAAAACTTGTGTGCCAGGTCACCACTATTTTGCTAGGACAAGTGCAACTGAACAAATGCTTGACCTGTCAAAGCTTCTTGTCTAGAAACTTCATTTGGAATTCAACTCGTGTGTGGGTTTTCGAAGAACGCACATACCTGCAAAGCAAAAGCAAGAAGAAGGTTAGACTTGACAAATGGATTGATGAGTCAATTTTCTTACGTACAGTGGCTGCGTTAGATTCTTTTCTCTTTGTTTATCTTGGACATGACATGGCTTGTTGTCAGCTGTCTTTCAAATATTCACACACATGCTGGTCAAGATTTCAAGAGTGAGTGGGGGTATCTCTCGCCATTAATGAAATGCTTAGTTTTTTTGGGAGGTGATAAGCTAAACAAAACTTCACAGGGACCTTTTTAAAGATTTTTAGGAATGAATGTAGTGGTCAGACAGGCCGGGTCAATAAACTGAGCAAACACACACCTGGTTTCAGGAGCTTTTT
>JAAUYL010044108.1_pt1 | contig 11200 bp, 5 predicted proteins | sample 7278011 | NCBI WGS metagenome assembly JAAUYL01 (sample SAMN14350225, study PRJNA611818) | marine sediment metagenome | isolation source: surface marine sediment (1.8m) | place: French Polynesia: Moorea | collected 2018-08 | reverse complement strand
TACTCCAATTCCCAACACACCCGACTAATGTATGTAGTGACTTCTCAGCCTCGACGGCCTCGCAGTCTCTTTCTGAAAACAAAAACAACTTCTGCCTCTTCTCATTCATTAATGTCCATTGCCACAAAGGAGCATCATTTACTTACAATTGACGTACATATCCTCTGTTATGGTTAGACTTTGTCGCAGGAAGCCAGTGGGAGGGAATTTTGGCATCTTCCCCTACACATCAAGGCCTAAATCGATCTCAGCAGACAAAAAAGCGCTTACGATTCGTGATATTAAGTTACTACATCTTGTAGTAAAAGTACACGCCTTTCCTGCTCCTGCTGATTGACTCGATTTTCTCTGGATTCTAAGTAGATATGTAGGAATTTGATTAGACGTACGCCGAGCTGTGGAACTCAACGATTCAGCGGAGAGCCCCTTTTTTCAGCGAAATTCTCAATGTCATCTACGTCAGCATCCACTCAGACAAAAGGTTTTGTCAAAGGAAAAAGAACCTATTGCTTGACAAAGCGAAAGCTCATTGTTTAGAAACGAGGGCATATTAGCGTTTCCAATTCCTAGATGTGGCCACTTGAGTCAAAGAGCTGCAAGTCAAGTTTCTTTTTTAAAACAAAGTTTGGACGTGTCGAGAAGTTCGCGCTAAGCGAGCGGATGTTGGTTTCCGTTTTGTGCCGAAAAAACCGGGCATAGGAGGAGGAGAACTTTTTTGAACAACTTGCTCGGCAATAAATCTCGAGCCTCTTCTCGTAGGGATATAAAGTTTAGACAATCTCAAATTACTACAACATAGCCTTTGCGAAGCTCTTCAGTTATGTCTAATATGGTTGCGTAATAGGATTGGACACAGTACAACCATTTTTGTATCCTTAACGAAAAATAAGTAAGGCATATTATAGGAGAGCGAACGGAATGCGATTTGTCAGTTTGTTAGCTTCTTCTTTCGGAACGAAGGAAACACAATGTGACTAGAGCTTGTTGGAGCTTTGTGTAGCAGCATATTAGGCAGGGTATCTCTTAGAGTATAACCTATGTATGCGAAGACACTGTGTATAAAGTGAATGGTTGGCTACGAATAGATAGCGTAAGCGTACATTGCATTTTCTGGCAGCTTCGTGTATGCAGGCTCAGATACGAGCCAAAATGACTCTGTTGGATGTTACCTACCAATCTTTGAAACCAGAGTTTTAAGATACAAAGAAGCTAAAAAAAAGAGGAAGAAAGCTAGTTTGTTTGCTGTAACATGAGCATCCCCTAGAGAATTTTCCTGACACATCGTTGGAAGTGTGTACGAAAGGAAACAAGCAAAAGGAAGTTACTTGGAAGCTGTGGAAAACATGGCAAACATGGCGAAGAGAGGACATCTCTACATAAGAAAAAAGCGGCAAAAAATACGAAAACGAGCGCTGCAAATTGGCTTTTCTAACTGCCTTTCTCTATTCTTATGTTGGAGGAAAAGTTTTCGTTTTGCTTGGAGCTATAAAACTTGCAACTTTATACGCTTACGCATGCTAACAAAGTCGTTGTGAACGAAGGGAAAAATGCCATCCAGGACTGCTGCTCTAGAGACTCGAGATTTGGATTAGCCTTGGAGCTTAACTGAACTGAAAGAAAGATGATGAGTATTGGCTACGATGGTTCTTATATTAAGGACATCGTGCCTAGCATTCCGAGATATTTATCCACGTAAATACGAAAATAGGTCTTTAGCTAAGTCCAAGATCTGTCTCCATAATAAATTGCCATTCCTTGAAAACCTGTTCAATTCTTGGCAGGAGAAACGATTGCGATCTAACCTAAAGGAAATTCCCTTTCGGTTACTGTCTCACCTCATTTCCATAGATATCTATATGTATTTCCTGCAATATATTCACCAATTCTTTTCTCTCTCCATTTTCAGAATGTCCGGGACGACGGGACTCACTTGTGGAGGTTGAAGCATTTCAACAAGCCCGCCTACTGCAATTTATGTCTAAACATGCTCGCAGGAATGGGTCGCAAGGGACTGAGTTGTACATGTAAGTTTTTAACATTGCATTGTGAGTCTCTGGAATTCTCCAGGATCTTGAGAATAAGAGCAAGATTTGTAAAGTGTAGGAGGTGACACTGAGGGCCCTTTTGAAAGAGGACCGGTTAAGCCTGGAGGACAGACAGCCTCGATTTTCCGAGGCCAGACACTAAGCGACAGTCTCCGATTTGTTCATGTTTCCTCTCTCCTCCTCCTTCTCGAATGGATGTAATGTAATGTATTCAGCTTCCACCGAGGTTGTCGGAACCGGATGTGGCAGCCTCGCAGCCTCGGCTTCTCTCTGACTCTGATCTCGTTTCAAATAGGAGAATTATACGGCAGCCAGAAAGACACGCAAAATTGCCCTGCCACAGAATTTCCAAGGTTCAATTTACATCTGATTTGAGTGGGAGTTTTTGTTTCGTGGTTGTTTTGGGTACAACATCAAAGAGCAAATTAAAGTCTGAAGTACCATTTCGTTTTTACAAAGAAACGTTCTCAAGAAGGCTTGAGGAATTTCATTTAGCCTGCTTACGTCAGAATTAACCAGTTGCTTTCTTTTTTTTCATTTTTTCAGTGTGCAAGTATACCGTTCACGAAAGATGCGTACAGAGGGCGCCAGCTTCCTGTATTTCAACGTATGTGAAATCAACAAGGACTGCGCAGCGGATGCTCCACCATTGGGTCGAAGGAAACACGGCAGGAAAATGCTCAAAATGCCGCAAACAAATCAAAAGCTACAACGGCATCACAGGTCAGCACAATAGTATAACCGTTAAAGTCAAAAGAGAAAGCCCTATTATACAAGCAGTTTGGTGCTTATTATTCAAGTGTAGGAAACCCAATCCATGTCAACATGAGCTTGGCATGTTTGCCATTGGTTCCCGAAATGAGCTTTCCAAAAACAAACCCCAAGCTATGCATCATCATCATGCTAGTTAGAAAGCAGTGTGACATGATGCACCCATGGGACTTTTTTCCCCAATTCCGTGCAACAACAACAATGGTGGCAATAACAAGTCAACTGACAAAAATAACCTTCAAAACACCATGCAATCACTGACATTGATGAAACGAATGTCATTGTCCTTCCAGGATTGCATTGTCGGTGGTGCCATCAGACGCTGCACAACAGGTGCGCTAGCCACGTGAATCCGGAGTGCAACCTGGGGGTGAACAGGGTCCACATTTTGCCGCCCATTTCCATCTGCCCGACGGTGCTCGATCGCCAGCATTCCGTGTCCAAGGAGAAGCACAGTCAAAAGTCCAAGCATGAGAGTGGTCACGAGCCTCCTGTAATGGTAACTGACGTCAGACCTGCTAGCTACAAACTTTCTTTCTGACCGGCGACGGGGGATTTTAACTTTTCCCACACTTTGGGGAAAACAATGTGCCAGCTTCGGAATGTCGGAGCGCACATTTTTTGCGTCCACCTCACGTTGAGAGATCGCTGTTCTGTCCAGACACTTTTGCCCAAGCAAATGTCAGTCACGGAGAGTCAATCATTCTTACTTACTATTTTTTTCAGGGGGGTCCAAGCTCGTTTCAAATTTCCCCCCTGGAGAACACCCAGCCCCTTCTAGTCTTCATCAATCCAAAGTCCGGGGGTCGACAAGGGGCCAAGATTCTACGGAAATGCCAATACCTTCTCAACCCCCGACAAGTTTATGATCTTGCCAAAGGAGGTCCAACTCAGGGACTGCAACTTTTCCGCGAGGTTCCCAATGTGCGAATCATCGTTTGCGGTGGAGACGGTACCGTCGGCTGGGTCCTGGATGCTCTAGGTAAGAAATCATATCATCGTCATATTTCTGCTCTTGGCAAAATGCGCACGTACATTGTGCTTAAGTGGTCAGGCTCAGGTTTTCCAATTAGTTTTGGTGGCAAGGGTAAAAGCAAAAGGACAGGAACTCATTTTCAGTACCCAGTGTAAGTACTAGGTAACAATGGAGAGACCGAGCATTGCCATTTTCCCCATGCTGGCGAGAGCACTTACGCTCTATTACCTTTTCTCGATAAGGCCTGCCTGAACTGTCGATTTGGAAAGTTTTGAACCAAAGCTATATAGGAGAATAAAGTACAAATAGCTTGGTTGGTAAGAAGGGATGTAATGTAATCTCTGAAAACGACAATAATAATACATATAGTGGTTAGAATGCTCTAGATACAATGTACAGTTAAGTACGGCCTCGCAGCCTCGAAAATGACCTCCACTCTCTGTGGAGGCCTTTTAGCGTAACGAACGTGGATTATCAGAGTGGCTACACCATTTTCTGGCACAGCAGCAGCGATACTTTCAAACCACCGCTGAGCATAGCCGAGTGGCTCACGCTAAGCGCAAAAAAATGGGAAATCCCACAAAATGCTTTATTTATGCTAATTAAAGTATATGTACCATACTGTCTTGGTTGGTCGATAACTCTGCAAACATTTTGCTAACTAATTTGCAGGAACGCACGTGCTATGCTGCAATGCAATAACACTGCTGTCTTCATCTCCTTTTTCAAGAGAATCTTTGCAAAGTGCAATTAGGAGAACTTTTTCCTTTCCAACCCGACCTTTTCACCATTTATCAATGTCAACACTCTAAAAGGAAGGCTTCTTATAATTCTGTCCATTTTCTTGGCGATGACGCATGATAAAATGTTTGTCTATAGAAGATGGAACATGAATTGAAACTTTCTTGCCTCCCACGTCCGACGAGCTCGAATCCTTTGAGTCTGGAAATCCCAAAAGGATGATGAGGAACAGGAAGTGAAAGAGATACCGGAAGTAGGCGAAAGCCACAATAGGAAACAATGTCAACAAAAGGAGACAGCAGAAGCAATCATGATGAAAATAAAACTTCATTTCATCTATGGCAGGCTGAGGTCGGGTCAGTAGTTGGCAATGTCATATAGCTACATACATCATAGATCTCTGTGGGACTTTGTCAGACCACAATCTTCCCTGGTTTTAAAGAAAGACAAAGTATGACAAACCTTCTACGAGTGTTCTAAATTCTGTTAGCAAACTTGAGTTGTTATTGTTTGTATTGCTGGTTAACTCCGTTTTGTTATTGACTCATACACTAACCAAGGAGGAGAAGTCAAAGGGGCTGCGAACGGGAAGCCACAGAACACAATTTGTCAAAGAAAAAGAAAGCAAAAGCTGCAGAAAGGAAGCTATTGCCAAAATTCACTCACACACTTTCAAAAGATGACCCCTCGTCTCAAAAAAGGGTTCAAGGTGAAATGGATATATTTTGGCAAAAAAGACGCTATATGTAGTAGCAACTTTAGATTAATCTTACAGTAGCACAAGAAATACCAAAGCTACCATTACTCATTACTAGATAGTTCCTACAGTTCCTCCTCCTTCCACCAGTGCTGACATCTAGATACCTACAATTCTATTTCCTCTTTCTATTGCCATAGCTTACAGCACACATCAGCAACCTTGCTTGCTATCTATCTCTAATGTTTCCTTTTGGCTTTTTGCTACTACCTTCTCCTCTCCTCTCTACTTACGAGGTGGCACTCAGCTACCTCTGACGAGACGAAATTCCTGACATGTTTTGCCTTGCCCACTCTTTTCTCCTGCTTTCCCATTTTCATTTGAGGAACCAGAGTGCAATTTAATACTAAATACGAAGCATAGGAGCTATAGTCATACCACAAACAAGTGCTTAGAAAGTACTTTAATACAGTCGATCTAGTCCCTGAAAGATTCAGGGAGCCGCAGGCTATGGAACAGAAAAGGCGCAGTTGCTTACACAGCTGCGACTTTATATAGAGAATATATTTTTTAAAGCATTAAGCCCACCATTAGCCATACATGTACAAGTCAATGTCAATGCCAAGATGTGCATAGCGAATCTCATGTTTTTTTTCCAGACAAAACACCATTTGTTCACCAACCGAGCGTCGGCGTCATTCCCTTGGGAACGGGAAATGATTTGGCAAGATGCCTTCGATGGGGAGGCGGCTACGAGGGCGAATCTGTTTGGAAGATTTTGAGCGTAAGTAAAGAAAATCTTATTTTTTGAGCCAAGAAAAAAGTTTTCGCATCCAAAATGAAGAGCTTAAACTAGGAAGGAGGTGTTGGTGGTTCAGAGGAGGGATTTAGATTATGTGATATTGCTGACGTAGAGAAAAAAATTGCTGCTTTTCACAGGATATTTTCACTCTCTTTTAAAGCTGTATTCGCATTCATTCCAGGGCCTTTTTTTAAAGTGCTGGGAGGAGCTCTTTGCCATTTTGTTCAAACAAAAATTCTTGCTAAATTGGGGAAATTCTTGTGCTTTTCGCTAGTTTGTTGGGTTGATGGCATGCAATGCAAATTAAATTCTAAAGGAGACTGACAGTCATGTCAGGTCCGGCTTCAGAATGGAAGTACTGCTCGCGGGTAAAACGATTTGGTTACATCAAGGGTAGCCGGATTTTTTTGCCTTTTTTCTATTTCGCATCACAGTATCAGATCAAAGGCTGTCTGGACCAGAGCACCTCTCTTCCCCCTCTTTTTTGCTGTTGAGCTTGAAATCCTTTGCAAGTGTCTGTAACTCCGTCACTCGTACTTTCTCAACATTCCTTACAGAAAATCGAGCGTTCGTCCACGACAAAACTGGATCGTTGGAGCATCGAGATTACCGAAATCACAGAGCCGGAGCCAACGCTGGATCAGCCGGAGGAGCATAGTGGATCCAACAAAGAGTCCAGCAGCAAAGATCGGCGCGTGTCGGAAAATATCCCCTTTAACATCATCAACAACTACTTCTCCATTGGAGTCGTAAGATCCATTTTTGTTTAAAGTTAGTCCAATTCATGATCCGGATTCGATTCCAGGATGCCGCCATCTGCTCCAAGTTTCACCAGGAGCGTGAAAAGAATCCCCAAAAGTTCAACAATCGGATGAAAAACAAACTGTGGTATTTTGAGTACGCCACCTCGGAGCAATTCTCATCTTCGTGCAAGAACCTCCACGAGGATGTGGAGCTTATAGTAAGTTTAATCCTGGATCCAGATCCGGATCCGGATTAACTAAGATTTAATCTGATTCCAGTGTGATGGAGTCCCGCTTAACCTGAGTGACGGTCCCCCGCTCCAGGGGATAACCTTTCTAAACATTCCCTCCACGCATGGTGGCACAAATATGTGGGGTGATTCGAAAGCTCGCCGGAGACGAAGCAGTTCGTCGAAACGAACGAAAAAGAACAAATCAAGCAGCAGCGATCGCGAGCTCGGTGTCTCCGTCAGCAGCATCACTGACATAGACCTATCTGTAGCTGTTCAAGGTATGGACTCTTTACTTGAACAAGAATCTAACCTGGACGCATCTCGACGTGTTTTCTAGATATCGGTGACAAACAGATCGAAGTGGTCGGACTCGAAAACTGCCTGCATATGGGACAGGTCCGGACTGGCCTGAGATCTTCTGGCAAAAGGTTGGCCCAATGTAGCTCCGTGATTGTGAAGGTCAAGAAGCGCTTCCCCATGCAGGTCGACGGCGAGCCGTGGGAGCAGCCGCCGGGAACGGTAATTACCTAATTAAGAGTTAATCAAGACACTAGTGACATATCTAATATTTGTATTCTTGTAGATGGAGATCACTCATAAAAACCAAGTCCCAATGCTAATGGGACCACCGCCCAAAAGCCGCTCGTTTTTCAGCTTCCTAACCAAAGATTTTCGGAAAGCAGAAGATCATTTTGACGATGATCCGGAATAAATAAATAATTCTTCCATTCTCCGACAAATTGTATATGGAAATAAGTATCAGTTGCATTTAGTCAATTTATGAGAAGAGAGATTTAAAAAGCAAAAATGAGGAATCTTCCCGAAAAAACAAATCTTCCGAGAGCAAAACTAAAAATATCTCTGCTGTCCTATGGTCTTCCTGCAGAAAATAAACATTAAATATATTGTTATATGTTATCTATGTATTGAGAGAATGCCTGAGAATGTCAGTTGAAAATAATTATAAAGCCAATTGCCGTATAAACCAATCCGCCAACAAAAACAAACAAAGATCACACTTATAAAAACTTACATGTCTTTCTTGAAGGAAACAATTCATGCTTTGAAATCAAGTCTATTACAAAATCTACACCTTAGAAATACATTTAAAAAACAGTAAATGTTGTAATTTTAGCGACGAGAAAACAACTTGATGTTTATGAAAAATCTCAAAAGAGAAGCTGATGCCGGAATCATTTTTAGTCGAGTTGAGCCCCTCGATTCAAAAATTGATCTCCGGCTCGGCGATCTCAAACGAAATTCAAACAAGGTTCGGAATTTTGCGGGCAATTTGATAATGCTTTTTGTTTTTGAAACCAGATTTATGAGGAATATATATCAATGTGTTCTTGTTTTAGATTTTGGTTTTTCTAGCTTCTGTAGCCCCTGAATGTTGCATGCAGTTTTGATTTTTGTCACGAAACTATAAAAGCATGCGGACCAATTTAATTAAATATAATTCTTTATAAGAATTAGCTAATGTACCCATAGAAATATTCTAAAAACAATTAGCAATTTAAAAAGAAGTCCCTTTGAAAGTCTGATGGCTGACAACCGTCCCACCTTAACCTAGTCACAAAATTCTGTTTGGTAAGTAGATAGAAGATACCTCAAAATGTATTCTGCAAAATTAAATATTTAAATAAAAATATTCTAAGCAACTGTGAAAAACCTCATCCTTCCTTTTGTAATCAAAAAATTGTCCGTGTACTAAAAAAAAAGAAAATAGGAAAAAATCTTCTACCTACCAACAAAATAAATGTATGAATTTAATGCGTTACATCAATTTTTTGTCAGACACAAGAAAGAAAAAACTTTTACTGAATCAATTCATACTCTTAATCGCAAAAGTCTTCTACAGATTATCAATTAAGTATTTAGCAATTATTATCCTAAAGCAAAACAAATATAAACCATATGTGAACCATTTTATTATAATATGAGTTCAGTACTTACGATGTAAGAAAATATATCTACGATTTAGTAAATAAACAATATATTCCTTAAACAAGAGACGTCATTTTTGCCATTTTTTCTTTGATCAATTTGATACTTTTTTTAAGAGAAGTCTTAATGACTGATTTTCGGGGATAATTTTTGGAAGGAAATTTCGGATACAATTTTATTTCAATTTTTTTCGTCCTTACTTACCGACACGGCTCATATGATATTATTTTTAAGAGTAGAAGATATATAAAATTCTGGTCAATTGTTTAACCAAATGACATCACAACAAAATAATGTAAATATTTATCGGATCAAAAGTCTGGATTTTTTTAGGAAATAAAACCTTTTTTTGGTGCCGCATTTTGCAACGATTGCGCTCTCGACCAGCCTGACCGCAAGAGTTTACTTGCCGCAAAAATTGACACCAAGAAAGAGAGGAGATTTTTTGTTTGGTAATCAAAAAAGCAATGATGATTTTGTTGGAACGTGGGAGGAGGTGGCAGAAATAAGTACGAATAAATGAAAATAGAAAAAGAATATTTCAATATCTTGGGGAATTATTTTCGTTGTTAATCAGCTTTCGCAGCAAAGCCATTCGCTCGTGCATCACATCATCCAAGTCCATTGTTGGTTTTGAAAACTGGTGTTGGCCCCCATTTCGCTTTCCAAATCTAAAAAAAAGATAATTTTTTTTTAATTTCCCTTATATTTTTGCAAAGAGTCAAAATATTAAATTCTTAAAAGTATTTTTAGGAGTACTTTCTTGCGTAAGATTCATTTTTTTAAGAAAATACGTCACTGCTTTAAAATGCGAAGAAAAATGGTGCGATTATTGAATTCACCACCTCCAAAATAATTGAGTGTCAAAGGCACAGAAAATGTAATTTCTCTGCTCAATGGAAAGTCAAACCTCTGCAAATCTTTCATACGAAAAAATGGGAATCACGTGGTCAAGTTTTGTACCTTGGTCTCGAAGCCGCTGCTAGACATCGGACCATTTGAATTAGATAGCTGTCAAGGTTGCCATTCCTCACAGTCCTCTCCATATCCATTCCACCATGATCAACGCAGTCTGCTCCCTCCACATTTCTTTCTGCAAAACAAAAATATATTTAGGCCTACGATTGTTTTCCCCAGTATCATTGATGTTATAGAAGCATATCCAATGTCAATGACACAAGCAATGTGGACTTTCTTGGGTGTTCTGACGCAAGAAGACTCAGAAATATTTATGATTATGGCTAAAAATAAAATTTGGCGTGCATTATAAATGACAAATTGGTTATAAATAGAGAAACTTACTGAGATAATAGGCGCTGCCAGAGCTGAGGTCAATCAGGTAAACAAAACCGAGGACGGCTAACGCGAGGCTGGCGAGGCTGCTGCCCTTCTGTGTTCTACTCATGACAGGTGGCAATCTAGAAAGATATTCATTTCCGGTTTGCATATTACTTGGATTACAACTTAGATTGTCATTGTCGTCATTATTCATGTCTTATTTATTGTACCCAGAAAATCCTATTCATTTTCAAAATGAACAGCAGTACAAAACAAAATCCTCCTCCTTAAATCCAATTTTAGAAATGACGTAGGTTTATCTTGAGATGCTGGAAACTCTGAAGGCTGGGGTGATATTCTTGTGGACACATGAAAAAACGATTGCTTTGTTTAAGGCAACCAAATGCATAAATAATATGGCTTGACTCAGGTCCTTATTTTCATATTTTCTTCTATGTAAAATCTAGACACGTTCGTTCTCCTTCATCCCTGTTATCATTTCTTTTTTTGGACATGGCAATTATTTCAGCTCCATTTTCATGGAAAAAGTACTATTTCACATAGAAAAGGATCTCTCAAAAGTGGCTTTTTGTAAGCGAATTCCAATCGAATTATGCCTGAAAGTGAATTGGTTGTCTGAAAGGGAGGCCTGCTCTTAAACCAATTTTCCAAGATAAAGTAAAGTACGTAACTTCGTATCATCATCATGCCTCGATAAAATGTAAAGTAAGCAATCTTCCTTCTTCTCCATGGAGACCCAAAAACTTTTATGGCATAAAACTGTGCACTTTCGTATTGGGAAATAAATAAGCTGAGGAGGCGATATTCATATATGAAGTTGCGGAGGAAAAAGTTTTCTAATTTGCACTCCCCGAAAATCCCCACATCGTCAAGTTTTTTGTCACACGAGAATTCATATTATAGACTTTTTTCGGGTGTTGTACTGTATCTATGTACTCACAATTAG
>JAAUYL010070475.1_pt1 | contig 11204 bp, 11 predicted proteins | sample 7278011 | NCBI WGS metagenome assembly JAAUYL01 (sample SAMN14350225, study PRJNA611818) | marine sediment metagenome | isolation source: surface marine sediment (1.8m) | place: French Polynesia: Moorea | collected 2018-08 | reverse complement strand
GCTGACCTCAACGAGCAGGCCCTTGGCAAGGCTCGTCGTGGACGCAGCTCCTCTGCCGGTCCCATGTAAATAAGGACAGTCCAGAAAAATGCTGCCCACCAAACAAAAAACACTCGAACGACACGCTCTCCTTCTAAGCAACATTATTACCCTCCATTTCTGTTGCTTAGCTGGGGACCGTGATATCTACAAGTAGTCTCTCCAGATGATCAAAATTCATATTGATTAATGTTGTTTTGGACGTTTCAAATCTGGAATAAAGACATGAGCATTGCAAAACAAACACAATGATGGGGCTATCTAGTGGCAATCATGGTTTCTTCGTTTACAAAACTAGATATACTCCTCCAGGGACGATTTTTTGCCCTCTAATTCAGCAGACAATAGATGTGAATTTGATAAATTATCTTTTAAAAGAGTGGCGAGACTTCCCAGCTTCTTGAATACACCCTTTCTCCAGCCCGAAGCTTTTTTTTTGCATCTAAAGCTTTTCTATGAGTTATGCGATCATAGAGATCTTATCATGGAACTCAAAATTGTCAGGTGTACGGGTATATGAGTTAGAAGTTCTCCATAAGCATTTTTATATAAATTGACCCAAAAATATGTCGCCTCGGGCTCGAAGTCTATAATGGCCGAAAAATGCTCTTCAATAAATAAATACGAGAATTTTCCAACGGTTGGAAGCTTGGAGCGCGATTGAAATGTCGGGAAAATGACTTCGCTTTGCTTTGCGGTAAATTGTATAATGAAAATTTAGTTTCGGTACATCAATTACCGCATGTTTTCCTGATAGAAAATGGAGGGGTAGGAATCCACTGTCCAACAGGTTATCGCACCTGATCATCTATAGAAGTCAAAACAAAATTCTTAGTCCCATGTCCATGTGAAAAGTGTCTTTATAGGACTGTTGAAGCTTATAAAACGATGCATTTTCTTTTACAGAGCAACAGGCCAAGCTCTCCGCAATTGTGGACCCATCAAAAATGACTTCAATGAAAAAAAGCTTTTGTACTAAAAGCAATGGCCGAAATCATATCCTCGTAAAATATTTGGATTTTTTGATAGTTGACGTGGGTTTATTTTATTGATTATAATGAAAATATTTAGGAATTTAGGCATCAAGGTGTTGTTGGTAACCATAAAATGCAAACATTTTTGTCAGTAATTGTACTATTTTAATTGTGTGCGAATTGCTTACATTTTTATTTATGCTGAGCTAGATTTCAAACCACAGTCCACAGCTCATTTTATAGCAGCAGAGCAGAATTTATTTTCTCTGGTATTACAAGACCCTAAAAAAATCAGCTCAATGCAAGGCAAAGCTGTGGACTACATGGAATAATTTATCATAGTCGTTTTACACTCGATTGCATCTGAAATGGAATTTAATTTCTTACCAACACCAGCTTGCTACGAGTATAACTACTTCTAAAAATGTCCCTATATAAAATGTAGAGAGGGGCTTTTTTTTCTTTTTCTGTGATTTCTCAAGATTTTCCTATTCCTAGTTTTCTCAACGAAATCATTTGTCAAATAGGTTCACGCAAAAAAAATCTTACGGCTCTTGCGAGATAATAATGCTTTGAGAATTTGCGAAAAACCACAGAGAAAAAGGGGAGATTGAGAATCGTAAATTAGTATTGAAATTATTTATAGTTGCTCACCACATGCACGAAATCATGGAATCTGTGAAGTCATTAATAACACTTTTTTCTCTTTGTTTCCTATAAAATATCCACCAAATTATTCTCCAAAAATCTTTAACTTTTTTATTTTTATTCATCATTTTCTTTATTAAAATATTATTTTTTTCTTGAAAAATTCTGAAAACTACCCAAACAAGTGAAACTGACAGTAGGTAAGTGAAGTCCGAACGGCCAACCGCGCCTCGGTCCGCGGTTTGGAATGGTTTTACCCTCGCCGTTTTTACGCTCGCTCGAGCTTAAAAAGAGATTTCAACGCGCGGAAAATATTTAGCCAAGATTGCCACTCGTCTACGAGAAATCTTGGAGCAAGGACGTCTATCCCGGATTTCTCAGACTTGTCCTGAAAATTGTCAACATTGACAACATCATGGAGAACTTTGAAACCTACCTTATGGACTCATTCTTGGACGCTGAAGTTGGAGCTGGTTACCACCAGAATCCTGTCAGCAATAGTGAATTTATAAGCAGCGAGTTGAACAACTTTGACCACCATCCACAACATCTTTTGCCACAGCAATCCCAACAACAGCCAGGCACCCTAAAATACGAACAACAACTTCAGTTTAACAGTAACAACAATAACAACAACAACAGTTTGGGATATTACTACGACCAACAGCATGCTGCAACTGAACAACAGCAGCAACAGCCACATTTCCTTCAAAGTCCCGAAGAAGGACACTTTTATGTAAGTTTCAATTATTTGATCATTTTTTGTACAAACAATTGAGCAGTAGTCAAAAGTTAACACTTCCCTGAGGCTAGGTTGAGCAGCTTATCTTGGCAATATTCTTATCAGACAAACAGAAATGTTTCTTAATGATTTTAATGCTTTTGATTCAGTGAGTTGTCTTACTTTTGAGGAATACAGATACAGATTGTTTGTCTGCGAACATTTTTGGACCCCTAAAATTGTAATTTAGCATTCTTTCAAGAGCAAAAATCGTGACACTCAAAAATGCATTACAAAAGAACAATTACATGGCAAAGAAATTGTTGGGGTGGGCCAGGGGGATTTTTTAGAAAAATAATAATTTCATAGAGTGGTGGTCAATGCCTTAAAACTGCATGTTGTCTGCAACCATCTAACTATATTAAGATCCATTGCAAAATTGTTACAATTTGATGCACTTATTTTTGGTACTTTTATTCCCCCTCCGGGAAAATAGTTTTGATTACGATTGTTTTATTATTTCGAGCCACTTTCTAGGCAATAAATAACCTAACATCATCATGGTATCACACTACTACCTACTTGCAATTGCATTTTCTTGATATCAGGTTATTACATCTAGATTAAGCAGACATAAATTCCAGTTGCAGTTCTCCTGCTTCTGCTTGATTTTTCATGACGTCTTGGACACAAAGGAAAGCAAGTCAGATTCAATTCAAAATATTTTGATAGCAAACAGAAACTTGAATAGGAATTCTGCTACACAATTGAGAAAACCAAAACTTTGCTACTTTGGTCGGGGGGGTAAAACTGGCTTCGACGAAATGTTTTACAACTTTTTTCTTCCATTTATGCCATGTTTTTACAGGTCCGTAACAATCGTGAGAAAAAATACTTTGTCGTGCACAAATTCATTTTTTTCGAGTTTTGACACCGTTTTGATGCGGGAACCAAAAATAAATAAATATTTATTTATTTTTAATTGCAGACAACGACTACGTCAACAACTACAGTGCTGCCATCTCCAGAACCAACAAATGCCCCATCGATTTGGAACAGCGCGCTGGTCACGAATTTGCCAGAAAATCCACCGCCACCCCCGCCACTCACGCTCGCGCCACAACATGCCGGTCAACAACAACAACCAGTAGTGACCCCACCAACCACCCCGACGACAACGTCAAGTCCAACAACCCCGGGAACCCCGGCAACCTCGGCAACTTCGACGGGATCAACTTCGGGGGCATCGAGCAGCAAAACCAAGCCCAAGAAAAGCTCGGCAAAGAAGGCCAACAAATTGAGCAGGGTTCGATACTTTCTGCATCCTGAAAACAGCAAAAATAGCAGTAATAATGGCAGCGACGGCGGCAATCGTAATAGTGACAACAAAAACAACACGCCATCTGGCGGGAAAATTCAAACCGCCGGAGCATATGGTCAAAAAACTACCACCATTGGCAACTACGGAGGAGGATCCAGCTCTACCACACTTTCCCTTGCCGAATCCGAAAATCAGGTAAGACATTCTTCGTTCCACTGTTCCAAATAATACGTGCTTCATAGTTGCCTTGTCAATTTTCGACTTTTAGTAGGAGAAATAGAGTAAATACTCTTTAAATCCAGAATGCTCTGACAAACCGAGAGTTTTGTCCACCTTGTTTTTGTTGGAATTTTGAAAGTATTTTTTTACTGGCAAAAGCTCATGAAATATTTGCTTAAAATCAAATATTTATATATTTGTAGAAACAGTACAAGATAAAAAATTTGGTGTCACTGGATTTTATGAAAAATGATTATTTTTTTTAAGAATTGTCGTTTACGTTCAATGAATATCGGTTAGTAGGTCTGTAAAAAGATTACGCGCCTCATTAAAATTACCGCAAGGAGTGAAAAGATGGCAAAACTGTTTTGAATAATAACGCAATTTATTTTTCCAAAAGAAAATCTTTTGCTTGATTTTTAAAGACTTTTTCCTGAAAATTAAAATTGGCGGTTTGAGAGAGATGATAATTGAAGAAAATTGGAATTTTTCCCGAAAAAAATGTGTCATAAATTAGTTTCCGCGGTTGTTTCGAAAGAAAAAGCTAGAGCTTCTCCGTTTTCATCATCGTTTAATTGCCGGATTTTTTTCATTTTCCAGATCAAGTCCGAACCAATTGACGAAGAGTTCGCCCATCTCGACGAGTTCGAAAATCCGGAAGAAAATTCCAACGGGTCCGGATCCGAGAAATCAGGGAAATCCCGGGAATCCCGGTCTTCCGCTCGGCGGTCCCGGGAGCGCCATTTGGCGCCGCAAGTGAAGGTCAAACGGCGCCTGGCGGCAAATGCCCGGGAACGAAAACGGATGAATGGTTTAAACGACGCCTTCGAACGATTGCGCCATCACATTCCGGAACTGGGTAACGACCGGAAATTATCCAAGTTTGAAACCCTACAAATGGCTCAGACTTACATCAGCGCCCTCAGAGAACTGCTCCAATTGAAATAGTGAAGCTGAAAAATCTTGTCAAAAATTACCAAGTACTGTATTTAGAATCTTGCCTACTAATAATTGTAAAATAAGTGTAAATTCACACTCTGCCCAAACTTGAGCAGACCCTTGGACATCTCTGTGCAATAGAAACAAAATTAAGAAAAGCATTCAAAACATAGAAAATCGTGCAATTTTTCAACATTTTTGGCAATTAAAATATTTTCCGACCTAATGTGCAATAACCCAATGAAATCGGTTACCATATCTGAAGTATTATTAGCCAAATTAATTAATTAAGTGTAATTAAGCTATCTCGTATGTTAAACTGCTGCAATTTTTCATATTTTTATTATGATGATACGTGCAAGGCTGTGATAATAAATAATGAAATTTGAAAAGCCCGCTTCTGGCGATCATTTGGGACTGGTTAAAATAGGTTTTTAAGCAAGCATACTTAAAAAGTAAGGGACTTCTTTCTGCAGAGACCCACAAATTGCTTTGTCAAAGAATTTGTACTGTAGAGCTCTCTGAGCATCAAGTCTCTGTTCAAGAAGGACCACACAGCTCGCGAATATGGGCAGTACTTTTAATACTCCAGTTTTGTCTTGCCAGCACCGAGAAATGTTATTGTTATTATATAGATATTTTTCTTTATTTTTAGTAGCGTTTATTTTTGTTTTGTTTTTCGACAGACGGTATTACATCGAGAATCTTGAGGGTCGGATTGAATTTCGTGAGCAATAATATCAGCCTTGATTGTTTCCAAACCGAAAAAGTGAATTAGGCTGTAATTGTGTCTTAATAACATTTTATGGATAGCGGGCTTTTTCATAGGATAATTAAGATTTTCAAGATGTTATCACCTGACTTTTAATTGCTCGTCAAATTATGCATTTTCAAAGAGAATTGAGCAATGTAAATATTTTCAACCCATTTTTACTTCTAATGCAATTGAAATAGCACGGTTTTTTTCTGAAGTCCATAACAAATTTCCCTTAATAGACTTTTTACTTTTGCTCTAATTGCAATTGGAAAGCTTGGCAACAAAAATTGCAAATTGGAAGTCTGGAATTGAAAATTATGTTACGAGTGTTCGTACAGTCGTTTATCTGATTTTCCAATTAAAATCCCGACTACTACTTAATGAAATTGTCCCACAAAAATATATTTTTAAATATATCATAAAATAATTTATTTCTAGAGGCAGCTCTCTCCAAGGATAGAACAATTGTAGGGACAGTTTTCATCTTGTCAGATGCAGTACGCTATTTCATATCACATGACAGCCTGTCAAACACCTTAAAAATCAGGGAAATTTTACGAAAAAAATAGAATTACCTAGTGACTTTAACGCGCGGATTCGTACTTTTGGATTTTGATCCTTGGCTTCTCACTGAATGATTTAGATTAGAAAACTGCCTCCATCTCTTGTACAAAGTGGCAGATAATTGCATTATCAGTTCACAAATTGCTGCTCCCGAACTGAACCTCCGGGGCGAAAAATCTTGAAAATCGGACATTTTTCCCATGCTTCAATTTGCGCTCCGAGATGCTGGATTCTTGATTCTGAACGGGTGCTGCATCTGCTCTCTGAGAAAATTGTCCGAGCCACTTACCCCTGAGCCAGAGACTTCAGATGACTATGATGATGCCATTTTGTGTGAGTGAAAATTGTAGACACATACAAGCAAGCCCTCAATTTGATAACGTTGCCGGAGGGGGTTCAAAATAGCTTACTCTACCCCCTCCTTCTACTATGTAGGTCTCCTCAATTGTTTGTTTAGTGATATTGTGACATGGGTCAAAAATTTAGGGGATAAGGGGGTCCTTCCCTTCCTTAGCAGCATTGACCAATTTTGCTCAAGTTGTTGATGATGCGGACCAGATGCCAAGCATGGGATTTCTCAGCGTTGGACTCCAATGGAATCATTTTGATTTTGATTTGTGTTAATCGATCATGATCTGGTTGGTTTTCCAATAGCATTTCGGATTGAATGGAAGCAGTCATTTTTTCCATTCGAAGAAAAACGCAGTGTAATTTTGGGCATCATAACGAGAGCAATCAGTGGGTGCATTCCAGGGGTGTAATTTGACAATGGTAATGGCATTTAATGGTACACATGTGAACATCTGTGAAGTGTGAGGGTAGTAGTTTTGGTTGCAATAAGAAAAAATAACTAGCTTAAGGAGGGGGGACTTTGTTTTGTCAATTAAGAAGAATTTAGCAATTTTTACTGGGCTACTGGTTTTTTTACCTGAAATAACGCAATGGAGAAAATTGTTTCATTTTCGGCTCATTTTACATACCAACACTTTTTGTTTACTTTTTCCAGAGTCACAGTCTTACAATGGTTTTACTTGACTTTAAATTACAGGTATTAGACAAGAAGATCGTCTCTCCGCAAGACAAGCACAATGGGACAACGATGTCATTACCCGCCAGTACCCATTTACGAATTATCTAGTTTACAATGGGTAGAACCATTAAAAAAGGGCCATTTTACTGAAAAAATGAGAAATTCTTCTATTTCTAAATATATTTTTCGTAAACAAGTCATAAAACCGCTTGTTTTTGCCATGTTTTCACCAAAAAAATACACTTTTTTACGACAGTTTCACCACCCCCCAAATAAAACAAATTCCCTCAAAAAATCAAGAGGGGGAAGCAAAACCTGTAAAAATTCATTGTATATGTGCTCTGATTTTTACGGCTAGTCAGCCCGCGGCTAATAAATGATAGTGCTTTTTTTCTCTACGGTATTTAGTGCCTATTTTATTTGTGGTACAACTTTACAGTGAGTTAAAAGCTCAGAAAAAGACAAATCTCTGCAAGGGGTCCAAAAATCCAGCAGTTTGTCAAAATTACCAAACTTCCTCAAAAAATTGTCTCTGTTTCTATTTAATTTTTTATATAAAACTGGTGAAGGACAGGACATTTTTAACTCAGCTCACGTCCAAGCTTTATGGGCATTAAAAAAGCTAAAATATTTGAAGAAGAGCTCCGAAATTACAGCGGTGGGAAAATGCTGCTATGCTCTCCTACTGCAAATTTTAAGTAGTCTATAGTTAAGACGAAAACAAATGTGATGAGTGCCAACAATCTGGACATACACATCTTGTCAACTGATAGCATCAAAGTCGTGAATGAGTAGAAGGTATAGGGTTAGGCTGGACGCATCCTCTAATAAGCTGCATTTTAACTGCCCATACAGGGTTTTTCTTCAAAGCTGGTGATTTGCATAATTGCCAGTTTTATGGGAACACCCTGTCTGCTGTCTTCACCACACACAAAAAACAGGGGCAGATTTCACCAAAAAAATGGACATTTTCCACAGAAAATTCATTTTTGACTCTTTCTCAAGTTAATCCTGGTGTTGTTTCGGTTATCTTGATTTTCCCAGATTTATTATTTCATAATGACATTTATCTAAACTATTATTACTCGTGTATTTTCCAGATTTTTTTCCTTCAGCCGAGGACACGAGAATTTATCTTAATCTTTTATTGTTTCGCACGACAGATGGGACAGATTTTTAAGAGCAGTAGCTTATATTTTACCAGAACGAGACCCGTGCCTCGGTGGAGAGCAGTTCCCCCGAGTGTGGTCAGATGGCGAGAAGTAGTCTTGAAGTCCCCCTATAAAGAAATAATGTATAGGTTGGTGACTGCTCTAGTGCTCAGTTGGTTTTTGAGAGGTACAGAGTTGATTGTGATTAACGCCGAGAGGAGCCGCGAGATCCAACAGCTGACACAGAATTGTCAGAATCTGGAACAACTCTCAGCGTTTATCCACTATACCATGGCACTTGGATCTATTAAAGTTACAAGCTGGGGGAGCCTGCCCATCTGCCAGGATCATGCTAGTCCAAGATCCAGGATCTGAATTCTGGATCCACATAATCCAGGATCTTGATTCTAAATCCACATAATCCAGGATCTGGATTTCGATCCACTTAATCCAGGATCTGAATTCTGGATCCACATAATCCAGGATCTTGATTTTGGATCCACTTAATCCAGAATCTGGATTGTAAATCCACTTAATCCAGGATCTGGATTATAAATCCACTTAATCCAGGATCTGGATTCTATAAATCCAGTGATCCAGGATCTAGATTCTAAATCCATATTATGGATCCATTGAAGATCCATGATCCAACGAGGCTGGATCAAAATCCATATTTTCTTGGACATGGGGAGGGCCTTCAATTGTGCTGAGCAAGGCCTAAAAGTAATGGCATTTTTCTTACTCTCTCTGTCTCTTACAATACGTCCAAACACGCAGAATTGTAGCATCTGTGCGACGAGCAGTAAAAACTAAAAAGTCCCGAAAAAAGACCTACACGATTATTTATTTTCAGTTTTGTTTAGCAATTTGTCTGTCAAAATCAGGGCGCGTTCGATCTAAGAGCTATCAGTTCCTTTATTTTGTTCTTGCTTTGCCTTCCTTGAAAATTGATCTGCTCTTGTCGGAAATTATTGTCCCCAGATTGCCTATCTACTTACTTAGAAAGTGAGAGTTTTAAAGCAAACCAACGTAGGCATTTTTTACTTTGGGAATCCAATTTTTTGTTTACTCGAAAATGTCGCCTGAAAGCATGAACACGTCACCTTCCAACGTAAAATCTGACCATCAAAATTACACAAATTCGTAAATAAATGTTGACAAATATTCTTATTTTCTTTTCCTGGGTATTTAACCTCAAATAAAGCAAAAGGTCAAGCTAAAGTCAACTTCGTGTAGACATATTTTTTGCGGCTGGCGTCTCTCCAGAATTGTGGTCATTTTAAATACTTAAATATATTTTTAAAAATGGTTATTCAGTGAAAATGTAGCGTAGAACAGAAGCTGCCATATCTTGCAAATAAAGTGCGTACTAGCTTAGTTAATAGCTGTGTTGGCCAAAGTAATTTGAGGTCAAGACAAAGTTGAATAATGGTTTAACTATGCAAAAAAAACGAAAACAAATTTGAGTATGCAAAAAAGTAAGACAGGAAGTGGATCATTTTCTTAAAAATATATTGCTGATTGTGAAAGTTGTCTGTGTAATCTAATTTATCTTTGTTTAATTTGATATTTCCTCAAATTCCCAAGGGGCAAAAATTAAAAGAGACGTACAAAAAGTCCTGCAAGAATTTGCTGTATGTTTGCCAAAGCAATTAGTAAATGTCACAGCTTTTCATTTGTTTCTGGGAAAAATTCACAAGAAAAGAAAGATGAAAGCCCTTTGATTGTTCGTAATTTTTTGAGAATTTTCTAAATAATTTTTAGATCATTTCTCGTATTTTTCTTGGCTTTCCTGCACTAATTTAGATGTCCCTTCTGACACAAGAAAATGTCACAATAAATAAAAGAGATAAATACCATGACAAGACCTAAGGGCTTCGGCAAAATTATGACAATTAAAATCGCAAAAAAGTAAACAAAGGATCCAAAATTGGCTTAACCAGTTTCACGGCCGTTTTATTCATGTCTGGAGGCGTGTAAAACTACTGGAAAATTGTCTCACATTCAGATTAGATAAATCAAAAATAAACAAACAGTATAACCATCTAATTTTCTGACCTACTTTAAACAAGAAGATCTTCTTCCTTGCGTGGTGACAAAATGAATGAAATTGAGATGCTACCAAAGAAATGACCGGTTTGATTGAAAAGTTACAATTTTTTCAAGACAACAAATCTTAAAAATTACTTGCGCACGCACCATTATTTTTTTTGGTGACAGCAAAAACAAAACTGAGACCTGCTGCTTTATTCTTGACAACAAACAACGTGATGGTTTCTAGACCCCAATTGGCCTTTGGCTTGATTCTTTAAAACCCAACCATTTTCTCGTCATTAGCTCCAGACTTTGCCCCTTTAATAATGGGCTGAGAATTTCTCAGGTCGGATAAGGGAAGTCTGGTCTGCCTGCAAGGATTCCCAGCTTATTTATATTTGAATCGGTTGAGAAATTGAGACGGAAAACATCGTTAAACCGACGCCATTTTGGATTTTGTTGAGATTGCCCCAAAGGTGTTTTGCTTAACATTTGACCTCTCATTTTCACAAAATGATGACCAGCAATTTGCGGTTCCATTCATTTGCAAGACACAGTCGCTAGAGGAGAAAGAGCTAAAAATCTCGGTGAAAAATTGATTTCATGTACAATGTGATTTATAGCAGCAAAACAGGCTATTTTTTTGGATTCTAGAATTTCTAATTCTAATTTGAAGCCTCGGGGTAGGAGTTTATTTGGGCACATAAATTATTTGCAGGCAATTAAGAATTCATTTAATGCATTATTTAGCAAGTGAAACTATGGTAGCAAATCATCTTTTTTTAATTGGCGTTCTTAAACGATGGG
>JAAUYL010012121.1_pt1 | contig 11204 bp, 10 predicted proteins | sample 7278011 | NCBI WGS metagenome assembly JAAUYL01 (sample SAMN14350225, study PRJNA611818) | marine sediment metagenome | isolation source: surface marine sediment (1.8m) | place: French Polynesia: Moorea | collected 2018-08 | reverse complement strand
GGCCAATCTCGACCAGGGACAAGCCAGACATGCCCAGGGTCAACCCCAGTATGCCCCCGCACTCCCCGATGAAGCTAAAGAAGTCATAGCTCATGACGTCCTCGGCATACTCGACCACCATCTCGTTGAAGGAGAAAACCACGATGGTCTCCTCGAGAAAGTCCAGCTTCTGCTGTTCGACGCTCAAGCTGTACTTGTCCTGGTGGCAGGCCTGCATAGAGACGCACTCATGTCTCGTTTTCTTTGTCCACTCGAGATCGAGGTCGTCCGAGAATTCAATCAGCCTGAGGATGGTCCCATTACAAAACTTGTCCCATTGCTTCGACCAGATCAGGTTCGCGTTTGCCCAATAGAGGGGGTTAGCGCAGCCATACTTCTCCCAGACGATCCTGTTGGCCACGGCCTCCTTGCACGTCTCGAAGCCAATCTCGGAACAGGGTTTCCTCGGGGTTGAAATCGACTTCAAGACCCGCTTTGCCATCCCGACCTTGACCATGGACCCCGAGTCCAAGAGCAGGTTGACATTCGGGTAAAGCATTCCCATGTCGGGAAAGTCGTTGACCGAGTGCAGAAAGAAAATCACCTGGATAAAATTATTCTTGGCGGGTATGGTGAAGCCGATTTTGGGTTTGTTCCCCAACTTGGCCGAGCTGAAGTCCTCGACGTTGGACGTGTTGAAGGTGTAGCAGATGCCCCATTGAGACAGGATCGTGATCTGCCAGAAGCCGTCCTCGTTCGTGATGTCCTTTTCGAAGTTATAAGTGTTCGCAGAAATGACCTCCTCCATTGGCCTTGACATGGCCTTGAGAAAGGCCTCGATCCCGTGGGCGGCGATGAAGTTGACAATCAGGCTGTGGTTCAGGAAGCTTGCCGAGAGCGGCAACCCGAACTCTTTCGGGAGTTGGAAAAAGGACAAGGGACAGAAGGAGATCAAGGGGAGGCGGACGGTGCCGTTGTCGTCGTCGCCAAACTTGTAGATCACGTTGGTCGCGATTGGAGTCGACTGATATTTCAAAAACGAAGTGTAGGTGCAGTACATCAAAGCTATCGCTAGAGCAATCGAAAATGCGAATTTCACGAGTTTTTCCACCTCCATGTTGAAACTGATTCATATCAATTACCGTTGATTACATGATGACAGGTTGGCTAACATACTTGAGATCTTAATCACTCAATTCATTTTATTGTCTTGTCAATTTGCAGAGCCATCATCAAGACCCACGTCACAGTTCCCGCCGTTCGTGACAGCCTCAAGAATGCTGTTTGCTTCGATCTCCTCCTCAGTTGTCTTGGACAACAAATGATCAGAGATGTCTACCCAGCCGACATTGCTCAACTCGAGTACGACGTCACATCAGGTATTTTAGTTCATTAAAAAAGGCTAACTGCAATTGAAAAATGTTTGCTTAACTTAGGTGAAAGGGGAATCGGTATTAAAGTCAGTGGACTCAACGATAAACTAGTCAGGCTTTTGGAGACGATCCTCAAGCACTTCAAGGACTTTGAGGCAAACTTCACCAAGGACATGTTCGAGGCCGTTCGAGATCAGGTCAAGAAGGAGCAGTACAACCACTTTATCAAGGCGAACAAGCTTGTCCGAGACGTCAGGCTGTCCATCCTCCAGGATGTGTACTGGACCAAGCAGGAGAAGCATGCCATCATCTCCACCGTCACGTTCGACGACGTCAAAGAGTTCTACCGTAAGTCCATCGTCGCCAACTCGTCCGATCTGTACATCCAGACCCTGGTCCAGGGCAACATGTCCAAGGAGGACGCTCTCAACGTCTTCAACGCGATCAAGGATTGCTTCGTAAAAGCTCAACCTGGCGAGAAGAATAGAGGCAATGACAGCAGCACGATGATCAGGTGCGCCGAGGTCCCCGAGGGCTCCAGGATTGTCAGGGTCGACGGGTTCAACCCCAAGGACTCCAACACCCTGGTGACCAACTACTATCAGCTTGGACTTGGCAACCTTCAGAAGCACGTTTTCATGGAGGTCGCTGGCCATGTCATGGAAGAGCCGTGCTTCGATGTTTTGAGAACCAAGGAGCAACTTGGCTACACGGTGTTCTCGATGCTGAGAAACACCTACGGCGTGCTCGGCATGTCCGTCACCGTCAACTCTCAGGCCACCAAGTTCACCCCCGATCACGTGGACGAGCGGATCGAGTCATTCCTGGAGTGGTTTGTCAAGGAGAAGCTCGAGCCTTTGTCGGACGAGGAGTTCAGCACCGCCATATCGACCTTGATCAAGGAAAAAGGCCAGGCAGACGTGACTCTGAACGAAGAGTTTAATAGAAACTGGAGTGAAATCAGCTCGATGGACTACTGCTTTGACAGACTCCAAAAAGAAATTGCCCTGCTGGAGAAATGTGACAAGGCCGAGATGATCAAGTTCTTCGCCAGCATTGTCACCAAGGACAACCCTCTGAGACGGAAGCTTAGCTGTCAAGTGGTTGGCTCGAAGACAAACGATGTCAAGGAAGCAGATGATGACACCATGGATGATGGTGAAGGTGAGGGCGAGGAGGAGCTTGAACAAGATGATCACGACAACGACAAGAAGTACGACTTCACCTATCACACGGACATCGCCGGCCTCGAGACGTCTGCCATTGACAGCATTGAGAAGTTCAAGCAAAGTCTTAACCTCTTCAAAGTTCACCACATCAACGAATGAACTCGAAATATTGGTTATAAATTATGGCAATTATTTATGACAAGGCTAATAATACAGACAAATAAACATTCTTTTCCAAACACTTTTTTGTTTATTTGTCTATGAATAGATCACTTGCAGTAGGCTACTTTGACCAGAACTTTTGACTTTAATTTTCAGAATTGTTTTCACATATTAAGTTTCTCGTAAGGGCACAACAAAAAACAAATAATATGAATATTAATTTAATTTTAAAAGAGCAGATGAATATTATAGTTTAGGGGGAAATATGAGACAAACCAAAATCTTAAAATACAATCATTTCAAATAATTAAATGCACACTAAAAACGTAGGTCTTGCTGTCATATTTTTTACAATGACTAAATACTTGAAAAAAGCTCAGATATTTTTTTTAACAAATAAGAAGAAACAGATGCCTGAGATTATCTGGTTTTCAGCCATAGTAAAAAGTTGGTCACAAGTTATTCGAAATACTTTCGGGATTTCCTGGAGGGAGAACGGGACTATTTGAGCCTAAAATTACAGGGTTTTTTCTCTTATAAAAGCAATTAATTGTTAGTATCACGAACGTTGTCTCAGAATTTTGTGATGCTGCTGATTTGTGTACGCAAATTTTGTTGCAGTGTGCGCTTCGACGAGATCACAGTCAGGCGTTGTTTCATCATGAACATGGCTATCCTGGGATTTGTTTGTTTGTTTTGTTGAAAGGGAGGCATTAGTTGTGGTCCCGTGCACATCACTTTAGTTTAATTAATTAGTATACTAACATTATAATTACGCAAGACTCTGCGATGACCAGAAGCAAGCATTTAATAATTTAGCTACTGTTTTAAAGGCGACATCTCATTTCGACGATGTCGTTGTAGAGGCACTGATCGAGCTGTCGATAGACTCCCTTGACAGCGTCCAAGAAAAACATTTTGTCCTGAATCACCTTCGGGTTGAAGCCCTCCCGTTGCAAGGCCAACTTCTTGAGCTTGAACGTGCCTGAAAAAACAGGATTTAATCTACTATCTTAAACAGTTGAATTCTTGATTTTACCCGTAATGTCCAGATGGCGCACGAGCCTCAAGAAAATCGGGGTGGCATAGGAAGGCAGGTGCTTCTTCATCGCCGACAAGAATTTGACAAGATCAATTCCATCATTGGGTTCGACCAGAGCGCACATCCCGGCCCGACCCTCGGTGCCGGGGACCTCCACGCCATAAACGATGGTGTCCTGCTGCTGCAACACGTTGGAGATCACGGCCTCGACCTCGTTGGTGGAGACGTTCTCGCCCCTCCACCTGAAGGTGTCGCCCATCCTGTCGACGAAGTACATCCAGCCGAACTCGTCCATGGTCAAAAGATCACTGAGATTTGAAAACAAACAACATGATCAAGGACAATGGTTAGGACTTTATATTTTCTTACCCGCTCCTGAACCACATGTCGCCCTTGCGCATGATGTCACGGGCGATCTTCTTCTCGGTGGCGGCCTTGTCGACGTACCCGTCGAACCCCCGGGAGGGGTGGTTCTTGATGATCTTGCCAATAAACTCTCCAGGCTCTCCAGGTTTGCAGTTGATGCCCAACCCCGTTTTCTCGTTGCGCACGACCTCGCCGGTGGTCTCATCGACTCGAATCAGACGCACTGGGTAGACGAACGGGAAAAGCACGGAGGTGAAGCCGACCGCACCTGGGACCCCGTCGATGTTGATCACGCTCGAGTTGCCCTCGGTGGCGCCGTAGAACTCGCCGATCCTCTTGATCGCGAACCTCTTGGCAAACTGCTCCCAGATGGCCGGCCTCATCCCGTTGCCGAACATCAGCTGAATGTTGTGTTTCTTCTCTTCCGGGGTCTCGGGGGCGCAGAGTAGGTATCGACAGATTTCACCGATATACTGTGCGGCCTGAATTTAACAATGAGTTTGAATTTTGGTTAAACAGAATCTTACTCAAGATCTACTTACTGTGCAGTTGTACTTGCAGCAGTCTTTCCAAAAGTTGCGGACGGAGAACTTCCGGCGAATGACGACCGTGCAGCCGAAGACCATCATGAGCCCGATGCCGACGATGCCGCCCGCCGAGTGATACAGGGGCAGGGGGTCGTACAGCACCAGGTTCGGGATGCTCCCGAGGTTGTTCATGTAATACATGCCGGCGCCATAAAAGTAGAATCTTGAGTTTTTTATCACAGCAGCCTTCGGGAGACCTGAAAAAAAATAACATTTTAGTGTAGATCTTGAGAATAAGATCATTGTTTTACCTGTGGTTCCCGATGTAAAAATGTACAAGAGCTTGTCGTTGAAGTTGGTGCACTTGCTGATGGAGAGGGGCACGTCGTCCGCGCTGGAGTTCACGATCTCCGAATCGAGCTGGACGACGAGCTTCTGGCTTTTCATGGAAGCCGATTGGGGTCCAGAAGTGAACAGGTGGACATGGGTCAGATCAGTCATGGAGTCTTGAACAACTGTATAAACATAAACATAAGTTGTCTTCAATGTCCTTGACAATTTGATATTGTTATGCAATCACCTTCGCTGAATTCGCTTCCGAAAATTAAAGCTTTCGATGAGGCAGCGTTGATTGAATGGAGGAGGGGTTCCCCACAGAGATTGGAGTTGATCAGGGCAGGAACCAGGCCGATTTTGCTACACCCCAACCAGATCCCGACGTACTCGGGTCTGTTCTCCATCAGGAGGGCCACGCAGTCGCCGGGCTTGAAGAGGCCAGTCCGCAAGAAGTAGTTGGCGACCTTATTGCTGAAGTTCTCCAAGTCGCGGAACGACCAGACTTGGTCCTCGTAGATGAGAGCGGCCTTGCCCTCATGACGCTTGGCCGTCCTGGAGAAGGCCTGGGGCACGGTCAAGTTGAGCTTCTGATAGTAGTAGACGCGGAGCAGGAGCTTCACGTAACGATAGGCACCTCTAAAAACGAATTTGACTTAAAATTCAAAGTCAAAATTACTTGAAATCTGTTTGCTCACCTCATGTCACGAGGAAAGGAATGATAGATGAGGTAAAGAGTGTAGTGCCCGCCCGTCGCCAAGTAGATGGCGGCGAAGACCGCGGAGGTCACGGCCACGCTCAAGATGTCGGCCGCCCATCCCACCAGAGGGAGGGTTAAAAGAAGAAGGCGCAGTGCGGTTTTCATTTCGGAATGTCCTTTCTCGAGATCCCATCCAACTTGAAAAGCTCCTGTCAAACACGCCCAGATTTCAAAATCGAGATCGTGTCAATTTGTAAAACCTGAATCACTTCAGTCAGCTCGTGTCCTTCCTTCCTTCCGAAATGCTACGAGGTTAGCGACGTCGGCGAGTCCATCGAGTAAGTTTCTGTGGTGGTGTGACTCGATGACTCCTCCTCACTCTGTGACTGTGGCTGTGATAGAGATAAGAGGCCAACGTAAACAAATTGCACGTCTCCCTCAAGTCAAGTCGAAGTCAAGTTTTGCCTGCTTTTAGTGCTCTTGTCGCAGTGCTGGTGCCGCAGTTCACAGTCAGGCGCTCTTGAAGTTCAATGTTCAGAAGGACTCGACTCGACTCACTCACTGCGCCAAAGTGTACGTGTGTCAAAAATATTCACACGCACAGCAGTGTCCTGGCGGATTTCTACGCGGGTTCACTACGAGTTTGATGTTTTCGTTTGTTTTGAAAGTTTCCCAAATTTTCCATTGAGATTTAGGTAAACAGCTGTATCCAAAGAAAAATACGAATCAGCTGAAAATGATAAGCGATTCTAAAGAATTATACAGAAAAACAAGGATTTTTCTGGTTTTGAAAGTTAACGACCTGCTTGTATCTTTCACTTCACGTAATCGTCTCCTTCGATTAGGATTCGGGAACAACACGAATTTTGAGCATTTGAATGAACAGCCTTTGTTTTCTGGATTGGAGATAGGTTTATTCAAAGCCATAGATTCGCAATCATGTACAGACAAATTACATCGCGCCACCCTCGGAGCGGTCCATCTGGAGCTTTTGCCTCTTCAGCTTCTTTTGGCTGACCTTCTTCTTCTCGGGCTCGGCGGCGGCGGCCGACTTGGCGAAGGCCTGCTCCTTCTCGACGAGGACAACCTCGATGTGACAGGGGGACGACATGTACGGGTTGATCCGGCCGTGGGCCCTGTAAGTCCTCCTCCTCATCTTGGGAGCGCGGTTAACCTGTAACAGGAGAACAAAATGAGCGTTTTCAACGCAAAAGATTTCGAGTCAAAACTTGCCTGGATGTGGTCGATCACGAGGTGGTCGGGGTCCAAGCCCTTGTACTCGGCGTTGCTCTCGGCGTTCTTCAACAAGTGGAGGAGAAACTCGCAAGACTTGACTGGCCAGCGACCCTGGGCCGTTCCGTGAACCTTAGCCTGGGCATGGCGGCCGACGCCTCCCATGAACCTCCTGAAGGGGATGATCTCTTTCTTGTTGATCACGTTCTTCAAGTAGGTGGTGGCACGGTGAAGCGGCATCTTCTTGATAGCCTGAGCAGCCTCCCTCGTGTTCTGTGTGTCAAAATTGCAGTTGTCATCATTAAGGCGAAGGAGAGGTTTACCGCACTGTTCAAGCACGGCCTTTTTACTCTCGATTAACTCTAACAATTCCCGCCTTCTTTGACAAGAGGTTTGCGGTGAGCACCACCTAACTCTTTAATAAAAATCTTTTTCCAGAAGCCTTCTTTTGAAAGGTTTGCCGATCCGAAAGACGGCCTAAACTTTCAAATAAACCGACGAGGTCGAGAAGTTGCACTAAATCTGTTTTCGGTCGCTCACTTTTTCTCGGCCATTCCTGAAGCAAAATGGCGGGTTTCTGTCACTAAAGTCACAAGATATTTACCTTGAAGTGGGTCCTCAAGTTGGAGCCACGGGCCTTGGCCGACTTGGTGGCGTTGTCGGGCTCTGTAGCGTACCTCCCCATGGTTTTTGCTTAATTTTTGAACTTGTCTTCTGACAGAATTTCAACCGGAAAAGGAGGAAGCACGCGTCATGTCAAAGTCAACTAAACTTTTCTCATACTTTTGAGCTCTAAACTTAGCTCAAAACGATCAGTAAAGTCCTGGCATAATCTCTAACAAACTTAAAAATATCAATTCTTTGCTTTAAAACTTTTTTAATTGCTGAAATCAATCCAAAAAGTTGATTTTATTGGGTAATTATGCCTCAAAATTCATAAAACTGTTTGTTTTGAAAACAAATTCGCTTGACCTTGCCTGAGCGGAACTTCTCATTTCAGTGGAAATCACGCAACCTCTCGAGACAATTTCACAAGTTTTTTAATAATTTCTTTTTTTCCTTGCTTTTTTAAGCTCGATTAAAAATGCATTCATTTACAAAGGTTAAATAAATAGTCATTTACTGTTGATTGAAAGAATCAGAGGCACACACTGGTTTTCTCCAATAAAATCCGTCATTATGATGTTGGGTTCATCAGTTTTGTGGTTAAGATTCGGTAACCAGTTCGACCTCAGAAAATAGTTACAAGGCTGGACGATGGACTTGAGCGTTGAGAAGGGATGCTTGATCACAGTTTTTATTTGTGGAGTGACGATGGCTTGTGAAACGAAGAATTTGCTTCGATTCCTGACCTAAAATATGTGAATAATTGTATTGCCAATAATCAATTTTGATTGGACTTTGGATACCTTTAAACCGTTGTTCAAAAAGGCACTAAGCCTGTCGATATTCATGGTGTTGGCCCACGGATTCGGGCAGGACGATCGAGGCCACAAAAATGGGTACTTTTCAATTTGTTCAGCTTCTGCATAGACAACGATGACTTGAGCTCCACTCGTGGTCATGGAAGACAAACTCAGCTTTGACATATCCAGGACGAAATTGCACAGCTTCTTGCCAAAAGTCTTCTGCATCACGGAGACAAGCTGGTCATGGTGCCCAGGATCGAGATCATAGAAATGCTGGAAGTCGAGGATGACCACCTCCTCGGGGTTGGCGGTTAAGAACTTGTTGACATCATTCAAGATTGATTGGATCTCGAGGCCGTAGAGGCCATGAAGAATGCAAAGCTGGTCGGTTTTCGGGATCCTGCCAATTCTGATGTCAAAATACCTGTGACAAAAAATTGTGAAACTACATTCTTTTCATATATTTTTGACATACCTAATGCCACTTTCTAATTGCTCTTTGACGTTGGATCTTTGACATCTTGCCCAGCGATAAATGATATATTTGGTCAGCTTTCGTGTGAACCAGTTCTTGGCCAGCTTTTGGACTAGGGCCTCCTCATCTGGTCCAACAGGGCCATTTTTGTTCAGGCTGAACGTGAATGAGTTATGGCTGCCGGGGATAGCCAACTTAGAGATTGGCAAGTTCTTGAGAGCATCAGGCAAGTCTGTCATCCAGGAGGAGAACTAGACATGTAAGCAAGAAAGCTTGCAATTGTTTCTAAAAGTTGTAGCCAGGTGGTATATAACCCACTTACATTTTGGGTGCTGGAGTCGTTTTCCATCCTAAATTTTGGTTTGCCCTTGGAGCCAAGCTTGGTCATGACGTGGTTTTAATGCACAAAGAGATCTTGAACAAAGTCTTCACAGTTCATTTTGGATTTTGAAGTTGCTTCTACGTAATCTGGCAAGTGGCAGTCAGCTGACGCAGCTGTTGCAAGATATCTCTATGATATTGTACAAATGCTAACGCTCAAGTTTCTACCCATTTGGGTACTTTGAATACGCCTCTCGAAAATAAGGAGATGACAAAGGCCACCCATCATGGAATTTAATTTAATGTTCATTATTTATGTTAATGTTTTCTATTACTGTATATCCAATTACAGCAATGGAATAATACATGCATGCAATCTTAAAATAGATGGGCCCACAAAGGGTTATGTGGTTACTCAGCACAATTGCCGGTCATTTGGACAGCAAGATGGTGTTTTCCAAGGGAGGCGGCCTCAGCATGATCGACGTCATCGTCGTCGTCGGCATGGTTGCCGCGGCCGTCACGTTCTCCAGCTACCGGAGGCTGCGGGACGACCTCGCCATCGAGGCCATGGCTCTCAACAACACGCCCAACAACAACCAGACAGCCGTGATCTTCAACAGGAACCCCAAGGCGGCCTCCGAGACTGTCTGGACGCTAATTGATATGTAGGTTAACGTGTCTTATTTATTTTTACCCTCATGATTTGATTTTGGTTTAGGTTAGCGCCCCATAACAAGTTCCATTCATATAGTGACAGTCCCGAGGTTAAAAAGAAGCGAGGATCTGAGAACACCTGGATGCCCAGGCACGAACAGGAAACCTATGTGAAAATGCTGTACCATGAGGCCAACATCACGGCTCCCTTCGTCTACATCAAGCACATGAACTTCATCGACTTCTCCATGTTCAACTACACTACGCCCATCTATGTCAACCTCGTCAGGGATCCCGTTGACCGGGTCATATCTTGGTACTATTACAATCGTCAAGGTTGGTGGAATGTAGAGTTTGACAAGGAGACCAATAAAACTTCATTGAAACGAGGAGCGATGAGGGAGGTCAGGAGGTTGAAGGCCAGCTATGAAGATTGCCTGACCAAGAAGATGCCGGAGTGTACTTATCCAGTTGGACAGACCAGCCATTTTAGCCCCTATGGAGGCTCCCATTTTAGTCAGGTATATCATAAATAATAATGTGATATTGATTTGCAAGAGGCTAACATTTCTTTTCTTTTCAGATATCTTTCTTCTGTGGAAGTGAGGATGAGTGTGACAAGTTTGGTGACAGGAATGGACTCAAGTTGGCAATGGAAAATGTGGAGAAATATTTTGCTGTTGTTGGAGTTGTCGAGCAAATGGACATGTCCCTGGAAGTCATGGAGAACTACGTTCCCAGATTCTTCAAGGATGCCCGACAGGTCTACGCTAGGTTGAGGAAGAATCAGAAACGGGTGACCAACTTCAACAAGTTCAAGCCGCACGTCACCCAGTGGGCCAAAGATTTTGTTCGTGCGAATTTCTCAGTGGAATATGAGTTCTACGAGTTTTGCAAGCAGAGGCTCTTGCGGCAACATTTGGCCATCAAATAATTTAAATCCCGGTTACCATGACGCATTTAATGCGTCAGGTCGAAGTTACATATTGTATTATTTAGTTACATTTTCTAAAAGAAAAACCAAAGCTTGTACCAAGTACCAAAAATTGTACGCGTAAAATAAAGATTGTATCAATAAAATATTGGTCATCAACCACAACAAAAAACTCGTAGAATTTTAATTTATGGCAATTAAAATTAATTTGTTTGAAAGAGACACCGCGGCAAAAAAAAGAAAGCTGTCCCAGAATAAAACATTTCGACATTTAGAAAGCACTTTGACATTCTATATTTTGGCGTTTTTCTGGACTTTTTGACAACATAAACACTGCCGCTCTGGGCCTACTGGTAAACATGGTTACGAAATCACATCACAAAAAATAAATAAAAAGCAAGGTCTTCTAAATAAATTTCGAAAATCATGACTGACAGCGACAACTTGAGCGGCAAGATGACCGTGCAGAGGTCAAGATTCTACTCGCTCTACAACGTGTTCAGGTTGAATGCCGAGGCCGCGAG
>JAAUYL010074125.1_pt1 | contig 11210 bp, 13 predicted proteins | sample 7278011 | NCBI WGS metagenome assembly JAAUYL01 (sample SAMN14350225, study PRJNA611818) | marine sediment metagenome | isolation source: surface marine sediment (1.8m) | place: French Polynesia: Moorea | collected 2018-08 | reverse complement strand
GGAGGTAAAGCAGATAGGATTGTTTCTCTCATCACTAGAGTCTTATCAGGTAAAACTATTGCTGTATAATAATTAAAGGCTATTTTAACACATTTTTTTTTAAAAGTCCAGATAAAAGTTAATTACGCTTAATTATCAAGAGTTAATTATCAAGAGGATTAGACTAATGAAATTCGACCAATTAACGTCAGAAGATCTAGAGTTTCTCAAAAGACATGAACAGCGAATGATAGCTGAAAACACTCCTAAATATAGCCAGTTAGAAGTCGAGATTCTAGTTAATAAAGCCTTTCTAATAGGACTAATTAGCGGAGTATCTTTTGCTTTTGCCATTGTTGGCACTATTGTCATCCTGGAAAATGCCAAAGAAGCCCCACAAAACATGGAGGAAATAATATAATGTTTGGATTTGGTGGAAATAATAGCAACGCCAGAATACCAAAAACACCCCGCACAATGATATCGCCAAATCAGAGCTATGGTTATAGCCATGTTTTTATCGACGATGCAGATAGAATGCTGCTGGAATGGGAATTTAACGGAGCGATACCTACTCAAGAAATGGTCGAAAAAGCTAGAGAAACTGCTGAAAAACGATCGGAAGCTGCCAATTTCAGCGATGAAATGAAAGAGCATTTATCAACCCTAAGTGATAGTAATGCACGAATAATTGGTAATCTAGCTAGCACTAAATCTAAAGTAGCACAAGGCTCCAAGCAACAGTATGACGCTTGGTCTAGACATTTCGGGAATATGGATGCACTCTCCAAAAGATACGAATTATCCAAGTCAAGACGCGACTACAAGCTAACTGATATTAACGAAACGTTTGACTGTGCAGTGGCTAATTTGAGAGTAAACTCAGTCCGTCGTCGGAAGCAACGGGCAGAGAAGTTAGAAAAGTTTGTAACCAAAGCTGAAAAACCAATCAAGAAGAAAAAGAAACGCAAGAAAGTAACAGCTTAATTGATATAAAGAGGTGCAAGTTAAATTTGCACCTCTAACAATTTTCTTTGCTAAGTAAATAATAACATGAACTTGAACAAATTAATTTGGTACGCTTCATTAGCCGTATTTTCTGCTAATATTTCAGCCTCCCTTAGTAATCTAACAATACAATTTCCAGGGCTACAAATTGCTTATATCCTATTAGTAATAGCTATTGGCTGGTTTTTCGAAAGTCAGTTCAGCGAAGGATTTAGGCAGGCTATCGCTGACTCACTAAATCTAGATGAAGGCGAGTTTATTATCATTCTTTTTTGCATATTAACAGGCGCTTTAATAGGAGGTGTCGGAACATGGATAAAAACAATCCTTTGATATATTTATTAGGTGCTGGTGGCTGTCTACTGCTAGCACTCCACGGTAAACAAACTAACACAGGAGCTATGGCAGCATCATTAGGAGGTGCAGTGTTAGCTCAAACAGCCATGACTAAAGCATCAGAAAGGTTTATAGACGATGAAGTGAATGTCATCCTGCGTAATGCAGAAATTAGCAAATTTGAACTAGCAGCACAAGCTGAATTAATACAGCTACTCCCACAGGAGACACAAGCTGAAATTATTGATGTACAAGCCACTCAAACTATTCCTGAGAGTGTAGAGAAGTACGACTGGGAACAAGTAGTCGATGGTAATTCATTATTAATAGCGGGTGAACCTGGGAATGCCAAAACATCTGTTACAGCAGGTTATATCGTTCCCAGAATTTCTAATAAGTATGAATCTGAGATTATTGTGCTTGACTCTCATGCTAAAAAAAATGATTGGGCGGGCATGGGTTATCACAGAGTTTTACATGATTATGAACGTATTTATGACTGTTTAGTTTGGCTTGATGAAGAGAGAGAACGCCGTAGAACTAGCTCCGAGGAAAAACATTTATTAATCATTATTTTTGATGAAATAAATGATATGTGGGAGTACCTAGAAAAAACTGATGAGGTGAATAAAACTAAACGATTAAAGAATGCTCAGGCAATCTTAAGAACTTTACTTAATTGTAGAAAGTTTAACATCAAGCTAATTGGTATGATGCAAACTCATTTGTGCCAAGATTTAAAAATATCCGGCGCTTCCAGAAGACAAGCTTTAATGATACTTTTAAATGGTGCAGCTAGACAGGTTGCTTATGATAATAAAAAGGCATTATCCGCTCAACAATATGCTTATGTTAGTGATGAAAAGAATAGACCTTATTGTTGTCTAATAACAGGATATAAACGAATGACAGTTGCAGAACATCCAACTCACGGACATCACGATACTTTTGCCGAGAAAGGTAAGAAACCTGAGAATGTATCTCAGCCTAAAGATTGGGGCATCAGGAGTATACCTTTTGCTTTAAAAACTAATAGTAATTTAGAGGAAAATAACACAACTTCAGGAAATAATATAATCCATACTGAGACTGGCAGATTCGACCTAAATAAAGAGGGTGTTAGTGATGAAGATGAGGGTGAGGATGAAAGTGAGCGTTTACCCACCCCTCACCCCGATGTACTAAAGCTATAGTCTATACTTAATAAAGGTTACAGCGACACCTCACCACAGGTACTTATCCCTGATAATTGGTCTCCATTCAGCCCTAAAGTAGATAAATTAAAGGCTGAGGTGAGAGGGGTTTTAGTCAGTTTAATCAATAGTAATTGCTCTAAAGAAGAGACTATAAAGTTAGTTTTTGGCTGTAGTAAATCTGGCAAGTCTAAGTCATGGAAGGCTGCTAGTTACTGGTACGAAGAAGTTAAATCTCAAGTTAGTTAAGGAGAGAATAAAATGACCATTAATTTAACCAAAACAAATCTACTCAATATAGAGAAATTTATTAAGCTATTAAAACCTCTTAGTATCGGTTGTGGAGTAGTGGCGATCGCTGGACTAGCTCTGTACCCATTAATCCCTAACAAATTACCTGAAAAAGTGGAGGATAAAGTAGAGGAAAAATCTACAACCTTACCACCAGCACCTTACACAATTATTATGGGAGATAATAAGGATGAAGTGACGATTAAATTTCACAACCAAGCTTCATTATTACAGCTCAAAAATATCAACAATTCAGAGTACAATTGTTTGCTGAATGGAGGTGGAGTAAATTGTGTACTGGCGACTGCTTATCAGCCTCAAACTCAACCAATAGAAGATACGTCAAAATCTACTCAACCTGAAGTTAAACGTCAAATTTTCAAGATTCCAAGTATTGAAATTAGCTCAGACATGAGTGATGCTTTGACAGTTGCTTTTGGTGTAGTTTTAGGTCTGTATATAATTAATAAATTTAACACGAAGTAATCCTAAGACGGGATGGATAATATTATAGTTGGAGTGGTTGTAACTTTGGCTTTATTGCTAATAAATAAATTCCGAAAATAACCGAACACTAATTAATTCTAATTAATCCCTAGAAGCTGAAAAACTTCTGGGATTTTTTTTGCTATTTAATATTAATTTTCTGTTCAACACGAGCAGTTAATATTGGCCATATTTGACTAAAATATTGTACTATGTACACTTACAACAACACACTGTACACTGTACACTGTACACCAGGAGAGTGAACAGATGAATGTCCAAGATTTACTGAAAAGATATGGCCTAAATTCCAGAACTTCTCTATATAAAAGGCTAAATTATTTAGAGTTGGAATTGCCTAAAGATAAAGATGATAAAAGTTTTGCTACACCAGAGCAACTGAAGTTATTAGACCAGTTGCATGACCATATTAAAGGGGGTGGTAATATGGCCACATTTGCTAAACCGTCCCAAGTGGATGTAGTATCAATAGACAGTGTACAGTACAGTGTACAAGGTGAACAGTCCAAAAATATCCAAAATGGCCTTCAAAGTGTACAGCAAAGTGTACATGACAGTGTACAGCCTCCTAGTTCAGAAATGCTTTTGGAAAGTTTGGTGGGAGCGATAATTCAAAACATGAATCCTCCAAAAAATCCTCTACAAAAGCATCTTGATTTGATTCAATGTGAGGAGAAAAAGATTCTTTTGACTACTAAAGAAGTAGAGGAGATTGTAGGCAGAAAACCTAGAAAGAAAAAAGGTGAAAGCTATGGGATTATTGGGGGATGGAAGTTTGTAGCCAAAGGGCGATCGGGGAATCAGACGCTTTGGCAAGTTGAACAGTTGAAATTCTAAGCTTGAGTTTTTTATAATTAAGTTTAAAATTTACCTCTGATATACAGAGCGTAGCTAACTTTAGCCGAAATAATTGTCTCAAGCATATTTGGTAGCACTTGTTTAGCGAAGGGACCTGAACCGAGCGTCTATTACTTTTGAAACTTTGTATTTTTTTTAAATCAAGCTCGTGTTCAGGTAAACGAGTGCAGCGCAGCGTTACCGAATATGCTTCCGTTGTTTCTCGGCTGCTCTGGGCATTAATCGCCGACTACTGTAGCTTCCAAAAGCTGAAAGACTACGGAATCTTACTAAAACGGTTGGTTCCGACGCCAGGAGGAAACTAAACCTAGCGACACTTGCAACCGGCGGCTATTCTTAGACGCAACCCTTACTGAGACTTAAATTTTAGAAGGTGAGCTGGCGAACTTCTGAAATTTTTAGTCTCAGTTGGGTTAGGTTGCTTAGTGGAGGTTAATTAGTTTTAGTTAGATGGAGTTCTTGAGGTGTTGGTTGCGGTGTTTCGGCTCAAACAAAAAAAATATGATATATTAATATTAGATACTCGTTACAACAATCTAATCCCTATGGCATATCACAAAAGAGGAGGTACTAGAGCCGGAGCAGGAAGGCCAGCTAAAGCTCCTACTAAACTGATTAGAATTGAGGAAAATTTAGCAGACAAAATTAAAGAGTTAACTGTTAAATTAGAACCTGATTTTATCCTTAGTAAATGGGAAAGTGTGGAAAGTTTTCTACTACATAATCAATGTCTAGAGCAGCAGGAACAAAATAATAAATTGCCTGATAATTTATCTGAAGCGCTTTTGAATGATTCCTTGATACAATTGTTAGATAAAATATTTATCAAATTTTCTCCTGATGATTTTATTAGTTATTGGTCAGATATTGACTTGACTGAAGTAGAATCTGTACTGGATACTACCTCAGAAAAGCTAGATATAGTAACCATTCCAGATATTAAATTAGCTAAAGATGCGACTTCAGAAAAACAAGATATAGTAACCATTCCAGATATTGAATTAACTAAAGATACTACTCCAGAAAAACAAGATATAGTAACCATTCCAGAAATAGAATTAGCTAAAGATGCGACTTCAGAAAAACAAGATATAGTAAACATTCCAGAAATTGAATTAACTAAAGATACTACCTCAGAAAAACCAGATACAGTAACCATTCCAGATATTAAAACTACTTCTAATGCAACCCCACAAAAGCTAGATAGGAGTAATGGAACGAAATTGTACGAATTGGGTGTAAAGTATACAGTGGTTGAGTTTTCCGACTATAAGACTAATGATGGAAACCTTCTAACTAAAGAGCAAGCTGATATTTTACAAGCAGTATGATCGCGCCTCTCCCAATTTCAGAAAAAAGGATTATTAATTGAAGCTTTAGCGGGTACTGGAAAATCAACAATATTAGCAGAAATAGCTAAGGTTTTAAAGTCGGAAAATTTATCTCCACTAGAATGTCGTTTTGTAGTTTTTGGTAGGAAAAATAAAGCTGATTTAGCTGAGAAATTATCAGAGATTAAATGGGAAAAGTCAGTACAAACTCTCAATAGTTTAGGCTATGAGATGTTAAGGGATGCACTAGGCAAAAGTCATAAACAATTCAGATTAAATAATGGAAAGTATGAGAAAATAGCTCAGGATAAAAGATATTTAGATTCTTATAATAAATGGGGTGAGAAAATACCAGGTAAGTTACAAATTGAGAATCATAATGGAGAATTAGCTATTAAATCTAAGGGTGATTTTGTAGATTTATTGGATAAGATGAGGCTGCATTGTTATTTTGTGGATGAGATAAGTAAGGATGATGTATGGGAGATGGCGGGTAAATATGGAATTGAGATATTTAAGAGTAGACTGACTGAAATAACTGAGGCTGTGTGTGATGTTTTGGAGACTGGTTTAGATGAGGGGATTGGTAAATTAAATATAGATTTTTTAGACCAAACTTGGTTATTATGGCATGACCAAAATGTTTATCAAAATATCTTCAAAAAATGGTCTAATCAACTTAAAGTAATTTCTATTGATGAATGTCAAGATGTAGACTTGTTACAGATTGAATTTATCAAACTGTTACACAACCAATTTAATAATTTTGTAATTGCAGTGGGAGACAGATTCCAGGCTATATACTCATTCCGTGGGGCAATGACTGATGGAATTGACGTAATAGCTAAAAAGTTTAATTGTGAAAAAATGCCTTTAACGACTAACTGGAGATGTGGTAAAAAACATCTGAAATTAGTCAGAGATATTTACCCACATATTAATATTAAACCTTCCCCTACAGCACCAGATGGTGAAATTAGAATTATCAAGGAAAATAACTTTTTAGATATATTTGATGGAGCTGATAAAAGTTTATCTTTTTTTGGTATTTGTCGTAAGAATGCTCCACTATTAATTTTTGCTATTAGACTACTGACTGCTGGATATCCGGCCAGAATTAAAGATAGAAATTTAGGGGCAAAATTACTCAATAAAGTGAAAGAGGTGGTGCGGGGTAAATATCATGTTGATATTTTTTTGATTCAGGTAGAGGAGTGGTTTAGTTTCCAGGCTAATTCTATTAATAAGTTGCCGGAAAAGGTACAGGAGCAAAAATTAACTGAACTGAAAGATTATAGAGATTGTTTGGTGGCTTTGTTTGCTAAGTTTCAGCCAAAGTCTCTCAATGATTGGAAGACTGAGATAGATAAGATTTTTGATGAATCAATTACTACTAAAAAGATTATAGATTTATATACTATTCATTCAGGTAAAGGTGGTGAAGGTCATTATACTTTTATTATTTATCCTGAGAATATGCCGATTGAATTTGAGAAACAATCTAGAGAAGAAAGGCAACAGGAACAACACATGATTTATGTTAGCTTGACTCGCTGTTTAGCAAGGGCTAAAGGTGGTATTTTGTGGTTAGTTTTGGCAGCTAAAGATGATAAGATTGAATGGCCGAAATGGCTGCCCCATGAGTATCGGAATCTGTGGAAAGGTGAGGATTTGGAGTCTACATTTGATGACTGGAATTTGGAGGATGATATTATTTTTTAGATTCTCGTTACAACTTCCTAAAATTAATCCTAGATGAAAGGCTATAAGTTCTTTTTTTCTGTTATAATCAAATTTTGATAACGCAAAAATAACAATAATTTTGGAGGAAAAGTTATGACAATAGCAGCTAAAATGGAAGTAGTTCTTAAGTTTTCTGAACTGCCAGAAACAGAAACGGTTGAGAATGGATGGCAAAAGTTTGAGTTAGAAAGTGAAGGTATTGTTGTTAGTGTAAATCTCAAACCCAAGGCGTTTAAAAAGTTAACTCAAGCTTCAGAAAACTATCCTTTATGGGTTGCTGCTCTCACTGGTAAAATGGGAGAAAGTACAGAGAATGGATTTAAACTAGAAAATCCTGCCATCCAAGTCTTTGAGAAAAAACCCAAAGCTGAAAAATCTGTATAGCGCGGGCTGTCGCCGACATGAAATGCAGAACGCAGTATTATGTCAAATGATTGAGGAGGTAGCATGCAGGTGATTAGGGTTTATTTAGATACCAGTGTTTATAATCGTCTCTATGATGATAAAAATCAGATAAGCATCTTTTTAGAAATGCAAGCTACGATTAGTATTTTAAATCTAATTGAAACGAAAAAAATCCAATCAGTTAATTCATTTGTCCTAGAATATGAAAACCAAAAACATCCTATACCAGAACAGCGAAATGCAGTTAATGAGTATCTGAAAAAATCCAATAATAAGCAACTGGTTAATGAATCTATTAAAAACAGAGCGAATCAACTAGAAATAGAAGGAATTAAACCAATTGATGCTCTTCATGTTGCCTGTTTTGAAGCTTCAAACTGTGATTATTTTATTACTTGTGATAAACGTTTACTTAATCGTTGTAAATCTTTATCCATTCAAGCCATTAACCCCATTGATCTTATTAAGGAGTTAGAAAATGAAAGTTAATATTGATAATGATTATGAAATTGTGCAAGAAGTTTTTCAGATTTTGCTCGAACATTTAGAAACCTCTAAGGTGATGAGATTTTGGTCGATTTGTAAGTTGGGTCATAGTGATTATTTAGAATTAAAAGATAAATTATTTGCCGGAGAAACTGTTGATAGCTTGTATGAAAAAATCAAAGCTTTTCAAGATGAAAAACTATCCAATGAGGAAGTCAATAATAAATGACAGAAACAACAGCTAATTACGACGAACCCTGGAAAGCAGCAATATCTGAATATTTGCCATCTTTCCTCAACTTTTTCTATCCATAAATTCACAACTCCATTAATTGGAAAAAACCACCAATTTCTCGCTTACAAAGAACTGGAAAAAATTACAGCTTCAGCTACAACAGAAAAACGTTATGCTGATAAATTATTTCAAGCTTGGCTATTAGACGACCAAGAAATATGGATACTAATTCATATAGAAATTCACGCGTTAATACGACCGAGAATTTAGCCAAAGAATGTTTATTTACAACTATCGAGCATTCGATTTGTATAATAAACCAGTAATTAGTTTAGCTATACTTGGAGATGAAAACCCATCTTGGCGACCTAGTTATTATGAATATGGGTTAGAAAAAAGTCGCATGAGATTAGACTTTTCCATTGTCAAACTCTTAGATTATGAATGGCAGAAATTATCAGCAAATAATAATGTTTTTGCTATGAAGCGTAATGGCACACTTAAAAACCAAGAGTACAAAGAGTAATTTAACAGAAAGAGAAGAATGGAAATGGCTTCTAGTCAGGAGTTTATATGAAAGAGGATTAAGCAAGTTTGACATTATTAACTTGTTTAAATTCATAGATAAAATGATGACATTGCCCCCAGAATTGCAACAGAACCTTGAAAGCAAAATTAATCAATATGAGGAGGAACAAAAAATGGAATTTTTAAGTACAATGGAAGAACGTGCTATTGAAAGAAGTCAACAAATAGGTGAACAAATAGGTGCCAAAGAAAATTGCCGACAAAATATTCTCGACCTACTGCAAATGCGGTTTAATTCAGTGCCAGAAACTCTGGTAGAAAGCCTGAATAATATTGAAGATTTAGCTTTCCTAAAACAACTGCTATTAGAAACAATCAGGGTTAATTCTATTGTGGAGTTTGAGGAGTTAATTCAACAGAATTCCTATGGGGAAAATTAGTCATGCTCAGGCTTTTAACTTCTGACTTCGCGCCTTCATTCGTGAGGATATTGTGCTAGGGTTTCAAATTCTAATCATGCGACAATATACTGATTACCGAGTTGTTTAGTAAAAATGCTCTGAACCAAATTCTACACGCATTTTTCGTCTTGAGTGAAAAAAATCGGGGGAGATGACAGTTATTTGTTCAGTGCTGAGTACCCAATTCGCTATCGCAAGCCTCTTGAAGTTCTCGCAAATCATCTAAAATCATAATTTGTTTTTGAAAACATATACTATGTGTAGTGTTGTAAAGTTTTGTAAAATCAGCTCGATATCTTTGCCACCATTAACTTTATATTGCTAGTAATACCATCAATATAAACTGGTCTGACAGTCGTAAAAAGCTTAATTCTAGAAAGTAATTCTTCCATACATTGGGCCATTCATTTTCTCCGCGAATAATCTGTATCACACCCTAGACATTTTGTAGTACATTAATGTAGTATAGATACAACAGATTATCATTACAATAATTTACCAGTGGCCAGCCAATTAACTCAATCTCCCTTGTCAATCGCCAACCCAGAACAACTAGAGCGCATTCGTCACACTTGCGCCCATATCATGGCGATGGCAGTACAAATCCTAATTTCCAGAGACAAAAGTTACCATTGGACCAACCACAGATACGGGTTTTTATTACGATTTCGATCGCCCACAATCTTTTGCCCCTGAAGATTTGAAAAAAATTAGCAAGCAAATGCGCTTTATTATTAAAGCTAATTTGCCGATTATTCGTGAAGAGATTACTAGGGAAGAAATTAAAGCCGAAATCGAACAGTTAGGCGAACCTTACAAACTAGAAATATTAGATAGCATCCCTGAAGGAGAAATCATTACTCGTTACTATATCGGCAGTCCCGATGGTGGTAGATTGCCCGATGTAGGAGAAAAGCTCAAAACTGCTTTACCAGAGCTTTCTTTGATTAAGCCTGTCAAAATTCCTGCTAATATATCCTGGTGGGATTTGTGCGCCGGACCTCATATCAACTATACAGGAGAGATCAACCCAGATGCTTTCGCTTTAGAAAGCGTAGCTGGGGCATACTGGCGGGGAGATGAAACCAAAGCCCAACTACAACGCATCTATGTTACTGCTTGGGAGAATTCCGAACAGTTAGAAGCTTATTTAAAGCAAAAAGAAGAAGCCAAACGCCGAGATCATCGCAAACTGGGCAAAGAGTTAAAACTATTTAGCATTCAAGAAGATGCAGGTGGTGGTTTAGTATTTTGGCATCCTCGCGGTGCAACTATGCGCTACCTCATTGAAGATTATTGGCGTAAGGCTCATTTAGATGCAGGTTACGAACTCCTCTATACTCCCCACATTGCTAATTTAGAATTGTGGAAAACATCGGGACATTTTGACTTTTATCGGGAAAATATGTTTGACTCGATGGAGATTGAGCAACAGGCTTATCAAATCAAACCTATGAACTGTCCCTTTCACGTTTTAACTTATAAAAATGACCTCCATTCCTATCGAGAATTCCCTTTGCGCTGGGCAGAATTAGGGACAGTATATCGCTATGAACGTTCTGGGGTTCTACATGGTTTGATGCGGGTGCGGGGTTTTACTCAAGATGATGCTCATATTTTCTGTTTACCCACACAAATTGCCTCAGAAATTCTTGGTGTACTGAATTTAACAGAAAAGATTCTTTCTGATTTTGGTTTTAAAGACTATGAAGTTAATCTTTCTACTCGCCCAGATAAGTCAGTGGGGACAGATGAAGGTTGGGAATTGGCAACTCAAGCTTTAGTAGAAGCTTTAAATAGCAAAGGTTGGGAATATATTGAAGATAAGGGAGGTGGTGCTTTCTATGGT
>JAAUYL010045407.1_pt1 | contig 11214 bp, 5 predicted proteins | sample 7278011 | NCBI WGS metagenome assembly JAAUYL01 (sample SAMN14350225, study PRJNA611818) | marine sediment metagenome | isolation source: surface marine sediment (1.8m) | place: French Polynesia: Moorea | collected 2018-08 | reverse complement strand
GTTCAACAATGCCTTTCGGGTTTTTTTCTGATTCTGATTGCGGAGAGAAAGGATAAGATATCACACACAAAAGCCCTCCGATTACAAGGGAGCATTTGACCATTAAGTAAGTCATTGAAAAGGAGGTGGATCGTGGATTGTGGATTGCACAAGATTTATGAAGTTTCCAGCCTCTTGCAGCCTCCTTTTGAAAACAATAATTCCCGCTCCTATTTTCCCCCAGGGGGAATAACCGTTTGAAGGAATAGAGGCAAAGGGAATGCTTAAGATGTTAGCCCATAACTGCAATGGTTTCTTTCTTATAAATAAGAGCGAACGCCCTCGTTTTGTGGTGTAATTAGTTGCTGCAAGATTTATGAGCTCTTACATTGTTGTTGTTATGTTTCTGTTCCTCCAAGATAAAAAGAGTTGGAGTTCGGAGTGGGTGGGGAACGAGGAATTAACAGACAAACGGCCAAGCAGTCAAAGTGACATGGAAAAAATTAAACATGCAAACACAAACAGCTATTTATAAGAGGTAGCCAAATTGGGGTTACACGCGAACTTAATTAGCTTTAAGCAAGTCCAGATATACCCCTTCCTTTCTGCGAGTATGCGGAAAAAACAGTATTATTGTCTCTGTACTTCAATTAGTTTCTGAAAAGTTTGCCATGTGACACCGTATAACTGGTAAATTAGGGGTATAAATATCTGCGATTTTTCTGTGAAAATGGAGGCAAATACTTGAATAAACCGAGAGCTTATTTAGCAGACCATGACAAATGAGATATGACGGTAATTATGCCTCGCTCTTTCGCAGTATATCAACACGCATTTTTCACTCCTTTTTAACCCTTTCCTTTATTTACCAACTTTTGCTTAGCTTGTTTTTCCTCCGCTCGCTGTGATACTTTTATTACGGCCAAAAAGACTGCAATGATCAAAGGTCACGCGAACTTGTGGACTTCAACCAAAAGCTACTGACCATTTCAATCAATGCAGGTCAAAGCCTTCGATGCTCTCTTGACGTTAAACGTCAGTAGCAAAAACTCTGCGCAACAAATATTATAAAGCAGGCAAAAGCAACACTCTGTGTACAGTACAATAATTTTGGCCCTTGGAACTGATAAGAAAACTAGAGGAAAATATATGTTGGTTAGAGGCTAGTTCTGATTGCCTGCCGCGAGGCCGCGAGGTCGCGGCGAGGCCGTGGTGTGCCTTTCGCATGATGAGAAGCATTACTATATTTTGCGCGCCTTTTTATCAGCCTCGGTTGCAGTTCAAATTTCCTTTGCAATTTCAGGTGATGGGGATGCATTTACCCTCTGGAAAAAATAGGAATTTATGGGGGGTTCAAAATGAAATAAATATTCTTGGAAAACTCGACTGCAATGGAGAAAGCTCCCCTTACTTAATTGTCTGATAGAAATCTGTGGCCGTTTTGGCCGGCCACTGTTGCTCTTAAAAAAGTCAACATAATTAAGGAAAAAAGGTTAACCAAAAAGGGGTCCCACACTCACCATACCATTTATTTTTTGTACTCGTTTCGTTATAATATCTTAGTGTCGTATAAATAGCACTTGCGGCAAAGCGAGCTCCTAATCCAACACGGCATTCTAAAGCAGTCTAATCAATGAATGATATCTCTGCCATTTTTGTATTTTGATTTTTTTCTGGTCGAAATTGAATTTTCGAATTGACCAAACAAACTTGTGAAAAACGGACATCCTCTCACCCCAGGAGGGTTTGGAATAATGTATGGTTGCATTTATGAATCCCAATAGCTGTGTCACCTGTTTTTGGAAAACAACATTTTTGCTCTCTCACAGCCATTCAAAAAATCTCTTGTTTACTTTGCTCACAAGACAGAACGAGTTCCCGACCAAGCAATTGCAGTAAACTGGATATTGCTTTTACTTGGTCGGGTATAGAGTTGTTGACTCGCACAACGTAACATATTTTTGCGTGTATTCTTATTTATATTGGGAAAGTTTCATCTTTCAACGGAAGTTAGTTCCCCCTAAGCTTGTTGTTGTTCTGAAAAAGTTTTTGTGTAAAAAATGAGAAAAAAGGTCAGCAAATTCCCAAATTCCACCTGCCCCCATTCCATTAGATTCATTCATTTTTTACAGAGATGCAAAAATGCCATCAAGCCAAAGGAGGTTATTTTTGGTTTGTAAACAAGCATATTCATAGGTTACGCTACATTCCTCGAGTTAATTTGAAAACTGAAAAATTGAATGAACATTTTTCCTAGTTGTTCGAAAATAACCTGTGGAATTTACATTTTTTCATTGGCATACAAAAACTTGCAAACAAGCGCTCGAGTTCATTGTCGATGCTTACTGCTCATTATTAAATGTTGACCGGCTCAGCTGTCGGCTTTACGCAGCGGCCAGGTGATTTGAGCGCGCGAATAACGCGACCCAATGACCTGCAAGCTGCAGCGCTTTGCTCAGGGTCAAGGTTTGGGTGGGTGGTCTATGTTTTGCATATTCATTCATCTCTCTGCAGTAGCGAATTGATTCTGAATGTATGGAACCAAAATAGACGTGCATACCTTACGGTCTTCCATATTTCATTTATTTTCAATCTGGTTATCGAACTCTATTTTCGAGCATTTGCTTTTGTAGTAAATCAAGACCTCCGGCCAAGAGATACGAAAAAAATCTTGTTTGCTGCTTGCTCAACATTCCTTTAGATTTCACCAAAAAAAGAGGTCAATATTTTGATTTCAAAGTTTTTTCTAAATCAAATCGAAATTCTTTCAATTGGAAAATTCTGATAAGCCCTTAAATCTCTGACAATTGACATGAGCTTCTCCCACACACATCATCACATTTTTAACTGCATTCCAACGAATTAACTTGGGGTATTTTCCATGGTCAAAACGCAAAGGATTAGCGCAGGAATTTGACACCCCGTGCAACTTGAAAATAGACTCTGAATCCTGTCCGAATGTCATGGTTATTATTTGCGGGGTGGCCCGTTTTGTGTGCCAAATCTTGTTTGCTACTGGCACGACTTTTTCTAGTAGGTCAATGGATTGTGAAATTCTTTGCAGATGTAAATTCGACAAACATGTCGAAAAAATTGGGATAATTCTAATTGGGCAGATTTTGTTTTTTTGATAGAAAAAAATCCAGCCAATAAAGCTGCATAGAAAACAGCTGAAAGTGCTTTTTCACATGATATCAATGTGATTCCGGAAATTACAGACACATAATTGTCGCTCTGCTAAACATAAAATACCCCTACCTCTGTGTAACACTCTGCAGCTGCTCCACCGTTCCATTTGCAAATCCAGGGGGATGGACCAAAAAATTTCCCATAAAAAGGGATAAATCCAGAGGTCCACCCCTGATCCAACATGCTGTAAGATGACAGTAGGATGCCATTTAGCTACTTTAATACCTAGCACGATAATCAAAATCTAGCTGTTGAGTGGTCAATATTGTGCTTATATGTAGTTACTTTCATGAGAATTTCATATGGGATCCGATTGTATCAAAATGAGATGCGTGATAATAAAAACGCGAGCACAAGTCAGGGGTTGCTTGCAGCATAAAACAACAACAGCTTTATTGATTTACAACCACCCTCCTGTAGAATGCAATGCTCGTTATGAGGTTATGATTCGGTTCACAGTATATTTATCCCAATTTCCAAAGAGCTGAACCAAAATGTCCAATGGTTGGTCTCAACTCTCAAGGTCACACAGCACCAAAAAATAGTAACTATGCTACTAGATATATTTAGTAATTTAGGGGGTGATCTCAGGTGACACGTGATACATTTCGTTACGCTTCTGTTGCTTGTTTCCTATGCTTTTTATGAAAACCGTCTGTTTGAAACTAAGCAACTATTAATGTGTCACAATGCTCGACCATTTTGAGACACCCTGCGCAAATGCGTAAAAAAGCAGGTGGAACCCAAACAAGTAAGCTCTCCACTGCCAATAATACACGGTCATGTTTAATAGATGTGTGCATCAGGTTGGAAAAAAGTACAAAAAAAGTGAAATGAAGCAAGTAGCACTCGCATTGACATTTTGGACCCTAAAAAAGTGCTTGAAAAGAATCTATTTTGAAACTTGATGATTTTTGCTTTGAACAAAGACCCGACAAAAAACCATTGATCGATTTTCAGGACTCCGTATATTAGCAGATAACGCTGATAGCTTGTTGCTCTTAAAAACTATCCAAGCACTTTTATTTTGGTTTATAAATGAACAGTACAAAAATGTACCATCGGGAGGGGCAGGTGATTTGAAGAGTTCTACATATAGCTACCATTTTTGTTACATTTTGTTTTTAATGTCCCGTAACCTTTGGACCACTTTTAGTTTTATGTAACACTATTAATGCTGCTTATATTTTACTCGACCAAAAAAGTCTGACCGCAATGTTTGCTCTCTCAGTGGCCGGCTGGTGGCGAGCCGGTTTTAATTTGGTCTAATTTATTTCCATGAAAATATTGTAAAACGTGGGACAGACGTTTTGGAAATATTGGATCGAGCCGTTGACAATTTTAATATGAACAACTCTCACGAGAAAATTATTGGCTATCATCTTCGGAAAATGTCACAACAATTCCATTCAATTTTTTGAGTTTGACCGAAATTGGGCTTGCTAATAATCAGCTGAAACTTGATACGAAAATCACCACAATTCCTCGTCACAATTCCCACATGAAAAGAAAATGGTAAAACGATTTCAAATGTCGTGGGATTTTTTGGGGTCTCTCACACAGGTGAAACTTCAAATTTTTTTTGCGATCAGGTTGACATCCGCTCGAATTTGACCAGCATAACATAGAAAATAAGTTGTAGAATGCGCAGCGAACAAACAAGCACAGTGGGGTCGCGCCAGTGGATTTGGGATTAACAGTGGCCAACTTCCGATTCGTTTTCTAAGGATTGGATTTGAATTAAATATAGCGGCGTTTCCGTCTTCTCTGCATTTCACACGCATTCTGGATGCTTTGATTTTTGAAAATGTTACGTTCCCACACCTCCCCAATAAGTAAAAAAGAGTGCATGATTGATGCTAACCAAAACCACAGAGCAAAAACGAAATTAACCGGGCATTTTCTGAGATTGATCCACTTGGCTTGACACGAAAATGGTGATAATTTGGACGCACATTTCATCAGGGCGCGGTCGCTTCCCCACTAAATATCTATGTATCAGAAAATGTAGCCAAATTAGTCTCACATGAATAAGGGTGCACAAAAGAATTAAGCCTCAATTTACCAACGATGAAAAATTCAAGTGGTCCCACTTGAATAAATGCAACCCTTTACCACAGGAGTTGATAAAGTCACAATTTTCCGTTGATGTTATTATGGTACCCCCTGCAGTGGTAGGGTCGAGAAAAAGTTACAATATCTGCAACGAACGACGACTAGACCGCCAAATATAAATTGAATGAAGTCCTTCAAAGTTGGCTTGTCAAAGTTTTATGCTTGCCACTAGAAAATATTTTTGCTTGGTGAAAGAAAAGTTGGTGCAAATTATTCAGTGATGCGTAAGTTAACGCTCGCGGAACTCAGATAGAGTAATGAATGTACTTTAAGATAGAATATCAGTATCCCATTCTATTGACGTGAATGTTTGGGGCCATTTGGGCAAGTTCCGGCCTCAGCCTCGATAGCAGAGCAGCCTCCATTCTAACGGCGTCATGGCGATCATCTTCCCCTTCGCTCGCTTCGCTCCAACCTCGGCCGACAGCCTCGCAGCCTCGCGCTTAGCTTTTGGGACCTTCTCAAGCGTGTACATTCTCATATCGATTGATCTTGGGTTGCTCAGTTTTTCACTTAGCACACCCCCTTACCGGATACGTCCGTCCTTCCTGCATCTTTCTCGGGGCAAAGAAAATGCGCGCAATTGATGCGGAAACGCCAGTTTTTTCCGTGGGTAAAGTACTGAGTAAATCGGCCCCCTCTTTACAGTGATGAATGTTGCATCAAGATGGCTGCTCTGTTGCTCAATGTTCAACGAGTGATCTTTTACTGCTAACATAGGAAAAAGGGGGAGATTCTAAGTAGAGCTGCTGATGCGTTCGATGCGCTGCGTAATACCCATTAATTTCACTTGACAGCCCTTTATGCCCCTATCAATCGGAGCCTTAACAAGGTAGTACCATGTACTCCAAAATAGTGCCATCGTCACTACTTCATATGGACATTATGTTGAAGAAGCGATCATATTGCTTTAATGGCCATAGGCTCTCACATCAGCCTCGCGGCCTCGAAAATGAGGGATTTAACAGCGGGGCGTTGGTCTGCGAGGCCATTTACCATTTGCGTCATGATGCAGTGGTATATACTGTATAGGGCGATCTCAAACGAAGCGAGCAGTAAAGCTCTCATACTGTATAGCTAAGTATTGCATTGTGTATCTATAAAGTAAATGATGAGCTGGGAAAAGTGGCTGTTGATGAACCATGCAGCCTCGGCGCGGCCTCCGCAGCCTCCGCAGCCTCGACGTCCTCGCTGTTGATGCTGGAACCATTTTCAGCCTCATGTAGTTTTGTTAGAGACCAGCCTCCTCCCTTGTTGAAATTGTTGCTCTCCAGAACAAAAGAAAAACCGAGCCAGCCAAGAGAGACTTTTGCAGGCAATTTTTACCTGGTGATTTGTGGCCTCGGAATTGGAAATGACATGCGGTGAGCAAAAAAATGCGAGAGCAAATGGCGGAGCTTCCTTAAGAGCTGCGGTTGGTTTTAAGGTCGCACGAGTACGAGATGTGCGGGGGTATAAAAAAGACTCCTATCCTTTGCAGATGATGCATTGCCCTACCTATTTCTACGACTATTATATATTCTCCTAGAACTAGAGTATTATCGGAATTATAAGGTCGGGTATGATGCTGATGATATTTTTAGATTTAGAGGGGGGAAAAAGAGGTGATTTTTATTAGCGTCCCCAAAAATGCGATGACACTATGGAATGTGCTCAGACATCTTAAGGGTTCTATGGTGACAAATGCGCCTTCATTTGTTTGGATTTATAGCCATCAACAAATCCCAAGTCCTGCCAATATTTTCTAGCATTAAAACACTAGTACTTACTACTGAGGATTTTATAACCTTGTTGCTCAGCTCCGAATACTTACATCCGGCATCTGTTGGCTTCTTTCTGTAGTGAAAATACTGCTGCTAATTCCACACATCGTATACCTTGATCATTGTGGTACAGTTATAGACGGTTTTAGTTCAGAAATCATCAGTTTCATGCCCATGTCATTTACAATCCCAAAAATTGGGGGAACCAGCAGGATCAGGGGAAGGGGAACTAACAGAAAATATGTCATCTACGGGGGAAGTTATCCCAAAAAATCGGGAGAACCGGTTGGAGCAGGGAACTCGATAAATTCTGCACTTCTTTTGCACAATTCGGGACTCCATATAATGGTGGGCCTATTTAAAAAATATGCTCATATTTTATACTAGAATTTTAATAAAATCTTTTGATTTAGCTGCCAACTAGGTTCAATTGTTATTTTTAAGAGATATTTAATTATGCCCCTCATTTAGTGTCACGAAAATTACTAAATCAAAATAAACAAACACGGTGCAGCTCACTGCTCAGCCCAGTTAGTGAAACAAAATGCTTGCAATTGCAACCGCAAATTTCAAATCAAATCAGAAGGGGATAAAAAATGGCTAAAATGAAGGTCAAAGGCCATACATCAAGACCAAAAAGTGGAAGCTCAATGTGTCGCCCTTCAATTTCAACAATTTCTGGCGACTTCAACGGGATGCTGCCGCGATAAGCCCTGGAAGTTCGTCAACCGATCGAGTTCAAACAGCAGTGGCCAGCGATGAAATGTCAACCCGACCCAGTTCATATTTTGAATTTGTTTGGCCACTTCAAGGTGAGCTAGGATAACTAAATTACATCCAGTCAATTGAGAAGCTCAAGTGCATTGTTTGATTAAGTTTTAAGCTCGTGGCACCATTTTGGAGCGAGTGAGAAGCTGGCGAAGTTTGGCGACAGATCGAGTGCTAAGAGCAGTGGCCATCGGAAAAAGTCGACCCCACCCGATTTCGGAAACGGACTCGTTTGACCACTTTTGGTCAAGGAAGGATGACATCCTTTTCATATCCTAATATGAAAGTCCTTACAGAATTTTTTTGATGTAGGTTTTATTGCTGTGGCACCATCGGGGAGCAAGGACGAGGCCATCGGTGAAAAGTCGACCTGACTCGGTTTCGGAATTGGACCACTTCTAGTTATCAATTACCCAAGGCACTTACTAACGCGTCTCATCTTTAGAAAAGACCGAGAAAGCAATGCCAATTTGTCATCATCAGTTAAGGGTACGAATCCGGGCAAACCAACGGTTAGAAACACGCATAGACTGCCGCCGGCAGAGGTCGAGTGACTGAAATTTCGATAAGAAGAGTGACTCAGTCCGGCGGACAATTTTAACTGAAAATCAACGGTTAACGGTACAGTACCGGAATTACCACCAGTCAATCCGGAATTTAAGACAACAGCCGACGTCCGGGAAACAGATTTCCGGATCCGGGAGGCCTAGACTCGCACAAAATCCGGTTCGAAAGTTCGACCCTGGAAAAACGACGGGGAAAAAGCTTGTTTACAAACTATGAAAATCACCACCGGTGGCTAGCAGGCGTCGGAGTTTGGCCGGCTGAAAACGTGGCTTGAGAAATCGTAAAATCGACTTCGACGGGGCGATGTGGGCGACCACAACCCCGGCGACAACGTGCCAAGGACCAAGAACAATCAATTGTAAAAGAAAAACTGTTAAAATCGCCCTTCCGGGCTGAAAGCTGAACGGCTGCCCAAATTTTTACCATGATAAAGACGACGTCGACGTGAGGATGAACAGCAACAGCACGGACAACGCGGCCGTGGTGGTGGTGAATGTGAAGGCCTGCAACAACGAGACCGACAAGAAGAAGTTCATCCTTGAATTTATCAAATATTGTAATTACTTTCTTTACTGATCCTTATTAATATGTATGTGTGCAAAGCCAGACCTCGTCCGGTTCGAGAAGCCAAGGGCGGCTGCCTGGAGCAAACCGTCCGTTACGAATGCCGAAAACAGGGGCAATCTGGATACTGATACTGAGCCTGAACGACCTGACCGTCCAGACCTTGGACAACCTGACTACGACCATCCAGGCCTTGGACAACCTGACTGCTGTGTACCCGACTCATTACGCGAACTAGCTAGCTCGAGATTTTGTCCATCTTGCGATCTGTTCTTGAGTATCCCTGAGTGTGATGTGCCAGGCCCCCTGCGTTTTCTGTAGACCTTGACCAACCTGACTACTGTTTACCCAATTCATTACGCGAACTAGCTTTTGTCCATTTTGCGATCCTGGGGGGTGATGTACCAGGCCCCCTCTGCTTTTTCTGTAGACCGTTGACAACCTGAATACCAGGGTATTGCTCGTTCACCCAAAAAACTGAATCGTTCTCGTTCACGTTCACTTGGCAGAAAAGTGAACGTCGTTCATTTTTCGTTCACCTTCAAAAAAGTGAACACGTTCTCGTTCACGTTCACTTTTTGTTCATTTTGGTCATTTCAAAAAGTGTCAAAAGTATTAGGATCACAATAACAGACCAGAGCCTGTTTACCGCTAAAATTGCTATTAAGAAGGAAACTCAGCCCCACCCCCTTCATTGAATTAGCATCTAGATAAAAATAGGTTCCAATTAATTCGCACCTCTGAAACGTCTGCATCTGAGGTGCGAATCGAACTCTTTGTGACTTCCTGAGCCAAGATTTTTTGTCTGAGATCCTGTTATTGCTGGCTAAAAAGTGAACGATGAACGTGTTCATTTTCAGCTTGAATCGTTCATCGTTCATTGAAAGTGAACGGCACCACAGTGAATACTGCATACAATCCATTTGGGCGTGGTGTTCCAGGATGTTCCAACGACGTGAAATACAAACTTGAACTTGAAAACTGCCGCCGTCATCCTGAATAAGGGCCCGACACCCAGGGTTGGCGGGATATGCAGGAAAATTGATTCAAAAACTCAACACCAGGAAAAAGCAAGTCCATTGAAGTCACAAAGAATGCAAGGGTACTTTTATCCTGAGCTATAGTTTGTGTACATAACCTGCAACCATGTAAATTGATCTGAGTATTAACTATTATTTACTGAAAGAGAACAAATACATTGATTCTGCATACACCACCAAAACTGACGTTATTTATACAATAAAAAAATGACAACTTAAACCTGCTTTGTTTTATTTTCCCCTTGGTCTTTCTAACAAATCTCAGTCCTGTAATTCCAAATTTAAATCAATGATTTGTAGCCAGGGAGGCACTCCCTTGAAAGTTGAAATGATATTGAATGACAATGAAATATATAGGTGGAGCTAGAAAAAAAAGCATGTCATTTTTGTCATTCTCCTGATTCTGGGGATAGATTCCCCTCGGGATAAGTTCCCCTGATATTTGGGATAACTTGTGCTGTAAAAATTTAAAACACGGCGGGAATCCTGAGAGCCAAATTTGAAATATTGATTGTTTGCATGGAAGTACATGGTTTTAAGGCTTGAAATTTGCCACAGAATGAGAGTTGAGCTCAAGAAATGCATATCAAGTGGTTTCAACTTGCCCGAAGTCCCAGGAACCAGGAAAAAGCATGTCTTAACATGCTTTTGTCATTCCCCTGATTTCATGGATATTTTCCCCTAAAAATCGGGGTAATCTCCCCTCAGGATAAGTTCCCCTGATTTTTGGGATAACTAGCAATGTTGTACAGGGGAACTAGTAGCCAGCAACTTCCCCCAATTTTCAGGGGAACCTCCGCTGGTTCCCCCAAAAATCAGGGGAACCATCAGAATCGGGATAACTAGACCCGGTAAATGACATGGGCATCAGTCTGAATAGGTCGAAACGGGTCGGTCTTAATCGGAGACCCCTTTAAGGCGGAAAGAAGCCCTTCGAGCAAGAAAAGGGGGAGAAATAGGATCGCGCCAGGCTTTCCAAACTTCCATCTCATGTTGAATAATTAATCAGGGATACCCTATACGAAGTAGTGCATGTGGGACATATATGTATATCCGCGGGAATTTGTGTTTTGTACATTTCTGAATCTTGACGGGCGAACGCGAAGCATACATGGATGTGTGTGGTGCCTTCAAAGTCTCGCATTTGGCACACAAATCTATGAAAGTTTTTCCTGCATGCGGAGGGAGGGAAAGCTTATGCAACAAACACTCTAATCCTATTCCATTTT
>JAAUYL010017845.1_pt1 | contig 11215 bp, 10 predicted proteins | sample 7278011 | NCBI WGS metagenome assembly JAAUYL01 (sample SAMN14350225, study PRJNA611818) | marine sediment metagenome | isolation source: surface marine sediment (1.8m) | place: French Polynesia: Moorea | collected 2018-08 | reverse complement strand
TATTATTTTTTTAATATGGTTCATTGAGATCAATCTTAGACTAGGAAATATTTTTTCAACTACTCCCTGCTCCCTGCTCCCTGCTCCCTACTCCCTACTCCCTACTCCCTGCAATATCATTGATTATTCGGAGCTCGCACTAGAATTACAGTACAATTGCAACCACGAGCAATCGCTTCGGGAATATTACCATTAATTGCTTGCCTCAAAAATCCCTCCTTACTAGCACCAATAACCACAACATCAGAGTGATGAGCATCAGCTAAATCAACCACAGCATCTGAAACCGATTTAGAACAGATTGAAGTAGCCATCACCTCTGTATGCAAGCGGTGTTTCAGCATTCTAGCAGCTTGCTGCATTTCCTGAATATTAGGAGCAACAACAGATTGAGTACAAACTTGACATAGGAGAATTTTTGGCTTCACACTCAAAGAAACTAAAGCAGGCAAAAGTTTTACTGCTGCTGCTTGAGTAGGAATATCTCTCAGAGGCACCAACCATTGTCGCCATCCTAAAAATGAGTACACATAATCAGAATAAGGGTTAAATTTTTCATTGGCAACACCTGCCAACTTTTCTTTTTCTCTGAATTTATCTGCTCCCCACTTCACTACTACCACTTCACAAATAGCTTTTTGCATCAGAGTATCCACAATACTGCCAAAAATACGACCTGGTGCAATATCACCCTTCCAACCCATCAATATCAAGGATATATGTCTCTCTTTAACAGTTTCCAAAATAGCATCAGCAATATCGTGACCAACCCGCACTTGAGTGTGTATGGGAATTTGCAAATCTGTAGCTATGCGTTCTGCCATTGCTAACAAACGACGACTCTCAGTTGTGTCAACTACAGTCTCAGCAGGAGAATTTTGACGAGACACAATTACGATTTGGAGACATTCTAGTTCATAATTGCGTTGCCGAGCAATTACAGCAGCCAACCTTAATAATGCAGGGGCAGTACGAGGATTACTTAAAGGTACTAACAACCTACCATTACCAATTTGAGGCGCTCGTGTTTGATAAACTACATAAGATGGTTCTGGCGGGTTGGTTCTTAAGTTTGTCTTACCTGTTAATTCCTCTGATTCTATTTTAATTATATCAGTATCAGTAATAATCCCCACAAGATGACGACCTTCCATCACAGGTAAACGACTAATTTTATATCTATGTAAAAGATTTAAAACCTCACTCAGATTATCTCTAGTCTTTACTGTCATTGGATGAAGTGTCATAAAATCTTTTAAAAGATTATCTCCTCTAAGATGACGTTTCCGAGTGTAGGCTAAATCTGTCTGAGTAACGATACCCACAAGCAAACCTTGACTATCTACTACAGGAAAACCTCGATGGTGAGAATTGGAAAATTTCTGCTTAACTTCATCTAAAGTTAATTTAGAATCAAGAGTTTCCACAGGAGTGTGCATCACTTGATCGGCGCGAATGTTACTCAAATAATCATTTGCTGATATTTCCTTGTTAAGTTGTAGACCTTTTAAATCTAAAACTAGGTCAGACAGAGATTTCCGATCTATCTTTTCTGCCACTAATAAAGCCACAATAGAAACAATCATCAGTGGTAACACCAAGCGAAAGTCTTGTGTCTGTTCAAAAATAACGACTACTGCTGTGATAGGTGCTCTTGATACAGCACAAAAGAATGCACCCATTCCTGCAAGAGCAAAAATTGTTGGTTGTTCAATACCTACTACATTATTTTGCAAAATCCCAACTATCTGACCTAAAGCAGAGCCAATAATTAAAGATGGTGCAAATAATCCGCCAGGGGCACCTGAACCTGCAGCAAATATTGTTAAGATAAAGTGAGCGAGAAAAGCTATGCAACTCAGTTGCAAGTTAGCCTCGCTAGTCCCTAGTAATTTTCTTAAACCTGTATAATTGTGAAATGACTCCGGTAAAAATGCGATTATTAAACCACTAATCAATCCAGTAATGGCTATTCGCCAAGGTAATTCTAATTTCAGTTTACGCTGGTTAAATATTGAAGTTGCAATAATTCCCCGACTAAATACTGTTCCTAGTAACCCAGCTAAAACTCCCAAAACTATATAGAAAGGAATTTCTTTAAGATCTAAAAATCCTGTAATTGATGTATCCAGGCGATCGCTGCTGAAGTACAAACTTTTTCCCCCTAGAATTTGGGAAGTAACTGCTCCGACGAAGGAAGCAATAATTGCTGGACCCAAGGTGATGCCAGAAATATCATGCATCAAGTCTTCCACTACAAATAACACTCCAGCAATAGGAGCATTGAAGCCAGCAGCTAATCCAGCGGCAGCACCACAGGCAATTAACTGACGACGATAACTCGGAGAAGTGGGAAGCCAATGACTGATCCAAGCTGCTAAGGATGCACCTATTTGCACAGTAGGACCTTGTCTTCCTAGTGTTAATCCAGAACCAACTGTCAAAATGGTAGTGAGCATTTTGACAATGGCGATCTGGAAGTTTAAGGGAACTCGCATACCTGCTAGTGCAGCTTTTACTTGTGGTACTCCACTTCCTCCAGTTTCTGGTGCTAAACGTTTTACTAATACACCAGTGACAAATCCTCCCATCAAACCAAAAATAGGTAGTAACAACCAAGGGGGAAATTTTAGGGATGCAGCTATTCGCAAACTACCTAGCCATCCTACACCTTCTTTGAGGGTGACGGCGGCTAATCCTGAAGTTATTCCGATTAAGCTAGCTTCAAAAATTGCTAGAAGTTTAGGTCTTAGTAGGGGTTTGGTTACAAAGCCTGTATATGGATAGACAAATGTCTTTAGGTAGGTTCGTGCTTCTTCTCGGATGTGCTGATACCACATAACGAAATGTTGGCTTTTATTTTGGCAGATTTGTCTTTAATTCTACTCCCTACTTGTCATTTTCCCTTAATTTATTACTATCAAGATCGCTGTACATTTTATGGTATATTAATTGGCAGTTTTTTGTTGATTAATGGTTTGATTAACTCTTGTGCAGTTAAATATATATAAATTTGCTCCTTTTTTCAATATTTACTCCTTTTTCCCACTTCTGTCTTCCTTTTTCCTTACTTATGCCATTTGTGCCTAAGAAATTCTTTAATACAGAAAATTAATAATTATGGCTTTTTTAAAATTAACTAGGTATAGTTATTTTTTCTCTATCTCTTTCCTAAAAATAATATTTTTGAGATAAAAAATATTAGGATTGCTATATTAAACTCATGCAAGTAATTTAATCCACTTTACCAATAGTAGATAATCCTTCTACAATTACATGAGGAGTATAACAAGAACCATTCCATTCCCCATCATTTCCTAATTCTACTAATTGCTTTAATGCTGTATAAACATTACCAGCAACCATAGTATTTTTCACTCTACCAACTATTTCACCTTTTATCACACGATACCCAAGTTCAACATTAATAGAAAAGTCACCAGAAATACCAGCACCACCACCTAGAATTTGATCGACTATAATTCCATCATCTAACATCCCGATTAATTCCTGTAGCGATCGCTCTCCAGGCTTAACTATAAAATTAAATAATTCTGGTGTAGGATACCTACCTAAGTCTGGGCGAAACCCATTACCAGTAGTCCCACTACCCAATAATCTGCCAGTAGTTCGGTCTGTATAAAACAGTTGTAAAATACCCTTTTGAATAAATTCTATAGAGCGGGTTGGAGTACCTTCATCGTCAAAAGGACAACTAAATGGTCCTTCTTCTGGTTGTTGGGAAATAGTAATTTGCTCATTAGTGACAAGTTCCCCTAGGCGATCGCTCCAAGGAGAAGCACCTTCTAGTACCTGCTTGCCATTCAAAGCTCCAGATATTGTACTCCATAATAAGTCTGCTGCTTTAGCTGTAAATAAAATAGGTACTCTACCACCAGGGGACGTCACGTTCTTTTGTGCCCAATTTAATCGTTGTAAGATTCGGTTGGCGACTTTCTTCGGATCAAGGCTATTTCTTTGGATTTGACCATCAGATATATTTAAGAAGTCGTCACCTCTTACCCAATCAGTTTCCACATAACCACTTAAAGTTGTATCTATATGATTACAATCTAGTCCTAATGAATTGATCAAACGGGTAGATTCAATTTCACAATCCCATTCTCCGTTACAAATCACATCTGGATAAAATTCTCTAATTAAGGCGATCGCCTCTTTGCCCCACTTTACCAGTTGTTCTACGGGTACAAATATCCCTTCGTTGGGATAATGGCGATTTTTGGCTTTCGAGGCTAGTTCAATATATTCTGGTTCATTCAAACTGCTGATAGAGATGGCTCTTTCTACTAAAGCTTGAGGCGTCACAGGTCCATGGGCTACAGCTAGACCTGGACGTCCATTTCGCCAAAGTCTTAGTGCTGTACCTTCTGATTGGGTACTTTCTAGTTGCTTGAGTCTATTACTTTCAAAAAATATAGGCTGGGAGTGTGATTCAGCCTGAAATACTTCTGCTGCTTCAGCCCCTGCTTTGGCAGCTAGTTCTAGCAGTTGTTCTGCTAATTCGGTCATAACATTCTGTTTGGGATTTTTGATTTTGGACAATGCCATTGCTAGTAGGATTGTACCAATGTCCAGTACCCAAAGTTTAACTAAATCTTTTTCAGGAGGATGGGGAGTGTGGGAAGTGTGGGAAGTGTGGGCAGTAGAGGGTCTGGAATATACCCAAGCTCTAATAAAAACCGACTTTCCTCCCACATATCCCTATTTAGCCCCAAAAATTCTACAGCTTTTCTCTCAGGACTTACGCAAAATATCAAAACATACACCATCTGTAGGGGAGATATCCCGTTTACCCGTACTATATATAGCGGTTTTGAGTAAGTCCTTTCCCTGTAAATCCTTTGAGATTTAATCAGGCTGTCCTAAATATTAATTTCTTGTAATAACCAAAAACCAGCAAATGATTCTGATTCTGGATTTGACTGTACTGCCAGAAAATGAACCTCTTTGGCCTTTGACTTGGCTTCAGAAAATCCTTTAGCTTCGGCAATAGTTGATGGATTACTCAGATTAGCTAAAATCCAAGAATCATCACCTCCAGTCTGTAGTAGTAATCTAGCTGGTGGGTTAGGACTAAATTTGATAAAAGCTAACTCTAACCCTGACATCCAAGCAGCTAAAGCTTGCGCCCTAGACGAATAGATAATCAAACCAGGAATAGGACAATTAGGTGCTATATTCATCATACTGAGGGGAAAAGCTTCTCCAAAATCAATATCCCACTCTGACATTTCTGCAAAAGCCCCAACTTCTAAACTAACAAATGTCCATTTTTCTCCAATTAAGGCATCTGGTAAAGGTTGTGGTACAGAATTCATATATTGAACGGAAGGATTTGTTCCTGGTTGATAACCGGGATAAGTCGGATAAACTTCTTCCATTCGTTGTTCTAGCCACTGGTTGAGTAAATAAGTGCGACGACTTAGGGCTGTAGGTATGGCCAGTTCTGCACAAGCTTTGGTAATCATGTTATTCATTTGGCGACGAAAGAAGCGTATTTTTTGAGGCGGTTCGGGAGCATCAGCGATCGCTTTTTCTATAGCATTTCGTAGCCAAATTGAGTTTACTTCTTGATTATTTGTAAACTCCGAGTAACGATACAAAGAGTCTGTCGGTTCATTAATGCCTACGGGACTTTGGCAAATTAATAGTTCCCAGAGTTTTTTTTGTCTGTCATCGAGTATTGGACGACTGTAGAAGTCTAGTTCCCAAATAGTGGCCATGCCTTGCTCTTGAATTTATTTTAAATCGGGTTAGTGATTATTCTCAAATTACCAGAGTTTGCAAAATTAAGATGAGAGCCAGGATGTTTTAATAATGATGTGAAAAATTAGGAACAGAATTTATCCCGCAGTATTCTAAAAGCTTATTATAGGATAAGTAGGTAAGCACCAAATGTTAATGTAGTCGCAAACCTTGAGATTGCCTCCTTCCAGGAGTTCCAGTCGCAATGACATAGTTGTAAATTTTCCCACTTACCTACTTACTGAAAATAAAGGCATGAGTAAGTTAACATTAATACTAAAACTACCCACACAGAAAGAAAAAAGAAAAAAATTTCTTTTTAGCCCATCGTCTTTTTTTGAACAATAGGTAATTATTATATAACTTACGCAAAGGTACTACATATAGAGTCTAAAAACTATAACGTTATAGTTTTGAACGCTATATATATCGTCTCTGCGTAAGTCCTATATTAATTATTGAATTAATAGTTATTCACTCCTATATTAGAAAAGATGGAAGTACAGATGAAAATTAATTTATACTGGAACCACAACTAATACTTCAGAGTTTTGTTTACGAAGCTCTAACCAACTTCCATAAGAGTGAGATAATTGAGAACGACTCAATAGGATTGACTCTAGGTCAGGCATTTCTTCGCGACAGTGGGGACAATACCAGTAAATACTATTATGACGTACATGACGGAGTAATTTTGTAGAGCAGCAAGGACAAGTGTGCATAATATACCTCAAATTTATTTGATAAACACATCGAAACTTCCAATAACTAACCCCTAACAAATAACTGATGATTTTAGATGAGGAATTAAAATCAGATTAAATTAGTTAAGACTTGTAACTGATCGATCTGAATCAGCAAAAAAAAATCGCAAAAATTGTCTTGAAAAAAGTTCAAAAAATGTTACTTTAATTAACTGAGACCTTGGCTATCTGGCGAGTAAAGTCTGTAAAAACAGAATAAACCTAATACTATTAGTAGTTGAACAAGCCATGGAGCACAAGCAAAACCCCAGAAGAAACAAATTAATCCGGTTAATAAAGCTAAAACAAAGGATATATCTTCAGATGTGTGGTTATAAATCAATACGGCGGTTGCAGAAACAGTCAATAGAATGATATAAACTGATTGCATTTCCTACCTCCAAAGAAAAAATTTATATATCACTGTTAGGGCAAGTTGCTGACCTTACCAATTAAAGTTAATCGACAAATATGAAGAACTCGTGAAGATAGGGGAATTTGTCACAAAAGTTGATACTTCAATTTACATTTAGATAATTGTGAAGCTATTTGGGATTTTAATTCTTTAGTTTGTGAAGATAAGTAAATAAGCATGAGCTTAAAATATTCTCCATTTGGAACGATGGATGGGTTTCTATTTGGGATCGAGTGCCAAACTATCAAAGTTTATTTTGAAACTCAGCCTCATCTAAAAAATGAAGTAAGTATTTAGAAGCTTTTTGTTAAATGAAAGTTAAATCCTCATTTAGAGTTTGTTATACCTTATAAAAAAAAGATTGTTAGAAATAATATTATGTTTCCTTAAATACTTACAGTTTTATCCCTTGATTCAGTAATGTCAAAAATATCAGATCAAACTGTAATTTGGTATTGAGTTTAACGTTTGAGTAATTTCCGTAGGGTAAATATAATTTTTGACTACAAATAGAATTTTCAAAGTTCAGTAATATTACTATTGAAGCTTTTGTTTTTAATCTTTATGATGATATTAGAACATCTAAGATGACTGAATAAGTCATTAATTATAGATGCAAGTTTTAGATTTATCTAACAACATTTAAATCTCAATTAACTCATCAACCATGAAAGATCAATTAACTCAAACTAATGTAGCAAGACTTTTAGGAGTATCTTTTCAAAGGGTTCATACTCTCAGAATTAGGAATCGAATTAATTTTTTTTGGGATGTCAATTTAAAGTCTTGGGTTACATCACAAGAACATCTTCAGAAATATCTCAATCAGAGAGGAAAAAGAATAACTGTCTCAAGTTATAAATAATTATATATTCAACATAATTTCATATAAAATAGGGTGTTAAATAAAATAGCACCCTATTTTATATGAAATACATGAATGTTTGTTACCTTTCCTTGATAAGGAAATAGGGAAATGGGAAGATTCAAAATGTAAGGGTTTCAATACAATACATAGTGGGATAGTTTCTTCCTAATTCTCTGTTCCCTATTGTCTAAAACGTAGAATTTTGTATCTCACCAGTATGGCAATTGGTATATCAAGTTTTATGTTAATTAAGAAAGAGGTAGTGGATAATATTGACTTTGGGCAATGGAAAGCCAACAAAAAAGTTTTAGTGCCACTAAGAATGCAGCAATTTGATGCAAAATCATAGTAAATAGTCTATTAAATGGACTTACCGAATAATTAATAATTATTAATTATTAATTAAATAATTCACCCTTTAAAGCCTCCCCTTTCAAGGGGAAAAAGCGGTCGTTTGCGGAGCATTCCGTTAGGATGGGATGGCGAGGTCTCCTCGCCATATCCAATCGACCAAGACAGCGGTCGTTTGCGGAGCATTCCGAAGGATGGGATGCTGAGGAAATCTAGCCATATCCAATCGACCAAGACAGCGGTCGTTTGCGGAGCATTCCGAAGGATGGGATGCTGAGGAAATCTAGCCATATCCAATCGACCAAGAGAACGGTCGTTTGCGGAGCATGGAGTAGGATGGGATGCTGAGGAAACCTAGCCATATCCAATCACCAATGGGAGAAAAGTGCTAGGATATTTCCTTATATTCAATTCCCTCGCGGTTTTAACCAGAGGTAATTATCCATTAATGAAAGCAGTTTTTAGGAAAGTGAGGTATAGTTAAAAATTAATCTTTATTAGCTCTACTCTGTTCCCAGATCCGGTGTTCCTTGTTCCCTAGAGAAATAATATTTTCTACCTTATCAGCTTACAGCAGTTTGCAAGTTTATCTATCCCAATTAAACGAAATAATTTTTCCAATTTTATTAGGAGGTTAAAACAACAGTTATGGGAAGTTTTTTATTGACTTGGTTGATGGCAACTATATCACTTTTAATCACAGCGTTTGTTGTACCTGGTGTAAGAATTGATAGTATTCCTGCTGCTGCAGTTGCAGCGATTGTTTTAGGATTAGTCAATGCGATAGTTAAACCAGTTTTAACTGTTCTAACTTTGCCTCTTACAATTCTTAGTTTGGGGTTATTTTTGTTAGTCGTAAATGGTATTTCTCTTTCATTAGCAGGATATTTTACTCCTGGTTTGGAAGTAGATGGTTTTTGGCCTGCAGTTATTGGAGCAATTGTTTTATCTCTGGTTTCTAGTTTTATTGGTGGATTTGTTAATAAACCAGAAGAATCTGAAAATATTTAATTTTTGGCATTGGTGAAATAAGGTATAAAGTTCTTATGGTCGTAAGATTGATAGTAAGAAAAAAAGCTGTTTTAAATACTTATTTCTGATTCCTAAAAATCATACAATCATTGACCAACGCCTAATTGTTAGTTATACCTAAGGGACTAAATGTATCAGTGAATAAAAAAAAGGAAATAGAGAGTAAGAAGCAAGAGAGAGAGGCAAGAATAGACAACTGTTGCCTGTGATAAAATAGTCTGGAAATATTGACTAAGATACAGCTATTTCTCAAATATTAGGGACTTTTGATATTAGGCATGAATGTAACATGGCAATCTTAAAGTTTGAATATTTTATTGACAAATACTTTCTAGCTTATTTAGATAATTCAGAGTTCTTTTTTAGGGATTCTGAACTTTTTCTCTCTCCAGTTACTCCAGATAAATCCGATTATAAAAGGGAACCATAACCAATATCTTTCCATTGGAGTCAAAAACCAACTGTTATCTCCGGCAATTTGTCTGTATGGTAAAACAAAATAAATAAGTGCTGATAAAGTTACCAACTTTGTACCTAAATTTCTAGTTACTACAGCAAAAGGAATTAACCAAGTAAAATACCAAGAATGAACTATTGGAGATAAAGTTAATAATATAAAAAAATAGGATTCGGCAAAGTTAACAAATTTATGAATATTCCAGATTAAAATTCCCACTCCTAGAACCACTGGAATCCCATAAATCCAATTATATTGTGTTGATTTTGCCCAAATCAAGCTAACTAAATAGGGAATAAATTCAGCACTACGACCTTTAACAACAAAATTTGAACTGGTAGGAATCAGCGAACATTTTCCAGGTTCACAAAAACTCATAGCAGCAATGCACATTGGCAATAAACTAACTAATAATAAAAAACCTACTTGTTTGATTTTACGATACAAGATATTCCCAGTTAATTTGATAGAAGCTAATTTTAATTTTTGTTCTCTGTTTGCTAAATTGTTAGTTTGATATAATTCATTAATTTGCCAAATCCTATCAGTATTATGCTGCTGTTTATCTAATATTTTCTGCCAAACTACAAAGGATAAAATTGGTAATGACATCCATTTAATCGCGACACTTATACCAATTAAAAAACTACTCCAATACCAACGATTATTATCAAAAGCTAACCATGCTGCTACTAATGGTAAGATAAACCAACTGTCATAATGAGCCCCTCCAGCAAAGGAGTAAATAATTAAAGGATTCCAAGCATAAATTATGGTTTTTTCTAGGGTAAATTTTCTACTTAATAACCAACAAATTCCTAAGTCAGCTAAGATAAAAGCTAACTTAAATATTAATACTGATGGGTTAATTGCTGCTAAAAATCGAAATCCTAATTGACTTAAAGGTGGATAAATAGCAGAAGTATCAGAATTATTAATTAATGACCACCATTCTGTTCGATAGGGAATTAATTCTACAGCATTTGGAGCGAATTCATAAGGACTAATACCTAAGTTTTGAATGTAACCTTCCCACAAATAACGCCAAACATCACTCCATGGTTCCATGGGAATTAATATTAGTCTAGCTAGGATAGTAATGCTCCAAAACCAGACATAATTAATGGATTTAATTGCCCAGGAAATTATAAATCCTAAACTTATTATGCTAATACCAATCCAAAATTTGTGTACTGTATCAGCTTCCTGAAAATCACCATAAGGAATGATGAAAATTGCTCCTGCTAAGATAAAAATTGAACTTAGTAACAACGGCAGATTTTTCCCAGTAATTGGATTGATCTTTACTTTTTCCATTTGTTGATATTTTGCTGCATTTTTATGATTTTTTACACAGTTCTGCAAATTTGTATTATAACCAAACTCATGGATAGATAATTACAGTAGAATGGTAAGTATTAAGCCGTCAGCTATTAGCTATAGCAATCCGCCCATAGGTTGTGGCAAAATTCTATACTCAAAAAGTTTTGGGAAATCGAATATTTGACCATCCGCAAAAAACTTAAATAGCCACTTAACTACTTCAAAAGAATTGCAAAGATGATCAAATTGTCTGATGAAAT
>JAAUYL010035076.1_pt1 | contig 11222 bp, 16 predicted proteins | sample 7278011 | NCBI WGS metagenome assembly JAAUYL01 (sample SAMN14350225, study PRJNA611818) | marine sediment metagenome | isolation source: surface marine sediment (1.8m) | place: French Polynesia: Moorea | collected 2018-08 | reverse complement strand
TGATTCAGCGACAAAAGGAGGCAAGCTTCTCAAAGATGCTTTAAATTGCAACGGTCTTCCAGAAAATGAGTAAACCATTGCCAATGTAAGGACAAGTAGCATGTTACACATGAGCGAGTAGTTGGCAGCAAAATTGTCGACTATGGGCAGGATTTGCTTGAGCACCACAATGGTCATGTATTTGTAATAGCACACTTCGATTCCATAAATGGCCAGGCCGAAAATGCGGCCGACATAGGCCAACATTCTGATCCAGAATACCGTGTCAGATGTTATGGGTCCAAAAAACATCCAGTAAGCATTGATAGGAGCTGTGATCCAATAGAATGTCAAGACCATCCCAGACACTTGCGACATAAGCTATGCAGTGAAAATATTAAAGAATGCATATTTATATGTAGGTACAATAATAATTTGGTCTTACTTGGTTTAACAGTCCCCTCTTTTGTGGGTCTCCACCAAAATGCTCAAAAGCTATTAGTCCAAGATGAAGCATTGTGCCAGCAATCATTTGCAAGCAAATGACGATGCCAAAACCAATCTTGTATCCAGGAGAGCCGTCGAGGACTCTCCCAGGATCTCTCCAGTGAATACTCTCCCAAGTCAGGGACATGTTTGCTAGTACAACAGACATGCTGTCACAAGTGATTCATACCCCATTAATGAAATTGATAACTACCTACTTGATAAGAAAACTAAACTATTTGTTAAGTAGGCAGGCCCCAACGGTCATTAGCTAATTACGTTTTGTTTTATTAAAGTGGATTAAACAAAAAGTGGGATGAGAGAATGTACTTAAAAATAAAAAAAATATATATATAACTCTCACGTTCTCTGATTTTTGCATCCTGTCCTTGGTCTAGAAAAAAGTCGTCATCGAACCAAACTGCACACAATAGACAAATATGAAATTACAAGTACTAAGCTTCTATGTTCTTCTTTCAGATCGGGACTTTATACGAGGATTCCAAGAAGAACGACAAACGACGAGAGCATCTGTTTCCCTTGCGCGTTTAACGTGACTTTCAAAGCTCTCCAAGATTTCCGAGGACAGATCAAGCCTAGCACGGTCATCTTCATTACGGGAAGCGGTGAAAAACCGGATAAATGGGAGATTTTTGCAAGAATTTTCGCTGCAGCCAATGTCCAAGCCTTCACAATCAGCTACCCAAGTTCTGCTTTTAAGGAACTTGCAAGTTTATCAGGTAATTATGCTAGCATATGCTATGGCTTCAACTTCCTAAACTTGTTCATTTTCCAGCGCAAAATGCCAAGCATTACTCAGTGCCTGACCATCCTGGATCTGGTGCTCAAGCTGGCCGAATCTTGGGGGAGATATTGCTTGACATCCTCTCCCTGGTCGAACATGATAACCATGCAAAGGTCGAGGAGCTGGTGCACGACGAAGTCTCCAACGTGGGTGGTCTTGTTCAAGGCTCTTTCTTACTTGAGCCATCCCTCACGGATGATGTCCAAGTCCTGATCAAAGCTGATCATCAAGACAATGCTGGGAGCGACAAGAATGACCTAATTGAAACATTCGAGCTGCGATCTCCCTCTGGCAAAAAGCTCATGTTCCCAACATTTTACGACGGCTTTGTTCAGTTTCACCTTGAACAGGAGAGCGAATCAGGACGTTGGAGCTACGAGGCCAGGATCTACTCTGATCCATCTAGACCTTTTCCTATGACAACTGTTCAAGTGTCGGCGAAATCGAACAACTCGACGTAAGGTTATGATTTTGATGTCTTGAAACAAAGCTGAATTTTGTCCTTTTCAGTGCCATAACATTGGAAGGATTTCCAGGCAGATCTGTTTATGGAGAAGCGAAAAATCCAGTGAAAATATTTGCGAGGCTCATGTCGGGAAACCTGCCAGTGTTGAATGCAAAAGTACTGGCCATTGTTACTGGGTAAGCTTATCTAAATAGATATTTACTGCAAGAAGTGACCTGACAATTTCCCCATATTGTTTAACCCCCAGACCAGATGCAAGTTTTTCTCCCGTCAAGCTGGCTTTGGAGGATAATGGCAACGGACTTGCGGATGTCACTGAAGGGGACGGAATTTATTCCGCCATTTTTCCCTACGCACAAACAGTTGCCGGTGGTTATTTTACCGTCCAGCTCTTCGCTGATGACAACGATAGTGGTGCCATGCTTCCCAAGGACAATGGCTCGTATGAAAACGGTGCTAATTGTTGTGGCAGTCGCGTTAACCATGCTCAAAAAGTCCCGTGCCCAAAATTCAAAAGATTTGCTACCGGGGGAAGTTTCTACGTGGACTACAGAGTTTCCAGTAACAACGACATTGTTCCGCCAGCTCGGATAATCGGCAAGTCTATCCGTAATGTAAATTGACTAAACCATTTAAAAAGTCTTTTGAATCTTATCAATTAGACTTGAGGAGATCCCTAGCTCCCGCTTTTGACGACAAAAGGCTCGTGACCCTTGAATGGACTGCCCCTGGAGATGACTTCTATCATGGCAGGGCTACCAGATATGAGATCCAGTGTTTTGGCGATTCCGACGAATTTTTGGTCGACCAATCGGTGCTACCAGAACCCAGCTTGTCAGGAGAAAGAGAGATGACAGTGCTCAAGATTCCCAGAGCAAATGAATTGCTCTACATAACTCTAGTTGCCATAGACGAGGTAATGCAAGTGTGACAAACTTATGTACAAATTACAGAAAAGCAATACCATTTTCAGGCTGGAAACAGAGGAGAGTTATCCAATGTGGTATCAGTGTACATTCCTGCTTTCCTTTTAACTACCACCAGAACGACCACAACAACAACGACAACAACCACTACAACCACTTCTATTTCAACAACCACGTCAATGATGAGAGTGTACTACACTTTGTCGACTGAAGCTGCAACTCCGTTGCCAAGACTTTTGACTGATCGGTTCCTGCCAGTGGATGGCGGAACCGGAAGTGGTAATAACAATAACCATCAGATTTCCGCCGTGTTGCCAACATTGAGGCCAATTTATGGGGTCGAGAAACCGGTGGTCAGAGTCAAGAAGAAGCGACCAAAATCGACCACTGTCATTGTTGGAAACCAACCCAGGAATTATCTTGCCAGTCCTGGCAGACCCAGCAGACCAGGTAAGGAGTTGACCTTATTTATTGTTTTAGCAGTTTTACTAGCTCTTCATTTGACAAATCATACTTCTTCATGTCCCAATGGGCAAAAAGCACTTCCCGTTTAAAGCGATCAACTTCTCTCCGTCGTCTTGCAATCGTTGGCAGTTTCTCTATCAATGTAGAAATGATTGCAATGCAGATTCCAACCATCAAGCAAACAAATGGAAAGAAAGTTTGATACAAGCCGAGGTTGGTCTATAAAAGAGTCAGATCAGATCCTAAGACATTACTGCAGTTAATAATTAATAATTAATAATACCTTGTCCGGTTCGCATACAACAAACTCTTTCGGACTTTTAGTGTGCCTCAAAAACGATCGCTGAAGAGCTCCCGTCTCAAACATTGCCAGCACAGCTCTATTAAATGGCTCTAAGAGGGGACTGTCTTTCGGTAAAACGATGGCAACTTGATACATTGAGCTACAAAAACCAAATTATTCAGTTAAATAAAAAAGGCAATTGTTATTGAATAAACCTTGGTTGCCTTGTGTCAACAAGTTTGCAAGGATACGCAGGCTCAAAAACAATCTCTGGTATTCCACGGTACATGATTGCTTTTCCCTGTGCGACAAGCTTCAACCCTTCGGCAAGACCACCATAGTCCTGCAACCGCTTCTTTCCCCTTAGCTTCTTCTCAAAGATTTCATGCAGAATCGTTCCTGCCGGAGCAAAGGCGAACAGTTGTTCTGTGAAAGTCCCCTTGTTTATGATCAGATCCAAGGGACTGCTTAACAAGTCTTCATAGGAATCAATTGGCAGCCTGTAGTCTCTCTCGTTTAAGAAAGCATTCATGGTCGCTCTATAGTGCATCAAAAACAACATTGACATCATCAGCAATGTGAAATACCCGCATCGCAGAGAAATGGATGTGGCATTAAGTCCACTTGCCTAAAAAAGCAAATTATTTTTCCACATTATCCACCTGCGTCATCAGGATTGGCACTTACCTTGTTTATGAGTGTTCTAAGCATTACAATCACTGTTGTTGCTAAGTTTTTGGAAATCCGTATACTTTTGTTTCCATTCTTTATGCCCCAATTCAGTAAAATGAAGAACAAACTCCAGTAGCCTAAGTTGCCAAGCAAAATGCAGATCCAGGACATCATATGGAACTCCATGACATAGTTTTCCATGGAAACATCTGTGCTGGAGGGTCTCTTGACAAGGACACCAAACTTGAACTTTCCGAATTTGTGCGTGAAGTCAACCACTTCAAGCCGTTCCATGGTAATGATATAGCCCCAAATCCCAGCATCGACAAAACCGCTGCCCACATCGGCCAAATCACCTGTCCACGTTCCATTGGGCAACCTCCATCCTGATGGGTCTCGGATTCGAATATACTCTGGTGTCAAGTTGAGCATTCTTGTGACTGCTACTGCCACATTTGGCATTAGTCCATCCAAGGATCCATCCTCATTTATCATAACCAAGGGTGGCCAAGCCTCATAAGAAAATCTTATTGTTTGACCTTTATGATCCAATCTTCTGTTTGTTTCTGCTATCACCTCCTTGAGGCTGCAAGTGGAACCATAATATCCACACTCCTGAAAACCGAATAAAGTAAAATAGCGGTGCTTCTTTAAAAGTAAATATTTATTTCTTACCTTGACAATGACTTCTAGGTTGGCTTCTCCTTGAACTTGGGTTACAGATAACGTGTTTGGTTGAATAAAGTACAGCTGGCTATTAACTCCCAACCTGTTCCGAATGGGAATGCCATTTTGGCTGTACGATGCCATCACCTCCTCAACACTAACTTGTCCCAAAACACAAATGATGTTTTCAATAAAATACTTTGCTTTGATACTAAGCAGAATGTCTGAGACGTGTTTGACATCATCACTTAATGCGATTATTAAGTTTTTGTCTTCTTGGTCTTCAAAATAACTGCCTATCACTTTAGATTCTTTCATGTCAACAGCCTTCAGTGTCCAATTTTGAGCCACTTCAGTTAAATCGGGCAACGATTCGAGATTATCTCCAACCACCAAAATGTTTTCAACGTCAACATCTTTTAGTAAAGTTATGATTAAGTCTGAATAACTGAAGCATAGACAATGGAAAAATCCTTGAAAAAGAAGCAATATTTTGAGGCACGACATATTCACCGAGATTTACATAAATTGAAGAATGCATTGCACAGAACCGAAACCAATATCAAAAGCTTAAACTAAAACAAATAGCTACACACTTTTTTAACAAAACGTCCTGCATTGCGCAAAAATGTCACTTATATTAGCTGACAATTGAAAAGTACGGTCTCTCTTTAAAATAAACTTTCGAGAAAGCATTACTGTATTTACCAAGCTTTGCCTGTCTTCAAGTAAGTAACGAAACGTCAAACGACTGACTAGATAGATATTTATAGTAGAATAGTATAAGAAACCGTGTCTTATGTTTATCTGTTTATTATTTAAAAAATATTACGTACTACTCTTTTCTGACAAATAACTTGTAAGATCAATCAAGTGCAAAATATCTTCTTATTTCGGTTCTTTGTTGAGTTGTTTCATCACATCAAAAATTTTCTCATCAGACAATTCATACTTCTTCTTGTCCCACATGGCATACAACAGTCTTTGTTCCAGAATTTTCGCATTCTTTCTCTTCCTTGCCATAATGGGAAGTCTTTCAATTAATGACAATATTATGGCAAGTCCACTTCCAACAATGAGGCACACAAATGGGAAAAATGTCTGAGTTATGCCAAGACTTGTCTGTTTAAAGTATTGAATAGTTGTGCTGTGCTGCATATTTATCAACTTTTTAATATTTCTCCTCACCTTTGCAGGCTCACATTCTACGTTGTCCCTGTTGTTAGGGGAGTATTGTTTCACTATTTTTTCCATGGCACCAGTCTCCTCCATTTTTATTATGGCTCTATTAACAGGTCCAATAAATGGACTTCCTTTGGTGAATGGAATACCAATGGTTGAATGACGACTGCAGAAAAAATTATGTTAAAACCTCTAAAATGTATCCACATTTCAATATGTACATTAAGCTTTTGGATGTAGTGATGGCACATGGGTATTCTGGTCGCAAAAGAAATGGTATCAACCCCTCAAAAATTAATGCTTTCCCTTCAGCAACCAATTCCACCGCATTGTCCATGCTGTAGTCTCCCAGCCTCTTTTTCCCAAGAAGCTTTTCAATGTAGATTTGATGATATACTGTTCCCTTGGGAGCGTACCGGAAGTAAGACTCCATGAATAGTCCCTCCAAGACTAGCAAGTCCATATCGCTTTCCAAGACATCCTCGTAAGAGTTGATGGTAAACGTCAGTTTCTTGGCGTTTAGGAAAGCGTTCATAGAGGCCTTGTAGTAGTTTAACAAAACCATTGCCATTAGTAGCAACCAGATGAAAGCGCATCTCAGAGAAAATGATGTGGTCTTCAACTGACTTCCCTATAGACACATAACATGCCCATACTGGAAAGTTGGAAGTTCTACAAAGTATTCGTAATTGTTACCTTGTTGATTAAAGTTCTTAGCATGATAGCAACAGTTGTGGCTGAATGATTGGCAATGTTGCTATTGTTGTCCTTCCTTGGACTTTGACTTAAAATTAGGAAAAATACAAACCAAAAGAAAAGGTTCGAGTAAGCAATGCTTTGCCAAGACATCCAGGTAAACTCCTTGATGTAATTATCTAGGGAAACATCTTGGCTCGTTGGTCTTCTAAGAATGAAACCGTACAGATATATGGCCACCGAATGCGAGAAGTCCGCAATCTCCAATCTTTCCTCAGAAACAATGTAGCCCCAAATTCCCGCATCCACAAAACGTTCGGCAATGTCAGCAAAATCTCCGGTCCATGTTCCATTTGGTAACTTTCCTCCAGCTGGGTCACGGATCTGAACAAATTCGATGCTCAAGTTGAGTTTTGAACAAATCGATTTGGAAATATCAATCATCATTCCTGTCACACTTCCGTTGTCCAGTTTCTTCACAAATGGATACCAATCCTCATAGGACAAACGGATGGTTTGACCACCATGATCCATGCGAGTGCTAGTCTTCTCGATTTCCACGGTAAAGTTACAATCTCTGAAGGTTTGCCCACATTTCTATTCAGCAATTTAGAGGTTCATGACAATGGTACGTAATGTAGCTAAGCAACTTACCTTGATAGTTGGTGTGGCAAATGCTTGTCCCAGTATTTGATAGACTTCTGTTCTATTGTTAGTCTTGGTATTCAGAATAAATATTTGGGAACTGATACCTAGTCTTTGATGAGTTTTTGTGACTGTTGTCTGGTATTTGTGTACAATGTCATTGGCATCAATGTCTCCTACAATCATCCATACGTTGGACAGAAAGTCCTTAGCTTTTCTCTGAAACACTATCGTGGCAACTTTGTCGGAGTCATTTGAGAACACAAAAACCAGGCTTGATCCTGTTATCCCAGTCGAAAAACCATTGAAAAAGGGTGATAATGGTATAACACGAATTGGCATCATTGCAGCAAAGGTTGTGACGTCAGGAATGTTCTCTTGAGAATGTTCGTCATGCACTACAATTAAATCATTTGGCTCAATTTGTTCAATCAAAGAATTGACTTGAAAGACACCAAGTTCGGCCGAGATCGGTACCGAAATAAACAATAGATGAAAATAGGCTAACATTTTAATCCAGTTCTTATGCAATAACGGACTTCAAGTTAACCTGTAAATAACGTACTGCTTTTAAAATATGTTAATGTGAGGAATTCCGTGAGAAAATGTGCATGCATGCTTCCTAAATAAAATATTTTCCAGCCAATACCCTCATTTTTAACGCTAGAACATTGTTCAATTTATTTGTGTGCTAAATTCAAAACTGCCTCAATTTGTTCATTTGACAATTCATGCTTTCTCATGTCCCACAGTTGGTAGAGCTTTGTCCTATTAAAGTCGCTCGACTTCCTCAACCTTGATATTAATGGCAGTTTTTCGACAATGACAATGATCATTGCCACCAGGCTTCCAAACACCAGTCCAACAAATGGGAAGAATGTCTGTGGAAAGCCCAAACTAACCTAAAATCATACTGATTTGTACAAAAAGTCTCAGTTTATCAACTGAACTGAACACTCTTACTTTTTTTGGTTCACACTTTATGTTCTTTTTAGAGTCCAAGGAATAGTCGTCTACAACTTTGGTCAATGCTCCCATTTCGCCAAGCTTCAGGAGAGCCCTATTGATGGGAACAAAGAAGGGGCTTCCTTTGGTTACAGGAATAGAAACGGTCGTATATGAGCTAGAATGAAAGCAATTATCTGAGCATTGTCTCTTGGGAGCTTACAGTAAGGTACCTCAGTCTCTCAGCTTCAATTATCTGACATGGATATTCAGGTCTGGACATGGGACCTTCAAGGCTCACATGCACAAAAGCTTTGCCCTCTTCAACCAGTTGGATCACCTCTTTCATGTCGCCAAATCCAAAGGATCTGCTCTGGCCTTTAAGCTTTTTCTCCCAAATGTCATTGAACACTGTCCCCTCGGGAGCAAACTGGTACAGCTCAGATGTGTATGACCCATCTAATACAATCAGATCCTCATCCCGCTTCAAGATGTCATTGAATGAATCCACGGGAAGTTTAAACTCCTTTGCATTCAGAAAAGCATTCATGGTGGCCCTGTAGTAAAGCATTATGAGAACACCCATTAATAGAAGGGAGAAGAATGCCAGTCTGAGGGACACGCTTTTGGATTTCATTCCGCTTCCCTGAGGAAAAATTCAAATGGTTTGCTATGTAGTTTCTCTCTCTGAAGACTTTGTATACCTTGTTGATGAAAGTCCTCAGCATCATTGTACCAGCTGTGACAAGATTTTCACCATTTTTCCTTTTATTGTCAGGCTGACAACTTAGCAGGAAGAAGAATAGCGTCCAAAATACAATGTTTGTTAGGACTATGAAGTGCCAGGACAATCTTGGATACTCCTTGACATAGTTGTTCATTGAAACATCTCCACTCCTGGGTCTTCTGACAAGAACTCCAAGGATGAACTTGCCAAATGAGTATGTAAAGTCTGCGGCTCTTCGGCGTTCCAAGGTTTCCACATAACCCCATATTGATGCATCGACGACATTGTTTTTGATGTCGCCAAGGTCTCCTGTGAATGTTCCATTGGGCAACATTCCTCCTGATGGATCACGCACCCGTACAAACTCCGGTGTCAAGTTTAGCATTGCGCAGAATGATTTGGAAATGCGGGGCATAATTCCATCGAGACTACCATCAGGGCGTATGTTGACAATAGGGAACCACTCTTCATAAGACAGTCGAATTGTTTGCGCACCATGATCCGTTCTGACTTTTGTGTCCTCAATCACGTTTGTCAAGTTGCATTTTACAAACAGCTCTCCACATTCCTAAGCAAATATCCACATTAATGAATATAAGGTAATTTGAAAAGTAGTCGGAATGTAGACAAACAGGGGTCTCACATAAAGTGTTGGTTTTCTCATAGCTTGACCTAACAGTTGGGTAACAATCCAGGTGCCATTGAATTCTTGGAAGAAGTAGATCTGAGCAATGACACTCAACTTGTTCATCACTTTTGTAGCCTTTGTGTGGTAGTCCTCCAAGACATCAGTAGGAGTGACATTCCCAAATATCAACCAGACATTGTCAATAAAATCATTAGCTTCAACAGTCAACATGGTGTCGGCAATCTCTTGAGCAATGTTGCTTTCAAGTATGACGATTGTATCGCCGATTTGCTCCTCGGAAAATTCGCTTTGGGTCTCATTTAAATTAGGAACTGACTTTAACGGTAACATAGCCATTGATGCATCTGAGACAATGTCCAAGTTTTCACCTAGCCCACCAACAATAAGTAAGCTTTTTGCACCAATGTCTGAAAATAGTCTTTGCATAACACTGTCTCCATGCGAAATTTCAGCGTCTATAGCAAAAATGGACATGCACCAAAGAGTAATGAAGCAAATTGTTGCTTTAGTCTTGATCATTTTATTCGAATGCTTTTGAAAGCAATCTAACCCTTTAAAACTGGTAGTACATGGGAAAGGAATGAAGAGAAAGAATGTAATAATGACAGAGCCTGGTTTTGCATTATTGAAGTCTCACATGACAACATATTTCGTACGTCAGCCTTAAATTATGTTGTGGCTGTGCACTTATAAGACACAAAAGCCCTATAGGAAACCTTTAAAATATCCATGTGAATTTCTTTCAGAAAAGTTTCCCAATATCGCTCAACCTAAACCAATTAATGTAATGCTTTTTCCTCGTATTTTTCAGCAACCTCAGAAAATGTGCCTTACAACAGTAAAACACTCAACAAATTGCTGGTTCATAACCAGTATCCAAAAAGCAGAAAGGCAACCGGAAGTAGCAATGATCCTAGGACAGAGGAGGCCAGAATTCAAATCTACGCCATTACAGGAATCATTTCATGCATGCTGTTGGTCATTCTGTTTGCATCATCTGTTGTTGTCATCAAAAAGAGGTAGAAGAATTTGTTACTGGGTGGTCGATACTTTAACATTTTTTTTATAGAAAACAACGAGAGAACAGTACGCTGAAAGACTCGGTTATGAGAAAAAATGGCATGAAAATTTCTGGACCAACAGATGCATGGACTACGAATGAAAAGCTGAGAGAAGCATTTCCTGGCTTGGTGAGATCCAACGCCTGGTTTGACAGCCTCCAGAAGTCGATACACAGGTAATTAATTCATCATCATTATGTCATTAACTAGGGAAGTGATAGGCTCATATCTTTAGCAGGCACGAAAGCTTCATCGCCAATCCCGGGGTCCAGACCGTGACAATGCATGACATCATTGAGGAAAGTGAGAAGAAAATCCGCCCTAGATCCAGAGCCAGTTCCTGGGGAGACTTGAACTTTCAATCCAAGCCAACCACCATTACAGACGACTCTTCATTAGGTGAGCCAAACAAACTAAGTATTCATGGGTTTAACACTAATATTTAATGTTATATATTCGTCCTTGCCGGCGTAGCCTAATGGTTACGTTCCGCGCCTCAAAAGCGCGAGTCCCGGGTTCGATTCCCGGTCAAGGGCAAACCAACCAAATCTCCTTCAGTATGGGGAGCC
>JAAUYL010003656.1_pt1 | contig 11222 bp, 5 predicted proteins | sample 7278011 | NCBI WGS metagenome assembly JAAUYL01 (sample SAMN14350225, study PRJNA611818) | marine sediment metagenome | isolation source: surface marine sediment (1.8m) | place: French Polynesia: Moorea | collected 2018-08 | reverse complement strand
TCTTGACGACTAGAGTCTGTAGAGGAACAGGAAAATAAGTGACATAGACGGCAGAACAATTATGCTATGCAAACAGACAGACACAGAATAATTCTAACCGGCGACGACGACCTTGAATTTACGCATCATGAAAAAAAGGGTTGGCTCCTATGATGTAAATAGGGTTAGGCAAAACAAGGTAGCCTTCATAAAAGTTAAGAATGAAACAAAATAAGTTACTCTAGCTTTGCAAAGCAGCAAGCATTTAACGAGAAAACTTGTTTTGTTTGTTTGTATATAGAAGTTTGCACCTCTTTATTACTGACCTTACTCTCAAAGAACGCCACCAAAAATACAAAAACATCTACTTTCCCCAGGGGGAATCTTAACTTTTAAAAGAGACCCTGGAGAGAGCAAGACAAAAAAGATCAGCCTTCCGAAATCGTCCACCTTGAGCTAGTTTGGCTCACTCAGCTTCATTTATTTCCGGTTGTAAAGGAGAGCTACTTCCTACTTCCGGTATGGAGAGCGTGGCTAGATGGTTAAGCCCAATAAGACTGGAAACTTTTTGCACCTTTTGGTTTGTTTTACCTTTAGGAATAACCGGCATTTTGGCCTTGTCGAAACACTGTCGAACAATTTGGCTTTTGCGGGCGCATGAAGAACCTTTCAAAGTCTTGCCTAATTCAATTTGGAAACTGCGTAAGAAGAAGAGGAAGAAGTTAGTCAATTTTCTCTCCAACTATAAGCTTAGTCTTTTCTGCCTTGGCACTTAACTTTGACCTTATTTTTGTAACAACACATCATATTATTCATTGCAAAAAGTCCATTCATTTTAGTCAAAATAAGATGGCAGAGTTCAATTTTAGCCTTAGAAATTTCGCGAACATAAAGACACACTCTTGAAAAGGCATGCACATAAATAGGGCTGCTACCGATCCATAGGGATGTCAGTTTTTCCGGATTTTTTACGCGGACATTTGCCGTAGAAACCCTAGCTTCGGTGGGATCAAAGAGGGATTTCTTGACAGAAAAATCTCAGGTTCGGGAAAATGGGAAAGCTAAGCCAAACAAAACCGAAAAATATGCAAAATAAATGCAAAATATGAAATATGACACAAAAACAAGACTGAAACGCCTCTGTATTTTAGTTACAAACATATAGTAAACAGCTGTTACAAGACCTCGTAAGCAAACAAAGCCTTGCAGCTGTACAAAAGAATGGTCCCTGCTGTTGTCTGATAAAATCCGGCGTCTGCGGAAGACTTTGTTGCTCCGGAAGAAAAACAAGACGGAAAATTTCGGGAGCGTTTTGATAAATGTTTTTGGTGCCTAAAAAAGAGGAGCGAAGAGCTCGTTTTACTTGGTTAAATTCTTATCTTAGCTTTTGGGGATTTACTCTTGACTGACGATGTCGTCCATGGTGCCCCGACAATTTCTTCCCTTGGAGTCAACTTTTTGTTTAGGCTGGAGATTCAAATATTTTAAGGGGGCAAAGTAAGTTACTTCACTGAGATTTGGGAGTCAATTGTCGGTTAACCAGGCCTTGAGACATCAAAGGAAAAATGCAGCTACCCATGCAGATTAGGCTAGCGTAGCTGTACCACAACTATTTATCATATACGAGTATTTTGGTAGGGGAAAAATCTGATATTTCGCAGGGGGTCCGCCTTTAAAATTGTCTTTAGCTAACTAAACTATAGATCCAAAAAAATAAGACGGAGAATGAAGAATAAGAATTTTAGAAATTTTTAATCTCAATAGATTTTTTCGTGGGATACTATTGGACATATTTTCTGGAAAAACAAATTGCCAAAAAGATTGGAAAACAGGCAGCAAATTACTGTTTTATAGGGAGGCCATTTGTGGAAGGGTATTGCAAAAGAGATACGGCGCAGCCGGGTCTTCTCTTTTGCATTTAAGGCGCTACTCACGCCAGATATTTTGCATTTTACGAGCCACCAGATAATAGGTTCTCAACACGAATATCAAATGGGAAAGGAGGGTAAGTAAAAGTGAGAGAACAAATTAGTTTCTTAAAGACCGTCTTGTTACGACTTTAAAGTTAAAAAGTTTAAAAAACCTATTTGATTTTACCCGCAGACCTGCAGTGGTTTAATAAGAGAAAACAGCTTTTCATGTTTTTTTTAACAAGACGGAACATTCGTTCCATCATTAACCCGCTCGGCGAGGGAAATTCGATCTCAAAATGAAATTCCTTAATGTGAGGGAAATTCCGGCGTAAAACGCCGGGTATACGCCGGTAAAGGACAGAAGAAGAAATGAGTTGGTCACCCAATGATGTTATTTATGCAGGAACCCGCTAAAAGGCCCTGCGCACGCGCTAAGCAAAACAAAACCTTAAACGGAAACAAAAGCGCCCCAACAAGGAAAAGAACAATCCCAAAATACCAGAATCTAGACGTCGCGAGGCGAGCCTCGCGTTGAAAATCTAGTTTTAGCTCTCCTTTTCTTTTCCAAATACCTATTTACGTCCTCCGCGGAGTTACTAAAACTTGCCGATAGAGGGCGCGTTTTTCGGTACATTTTCGCTCCCGAATATTTTTTGGGGCCATGAGCGCCCTCCGGCGGAGTAAAAATAAAACGTCCTCTTGTTAGAAAATGAATGAAGTGAGTAAATTCTTCTGCAAAATTCCACCAAAAATCTCTTTGGGCAATGTTGAAACAATATAGCGTCACTTATTTTTTGTACTTTTGAATCTACAGCATATTTGAATGATAGTAAGATAAGTCTGGAGAAAAGAAAGTTCTGCGTGTGGAGGGAGAAGAAATCAGATTTTCGACGACAACAAACTTGAATTGGAAATGTGAATGGGATTTTGGTTCAGCGAATTGTGGAGCCTTTGAGCTTTGAAGTTTTACTTTACTTTACCCAGACCGTGAGCTGAGCGCGAGTAAATATAAATTCATTCTGCCTCTAGCCACAAAAAAGCACGACGATCTCGCTCACTACCAGAGCTTGGCAAGCATTCGTTGGAACAAATCCTAGAAAATCAGCATTTTCATCCTTGAAGTTTCAGTCATCGCGCGAATCCTTTTGTACTGTATTTTTCCCCATAGGGGAAAAACGGGGGGATCTTATCTTGCTAATGGTGCTTTCGGCGGAAAAAGGAGAGCAGATTTGTATCATTTTTGTTTGGTTGGTTCCACAGACTTTTTTGCATCGAACGGCAAGTCGCTAAGCGAAAGGCCGTTTAGCCTTGCAAAAAATTCAGGCATCCTCGCGGCCTCGCAGCCGTGGAATCTCCGTTTCCGTTAAAAGGAAAGAAAGGAAAGATAGACTATACAAAATGCTTGCCTGCTGTGCATCATAATGCTTAGGCATTATTGTCATGAATTGGTCAAAACCCCGCTCGGAAAATAGCGAATCTCTTTTAAAATGCATTGCATCTTCCTGAATTTTGCGTGTGCAACTTTATAGCCTTTTTTCAGGTGGATAAAATATGCAAAAAAACAGGCCTATATCGAAGCGGGGAAGTGTTTTATCCTGAGAGAAAGAGAGAGCATATTTGCAAAATTCATTCCTTATTCATTGACGCTCGACGCGCGATCTTCAGGAAAACTTTTTTCTTGATTTTCTCAAGATAAACTTGATAACACCAAGACAACTTTGAGATGCAAGTATTTCTCTAAAAACAGGCGGAGGGATTAGAAATATGCAAGCTTATTTGTTTATAAATTGGACGTCCTCGATTTTTAGAGGCCGCATCGAGGTCGCGAGGCCGCGCTCATAGAAAGGTAAAAAACACATATTGCTTAGTTGCGGTAGTAGTTAAGAAGCGCTCGCTCCTATAAGAGCCTAGGAATTATTATTATTGCATGGTGTTGTGAAAACAAAAGAAGCAAATATTTAACAGCGTTATATTTATAAATACGCAAATGTGTACTACTAAATGAAATTGGTGCATTTCGTGATTTGTAAACAAACGAGAAAGCTGCACCAGCCTTTTTGATTATATTTGCGGTAAACGACAAACCTCTAGTTGGCCTCCGAATATTTGTGGGTTTTGCAAAATCGTTCATCAAACTTTTATGCATAGCAGAGAATATTTTTTTACAAAGCACGCGGTTACAAAAAAATGCGAGGAAATTATGAATTCAATGCTAGAATTGATGGAAAGCTATGGAAAACTTTCAGGCAGGGACCCTCTTTAAAGTTATCGAAAGTTAATCGATTCTCGTGCAAAAACCTATCAGCGAAATGAATTTTGTGGGGATTTTGTGTACTTCAGAAATATTTTACCTGTCAAACTTAGATGACAAAATACGCGCATAAAAATTCCATTCAGATTTTGAGTGTCAAATGTCAACCGGTGTCAAATTCCAATACATAAGAATGCAATATTTTGAATGAGAGTTGTAAGTTATAAATTGAGATGCATTCACCCAAATACTTGGAGGCCAATAATCGCAGAGGAAAGGTTAAGTGATTTTTCAAAATAATGTTCCGAAGACGCTAGAACGGAAAACAATGCCGCCCGTGCCAAAATGGCCACGGTAGATTGCCAAGATGGTCAACGTATCGTGGTTAAGGAATCACTTTCGTGCCCTTTTGTTGAGGCTCCTCCCCTTGTTACTGTTGGCCACTCCCACATCCAACACTTCAACCAATCACATTGCAAGACGACACGCCCACTCCCGGTCAGCAGCCAATCACAACCCCTCAATTGGGGGAGGAGGAGGGGGTTTGCCATCCGAGGGTGTCATTCATTTACGGTTCAGGCATCGACGGAGCAGCTTTTGGGCCAATAAGAATGAGACCACGCCCCCTCTTGCCCTCGGGCTGGAGGGGGCGCCGCCCTCGGGATCGGGCCTTACGTGGCCGGTCAAAAGAGTGGCTGAAATCCCGGGAGATATTGTGATTGGCGGCTTGCACATGGTGCACGAGCGGGAGAGCAAGTCGATATGCGGTCCTGTGATGCCCCAGGGCGGGCTTCAGGCTGCAGAAGTCATGCTCTACACGGTGGATCGTGTGAACGCCCTCGGGATCCTACCCGGAAACCTAACCCTGGGGGCGTACGTCCTGGACGACTGTGATAAAGACACCTACGGTTTGCAGCAGGCTGTTGACTTCATAAAAGGTAATTGAGTGTCCATGTCCAAATAGGCCAAATCTCTACGCGCACCTCTTTGGCAAACTCAATAGAAAATTGTGTACTCCCAAGGGCGAAAAGAGAAAGCAAGTAATGCTAAGAATGTTGTTGTTGTAACCAAGCAAGAACAGCAATATGACGAATGCTCGCAACAACCAAAAAAACTGACCTTTCCGAGAATGTACAGCCAGTTCAGCTAATGTTGGCAATTGAGAAATGGTGTTATTTATGCTGTAACGCATTTAGGCACTTATAGTGATCTTGGAAATTAACATAGGTCCCACTTCGTACGCAAGAATCATCATTTTCTCAGATTCATGATTTTTGACAACTCAATTTTCTGCCTGCCACTTATCTAAGCTATAACGATGTTTACCAAGGCTTTTTCCCTATTTTGTCAGGTCTACTTTCGATTTTTTTTTTGTAATTTTGACCTTGTTATCCGTGGGAAAATCGGTGTCAAATTGCATACTTCCCTGTCATTTTAGTAAAATTATCATGCAGGTGACACGATCACTTTCTTTGTGCATGAATGGCACAAAAAAGGTCATACCCTAATTTAAAAAAAACAATAGGTAAAAGTGTAGCCGCAATCACTTCGCCGCCCGCATCATTAATCAGAACAGAACCCGAACAATTCGAGCTTTTCCGTTATTGGCCTGTAAAATTAACACATTAACATTCGTTGCACAGTAAAATATACGGTAATTATACTAATTTAGGTCACAAAAAATAGTGCATATTAAGCTGCTTTATTCTTTACAGATGTTTACGTAAGTTTATTCAGAAATGCGCCTCCGGCAAGCCAGGTACATGGATAATTCTAATACTACAAGTAGATACTCAATATCAATAAGAATTAAGAGCAAAATGGAATATTTTGGCAAAATTCGCAATGAATGCCATCAGATGACCAATCTACCTAATGTCAGTTGGGCTCTTGACAGTTGATGTAACTTTAGCAGCTTCTTTTTTATCTTTTGGCCTTTGGCTCGACTTTTTCCCCCTCTTGAGAGATGTCGAAACTTTTTTTGCTTCCTGTAAGCGATGCTGCCAATTCAGTTTCAGGTGCTAATTGTTACAAACAAGACGGCAAAAACCCATCCACAATGGAAAAGAAGAGAACGACAAAGCCAGCTTTGACCTTGCTAACAAAAACCCTGCGTCTGCAACTGATTCGAGGACATTACTTTCAAGGCTGGGGGATTTTTGGCAACCGCAAAAGGCTAATTGACCAATTAACGGCATTTTGGCTCGCCATTCCCCGATTGAAATTTTCCCCAGCTGGGGAATTTGCGTTTTTCTCCTCCTAGAAATTCATGATTCTATGCAAATAAATAAATGTAGTTTCTATTAGCAGCGTCTCCATAGATAGTACAAATTAAGTAAGCTACTGTCGTTTCCCTCTAGATCTAGCACATGGTTGGACCATGAAAATCCCCAAGGCTGGGGAAATTTCTAGTCCTCTAGCTGCACTCATCACAACAGAGAATCTTCATTGAAGCTTTTCGGGGAATAAATTCAATTTGTGTCTTGCCTTATTTGGTTTCTCGTTGCTTTTTATTCAGAAGCCTTATATACGGGGTAGATAGTATGGAAGAGAAAAGATGCCTGTTTATATTTAGAGCTATCTAAGTACGATACTTTTTTGGCAACAAGACTGAAAATGAATGCCTGACAAACGCGACAAGAATAACAAAGAAGCTCTTAGTTACGTAAATAAGTATGGTTTGGTTGGCCATTGCAGAAGCTGAAGATATGCTGCATAATGTAAGCTCAGACGAGACATGGTTTTGAAAAGGGTTTTGCGACAACATGTCCCCGTTTTTTCGCGATTTTTTCCATCTTAAAAGTTTGTGGGGGTACGTTTTGTCGCTGCACCCTTCCCACGATGAATGGCAAGCCCAGCTGCGGTTTAAAGTAACGGTGCCTCACCACATACAAACCCATTAGGAATAGAATTGGCGATTTAGCCGGAAATGAATCAGCTGCGTGCCTTTGCAACACCACGCCGGATGTGCGTCAGCTGACATGAAATGCATTTGGTAAACAAAGAAAGAACGAAGAGTTTTTTCTAACTGCAACTCACCTTCTGATAAAATGTGTGCCTGCTGCCTGTACTTCATTGGGTAACACGTGTTAAAAAGTGTCTGAATATTTCCGGTTTCAAATGTAAACCGGAAGTTGAAGAGCATTCCCCTATTTTCTTATAACACAGACTGACAGTCGGCAGTGTCTGTTTTCTCGAGAGAATTTTAGCATTTCTTTCTGTTTCCCTGCAAAAACACTCGCATTATCCGCGAATTCGTTAGCAATATTTTGGTTACAAAATACACTTAATACAGTAAGTAATACGCTTAAGTATTTCTCAAAAAAAGGCATAAAATGTTTCTTGAAAATCGGCTTGATGTAGGATTATGAAAAAAGAGACCATTGAAATTGAAGTTCCTTTAAGTTGAGTTTGATAAAAAGTACGGGAAAAATATCACTAAAAATACCAAGGACTTCCGCTACACATCAATGTATAGGCTAACTTTTTTCATTATCTTTATTAGCTGGGAGTTACGTGTTTCGCTTTCAGTAAAACAACAAAGTAACTCTTATATGAAGTTGTTGTTTATTAGATAGGTTAGCGAAAATAAACAAAAAAAACATAATATTTGTAAACAACACGAAAATGAGACGAGTTTGACAGTTATGCAATATCAGCAAAAGAAAGTACAGAAAGATACTTTCAGAAACAAAATACATAAATTAGGAAGGTAGGATACATAGAAGCTTAATATAAAAAGTCTGACTGCAGACTGTTTGTTCTCAGACTACTGTGACGCTAAAATATAGCTTGATATTTTTTTATTTATTAGATAGATTGCAAAGCAATTTGCCTTATTGAAGGTGTTTTGTGACGTGAGAGCATGTAACTTATTTTTGGATATTTTGGTCATTTTGTTTTTTGTACGGTAACTTTTATTGCCACATCAGCGAAAGTCCTAAAAATTTGATTTCCGAACGGACGCAAGAGGTGACGCCGGTTCGGAGCATAAAAAAGTTGTGAAGCTGCGGCTTTTTACTGCGATTTTTGGTGACTTATGGGCCACAAAAACCCAATCAATTTCATTTTTGGAAGTGGAATTTGCAGCCGGGAGGAACTATTCCAAATATTTCAAGCCGAAAACTGGCGCAGAATGACAGAATTGTGCAGTTTAAAACTGGGTGCATTTTAGATCGACTGAGGGCTAACTGAAGAAAAGTTCCCATTATGCAGGCCTCTCCTGTCTCCTCTCGTGCTTCACTTCGTCGGCAGTGACTTAATATGTTGGCATGGCCGCCTTCAGCGACCCTACACTTGTATATACAAAACCACAACCAGTATAGATTAGTATCTAGATAGCACCCCGCTGGTGGTTGGTGAGAAGGTCGTTGGTGGAAAAAAGGTAAAAACCGATTTTTGCCGCCCACGAGAAACTAAAGAAACCAGTCTGTTCAAAAACAATCTCTGTTTTTGAGGCACTGTTTATTTTTTACGTACAAAAGGTAGGGGTTGCTTTTAAGAATCTACCGGAAGTGTGTAGTAGTACCTTAGAAAACTGACCGGTTCAAAATATTTTTGTTTTGTTTCAGGTTCAATCACGAACATCGACGATGATGCCGAGTACAAATGCAAGGACGGCAGCTCACCGGAAATACGGAACAAGGTCATTTCCGGTGTAGTGGGAGCAGCCTCGAGTGTGACCTCGATCCAGGTGGCCAACCTTCTGAGGCTTTTCAAAATTCCCCAGGTGAGCAAATTTACTTTCAGCTTCCCTGCCTTTTTCCTGAATGCAATGCGTGTTTGTACTTGAAAATTGAATTGTCCAGAGGATCGCTCAGACACATACAACCTCACATGGATCTTATATTCATTAGAAACATGCTGACCAAGTTAATCCCGAGTTCTTGTTTCCAGATCTCGTTCTTTTCCACGAGTCCGGAGTTGTCTAATAAGCAGAGATTCGAGTATTTTTCTCGGACGATCCCCAGCGATCATTATCAAACGATGGCCATGGCGAAAATCGTGGAACAATTGGAGTGGAAATACATGTCAATTATCTACGAGGAGTCCAACTATGGGATAAAGGTAAAACTTTAAGCTTCCAGCAATTTTTTTCGATCAATTGAAATTGATGAATCAGCTTGGAAACACTGTCAGCTTTTTAACTTTTCCAAACAAAAGCTAGGGAACACGTGGCTTTTCTCAAATTTCTTTTCTGTCCTACGCGAAAAAAATGAGAAATGCTTGGATATCCTTCATTTTTCCCAGGAGCTCCAAGAGGCGAAATTAAGCCGTTCTTAGTCCACGCAATTTTATGGACGCCAATCACGCAATCTCTCGTGTCTTGGAGAATAAATAGAGAAATTCGCCCCTTTTTCCTCGCCTCACCTAGCGTAGCGTGAGATTGCGTTATAATGCAGGCAAATTAATTATGACAGCCGCTATCTATCTTTAATTTTTTCTGCACTTCTTTCAGGCCTTTGAGGAGCTGGAACGGTTATTAACAAAACGCGGCATTTGCGTGGCGGTGAAGGAAAAACTCACCAAAGATTCTGGAGTCGCCGGAGTCCACGATTACGATCACATTGTGGAGAAACTGTTGGCAAAACCAAAAGCAAAAGGTAAAGACTATTTGTACTACTCATTTGAGGGAGATAATCGAGAGCTCCCGCGGGAAAAAGGAATTCAAAGAGAACTCATCAAAAGTCCCTAGGGAGCATCCGAGAAAGCATTCACAATTGAGAAGCCTTATACTAAGTCCCGCGGGTGATGATTTAAGGAAAACGTGTCTCATGCATTTCGTAATCATTTTTCCCAGGTGTCATTATATTCGGCTCTGATCAAGAGGTAGCGGAGCTAATGAAGGCTGTGAAAAGAATGAACGCGACGGGGAAATTCAACTGGATTGGCAGCGACGGCTGGAGTGCCCGAGCCCTGGTTTCTGACGGTAAGAAGACCTGTTCGAAAAATGTTTCGCATGGCGGATTTTTTGCACAATCTCCCTGCTTTCTCCCTGTGTTTCAGGAAACGAAGCTGAAGTCGAGGGCACTTTGTCAGTCCAGCCTCAGGCCAATCCTGTCAAGGGTTTCAAGGAATATTTCCTCAATCTTACAGTACAGACCAATCAGAGGAATCCCTGGTTTGTAGGTAAGCAGTGTACAAAAAATTCACACAGACAAGACAACTCCTTTGGGCACATACATGAAACATGGGTTTCACAAAATTTGTTTTGGCGTGTGAGTTGAGAGTGTGTAAAGAATTCCCCACAATGACTTGAATTAAGTTTTGTTTGCTTTCCAAGTCCCCCGAGAGGGACTTGAACAAATTGAAACCGCCTGTAAATTCAACCAAGGCATGTCCTTTCGACATATTTTGTGTAAAACTAGATTTTTACCTTGTGTATATCGAAAATTCAATAAAAATACGTGCGGACCATATGTCACCGCCAGCCAGCCAGCGTTTTTTATGGGTAAAAAAGCAAAAAAAAAAATCTCATTTGATTCGACGAGGACGCAGGCAGGTGAGGTGGTCCTCCTTCAAAATTGTGCCTGCGAGAATTTGATGAAAAATACTGCATTTTGAAGTGGCTGAAAATTTGTGCAACCACAGCAGCACCGAAAATCTGTATTCAAGTCATGCAGGAAAAAAACTTGAATAAACTTGTCGAATCTTGACTTTTCAGAATTCTGGGAGGACCATTTTAAATGTCGATACCCTGGGGGCCTGCCCACCCCGTACAACCAAAACTACACGAAAAATTGCTCCGGAGAAGAGAGGCTGACCGCCGAAAATACCCAATTTGAAGCTCAGCTTCAGTTCGTCAGCGATGCGGTGATGGCATTTGCTCATGCTTTCAGGTACATCGATAATTAATTAATGTACTGATACCATAAATAAATGGCAGAGTCGTTGAGCAATATTTTTTGCGTGAAAGTTTGCATGAATAGCCAAATACAAGGACGATCATGCTGCTTCATGCTGTGTTCCGTTCCTGACGCTACATTTAGCAATCCTTTTTTGCAGGGACATGCACAAAGCCGAGTGTGGAGACAACTATGTTGGACTGTGCGCCAAAATGATACCAGTCAATGGGGAGA
>JAAUYL010021534.1_pt1 | contig 11227 bp, 6 predicted proteins | sample 7278011 | NCBI WGS metagenome assembly JAAUYL01 (sample SAMN14350225, study PRJNA611818) | marine sediment metagenome | isolation source: surface marine sediment (1.8m) | place: French Polynesia: Moorea | collected 2018-08 | reverse complement strand
GAAAATAGACTGCATGCAGAAAACGGCAAAAAATCTTAAGCCTGGAGGCTCCCCTAAAAATGGAGTTGTTATCAAAATTAAGCGCAATTATCTTGTAACTTAGAAATTTCGCGTCCTTGGCTGCCACTTACATACTTAATGAATCTGGCAAAAAGTGCCCCAAAAAACTGGACCGCACACCTTGTCTTGACATCCTATCTTAACTGGTCCCCCTCTCAATCCTTTCGTTTGATTGTGGTGTCGGCAGCCACTTTTCACAAGTTTTTTGCCCGAAAATGTGTAGAACAATTTATTTCTTGCGTCTATCAACACATATCAAAATCCGTCGATTAGTCCGCTCTAATTTGGGTCAGGCTTTGAAAAGGATAAAAGCCGATGCAAAAACTCTCAGTCTGTTTGACAAACTAAAGCCAGTTTTGGAATCTCGCTTAAAAATCTGTAAGTAGACCAAGGTCTTCTCGGCGCTCAAGTGTTAAAAATCTTCTGAAGCGAATGCAATTATATGTATAGAGAATCTTTTTTGCAGATGTGGGTGTAATTTTAAGTTGAAGATGGTCCCCTATTTAGAACTCAGCGTACCATTGTCCATTATCATCAAATTGCGTGTGAGCACTTTGGTCAGAATCGGACTCGTTTTAACTCTTCACAATTCTGACAGCACGTGTTTTTCTTGCTATTTTGCAATCCGAGGAGACTTGAGTCAAAAGGTGACGAGGCCGGAGTTGACATCGAGTCTCGACCACTTCAAAACGAACAGAGGAGACAGACCCATCATAAACTTGTCCGCGATAATTCGTACAATAACATTTGCTCTGATGTCCTCTTGTATGCATACAAATCATTTGGAAGAAAGTGAGGCCATATAATAAACTAACATTGAACTTGAAACCTTCATGAAATTGTAAAAGAAATAATGAAAACATTCACCAAATTGTCGTCCGGTAATTGCCCCTCGTTTTTTAGATGGTCCTTAATTGATGTGTAGCAATCTCGGTTTTAAATCGACTTCCATTCGACTCTATTTACTTGATATTTATTTAGAAAAGAAACCCGATCATGACTGTTTATTTGAAAATTGTAAACATTGCAAGAAGCAGGATTCTGTCATTAACATTAAGAATCTGATCTGCGTCGTGCGCTCATCATAACTAGTCTTGGAAAATATGAGGATTGAATGTCAAATTTTTGTGGGCAAGAAGTGAGAAGTGGAAAAGGATGGCGACAGGCAAGCAAAATGTTAGTGGGGAGCGTTGACAGCAAGCGTAACGAATGTGATATCAGCATTTCTCGCATCTAGTTTTCAGGGTCAAATCTAGGATTTTCCAGAAGAAAATTTAGAAAAAAGTTCCTCATAATCTCGGAAAAGTTTGAGATTGATTTTCTTGCCGCAATGTCGCAAAACTTTTTCTCTCTCTCCGCCGTCAACTTTTTTAGCTGATGCCTAGCTCTTTAAAATTGCTTTTTCGGGGGACATTTTGCACAATTTCTCACGAGAAAGAGGAGGAATATATTTAATCCTTCGTTTTCCCAGCCTCATCCTTAGTGTACACACTAAAATAAAATAGACTGTATCAAAATTTACCACTACAGCTCTCCGCAGTGCTCCGCAATTTGTCGGCTAGATCTGACTAGATCATATATTATACTCTGTTTTGGACACAGTGTCTCCCAGCTTGACTTGAAGGTCAACGAGGAATCTCTACACAGTGTTGTTGTCTGGGAGAATTTAATAGAAATCGACACTGCAGCATTATCCCAAAACGTATAGACAGCACGCGTTTGCCGCCGCAGTGAGCCTGCTTTTACTTATATCTACACATAGGCCTGGGTGAGTGCTTCATTTTCAAGGCCCTGCTGGAAATGCACCATACATAGTCCTATTATCCACGGATGAAAGTGCAGGATAATCTTTTCCCCCTCTGGGGAAAAATATAAGAAAGCTCTACTTTGTCATTCTGTAGCCAGTCTTCTCATTACCATTTTCATTTTGCACGAATGCCTGACGCGTGATGTGTACGTAGGTTACGAAAAGAGCCACATTTGTACCTAGGGCAATGTATATTTTTAGTTGGGGCCTAGATAGAGAATAGAGGTTCGTTTACTTTGTAAGCCTAGACGGGGCCTCCGCTTGCCCTTGAAAGCTACACAGACTTTGCGTTAAGAATGGGAGTGGAGGAAAGCTTTCTCTTATATAGCTCCTAGTATATGCTTCACACATCTACAGTATGACATACTGTGTATCTATTTTTGCAAAAGGGCCCCGTCTCTCAGCTCTCTCTTTTATCAGGACAGAGACCCTCATTTTGCACACAAGCTTTACGATGTCAAACGAATGTAATGCATTGAAAGGAGGGTGGCCTTGTGTTTTTGCGACAGACTAAGATCGGATAAACAAGCGTTTCCCCTGATGATATTCGCGAGCTTTTTTCATTCCTATTCGATTGCTCAAGCTTCCACACATATGGAGCTGCAAAAATTGCCGGCTTTCCTTCCTTCCCCCAAATTGAATTCGATCGAGCTTGGCACATGCCTCTAAGGTAAAGTTTTGCTCGGAAAGCGAGTTTAAAGCTGCAAGGCAGGCATTCTTTCAAATAAACGCTGTGGCTTTTTCGAGCCAGCAGAGCCTATTTGTAGACGAGACTGTTGGTACAAAATATTCCTCCTACACATGCCAAGTTTTTAAGTTGTGGGCAAGACGAACGCGTGTTGTCATTTAAGTTTAGCTGTTGGATATTTATCAAACACACTAAGAAAATTGTTGACAAAACAGGCAGATGACCCCGCGGAAATTGTAAACAAAACGGGTGCTCGACAAAATGTCCCTAGATAAAAAACAATTGATGGGGATGTTTTGCCCGAAAACCATTCTATCCCTTGTGGCTCGTGTGTCGGAAAAAGCAGGCAGTATTTCATGCCGAAAAACCAACACTCCTAGCAAACAAAAAGTGCGGTATATTTTTTCTCATCCTTCGCAAAAAGGCTGCATTTTTGCCATCGATTTTTTGTCGGTGGCAGAATTTATTACCATTGTAGCATGGCTAAAATTGCAGTAAAAAGTACCTAGGTACGACTAAAAATGGACACGCCAATGCCACAACATTACCCGATCAATCCTTTTTTCCCTAACTTATTTTTCGCTTAGCTTGCATGTTTAATGCGTTTCATTGACCGACCATCTGTGTGGCCATGTCATGAAAATGGCCAGTCTTCAAAAAAGGCTGAACGAATTCAAAATAAAAGTCCTGCTTGCTTCTGAATTTTTTTGGACGTCACGCACACACCAAGTGGTATAGAATTACTTTACGAATATGTAAACCTACATGCGTGTTTTTAAAGTAAAAGTGTGGGAGTCCAGCCGATCCTAAAGTATTGATTGACATTTCATTAGCAATGCAAAATAGATTTTTTTACAAATTACATAAATCAACTTTATCAAAAAAGATTCCATATTTTATTTGGCTATCATAATCATGTTACAATGTCACTTCCTGGGTCAAGATCAAAGCAAATCAAAAGTAAAAAACATAGTGGAACATGGCGCATTTTTGGCATCCTTTCCAGATCTTGATAACCTAACCTCTATTTGGACATGTGTTCAGATTATTTACAGCTCTTAAAAAGTTTGGACCACTCATAATACACGGTTGTTTGACGCTAATAAACAGTATTGATCCTCAGCCTGAAGTAAATGCTCCATGGCAGACAGCTGTGTTTAATATTAGAGCAGGTTGCCAACCCTAATTTTTGGGTGGGTGTGCTAGCAAATAAACAGTAAATATCTAAATATTGGCTATTGGCGAAACCCCTAAAACAAATAAGATTCTAAAAAAGAGCTCAGCATTTTTTCTGTGGACAAAACTACCTAATCTACATGGATATCTTTGCCCAGACACAGTTTTTTGGGAAAGCTGCAGGATAGGTCATAAAATGAAATTGGCCTCTTGTGGGGAAAATGGGGAAAAGAAACTCTCAATTCTCAGGGGTCAAAGTTAGTCTTTTACTTTCTTTAAGAAGCTGGGAAACTTTCAAAATATATAGCACTCAATTCTGACACTAAATACTAGTCGTGCTTTTTTCGAGTAGGAGGTAAGATACACGATATGCCGTCCATTTTAAATTAAGACACAGCCAGTTCTCGATAGCATCGCAAAATTTTAAATTGTTTTAGAGCAGCCTGAGAACATTTTGCCCTTGTTTGCAAATTGCTGTACTGCTTAAAACAAATGTTTAACTAGGTTTTTTTTCGTTTTGTCATTTCCGTCGTTGCTTTCTTAAATAAAGATTTGACTCAACAGGCCAGTTTTTCTAGAACTCGTTTGTCATCTCTTTTGCAATATTTTAAACGCACAAGGAATGAATGGACACTATTTAATACAACAAAAAGACCGACGTTTTGCAATTTGACAGAACGCCTACTTGGCGAAGAACTTCTGAAGCCTGCAAATGATAAGGGCCTGTGACATCTTTTATTAACGCGAGCCGGTGTTCTGTTTTGCAAGCCAAAGTATTCCACGCACGCCATTAAAAGAAACACGAAAAAGACCTGCAAGATTTGTCTTCGAGCAGAGATCGTTGAAAACACATGTTTCCATCTCATTCTCATTTTCATTCGAAACTCTTGTTGTTAATTGTTTTTGCACAGAACAATTATCAACGTAAAGAAGCATGGAGCAAGATCTTTTTTTGCCATTTTCCAATTAGTAAATTAGTTGGGCATTGTGGGCTTTTGACTGATTTTTCAAATAATGCCTGGAAGACAAAAGGCGTCGACTTGTTTTTACAATAGTTCAGGGTGGTGAGCTCGAAGAAGAATGGTGAGTAGATCTGAGAATTCTGTTGTTGGAAAGATAAAACTCGCGACCCCTCAGTCCTGTAAAAGTGTTTTTCCCTACTCTTGAGTGCTAGAGAGAAATTCTCTTTCGAAGTGGCAAAAAACACATTAAAGTGACAGACAAAATAAAGGCTACAACATCAAGAATAGGCACGGGGTTTTACTTATTTTTATATTTAGTGATAAACATAGAGGTTTAGACAGGGTTGTAATTTCGTACCATCATGGAATTTACGGTTGTCTTAAAAATATAAAAAGTACAGAGAGAAAACTGAGCGGGGGTTGGTCAAATCCCAGCAAAAGAAAAGCCGCTCTACCAACGCTCTAACCGGACAATTCAGCATCAAAATGCGCGCGGTTTTGGTGCTGAATTGTCTGACATTTCATTGTAAGATCAGTAGGTCTTGCCGCCGCGTTTTTTGTCACATTACCCGTCGGTTTATATGAGAGACTGAGAGAGGGAAATCTCAGTCCTTATATCCTCTAATGTTTTTACAGCCTGAAAGGGGTACGATCTTCGTAATGTCGGCATAGCCAAGCGCTGCTCTGTATTTCATTCAAAATAATCTGGAATTTAGTTAAGCGTTTCGTTCCAATTAACACTGGAGCTGGAAAAAATGGTTTCATGGTCCTGGAGATAAGATAAGCGGTGAGCAGTCTGGAGCTGGAGGAGGACTGACGGACGTAGGTCAGCTTAAAGTATTTAAGTAAAGTCTATCGCACTCCTTTGCCTTTTGAAATATGTAGATGTAAACTCAAGTTCCAAATTCCATTAAGGAGTCTTTTGAACTAAAGAGAATTTGAAGCAATTCTGTGAGGTCTTTTTGCCAAAAGCTTTATTGAAATCTCCAAAATATGTCGCCAAGATGTTATCTGAAATCAAGCAGATTTCAAAAAGTTTTTTTTGGTCAGCCAGAATGTCTCCAAAATAATGCGTCGATCACGATTTTGTTGTTGAAATCCATTCGATTCTCTTTCTGAAGCCAGAGGTGTTGTTGGTGTTCGGAATGCCATACGTTAAGAATCAAAGAAGAAGAAGAAGCTTAATGAAGCCTCACAAAAACCGTCGTGTCGAAAAGCTTCAGGCATTCGTTGTGTGAATACATTTCCAGATTTGTCGTTAGATATATCGGATTCGAAGAGCTTTTTTTGGTTGGTAAATTAAAGAAAATGTTGCCCTCCATAGATGTTTCAGGCATATGAATTAATGATGGTTAGATAATCCAGAACATATCTTTAAGTATTTCAGTTGCAGAATTCGACATGAGCATTTGTTTGCCCTAACGGACTTTGCACAATGATATGTGTCTACGTAGCCATTAAAGTGAAAACAGGCTTGGATGGTCATATTTACTGACAAAAGCATTTACTATGTATTCTATTTTTGCTACAACTCCGAACAAGTGTCGTCCATCTTCTGACTATAGTGGTCCATTGAGGCCAAGATAGAATCTCGCTTTTTCCTTCCAAGTTGAAATAGCTAGCCGCTCGGTAATCTGTCAACTATTGTTGCAAGACACGTTTTTGCATCCCCGCGGCCAATTTGTTATTTTAAGCCTCCAAATCTCTGGATTTCTTTTATGTACGTAGATATCTAAAATAAATGCAAATGTGCATCAGAATCACACCATTCGCGTCGATACCAATCATCCTTGCAGTCAGTCAATGGCATAGTCCATACACAAATACAAATATGGACAATGATAGATCGGACAATTGGCCTGCGGTGTCATTTTGCATTCTCGCCTCGGAGTTCTTCGCTCGGTCCATCACAGCCTCTCAGACGTCTGTTCATGCTAATAATTTCACCCCCTTTTCTGTATATTCACCACATGTGTGGCCAAAAGCTAATATGTGTGCACACTTATTTACAAATGACGAGCCAGAGAACTGTAAACAATTTTACTGGAAGGGAGACAGGGTGCGGCTGCGAAATGCAAAAGGGGTCAACATTTTGTGGTGAAGTGAAGGCGTCATCGTGAGAAATGCAGGGATTAAAGTTCGATTCCTCCGTCTCTTGTCTCTCATCAATCCTTTCAAGCGGAAGTCTCAGTCAAAGATTGCATATTTTTTTGGAGATATGACAAAGAGATTAGAAGTATGCATCTGTCTGTTTGGGTATCAATTGTTGGAGGAGGAGAAAACTAGATTATCTTCTTCTTCTTTCATGAAGCAACATCTTCCATTGTCTCTGCTTTTTACAAGTGAATGGCATTGCTCAGCAAACCGACCATTTCTTGCAGCAAAACACAAAACAGCAGAGAGACAGAAAATATGTGTAGCATTGAGCTTAGTTGTTGAGTTATGGACAAAGTTTAGATGGTTGACCGAAAGGCAAAAAACAAGGCGATAAGATATCATGATGTCTGTCTTCACCTTATTGGAAGTATTTTTCTGTTCTTGAATGTATTGATTTTGTTTTGAGAAAGTGGAGAAGCCTTCTATTTTCGGAAGTCATTGGCATAGATAGCCATCCGAGCTTCCGCCTAGCTTCCAATTATGACCGAGATACATGGTAACATGGACACGTTTATGCTGTAACCAAAGGAAGGCACAGGGTACAGGGTGTTCATTGAGCATGGAGAAAATACAGCCCAAATTTGGCAACAACAAAGTAACCCCCTTCCTTTCTATTCTGAGTTTTATTTATGTCTTTCTGTATGTTTTAACCCCAACATTTCTCTCTTTCTATTTTACAGGTATGTTTTAGTGGTTTGAAAACATGAAAACAATTGTTTGGATATACACCTACCATGGGGAAAAATTATAGCCAAACCGCCTCCATCTATAGAATCCCCCTCCCCTCCCGCTGAGATTCCAATGGCTGCAATGGCAAGGTTGCATGATATCTATGATAGAACACTTCATATCACAGCAAAGCACAAACTCAAAATGTTGGGTACACACGTAAAACAAGTAGATAATTGCACCCTTAAAGGAAAGGCCTTATTTGGGCCAGAGCAGTTCTAGCTCTCGGAATTTCTTACCCCCTGTGTCGGCGTTTTCATTTTAAAATATATAGCTGGCTGTAAGTCAATCTCAATGTAAGTAATTTGGTACAACTCAATTAATTTTACTGGTCACAGGAATGTAGTAAAAAATGGTGTAACCCTTTTTCAGCTCACACAAGAAACTTTCTATCTAATTGTAGTAGTCGACGGCATTGTCATTACAATTTGCTTCTCTATGTTACTGGTAATTTGGAAATATCTACCACCACTACAGGTCCCCCAAGGCGATCTATCCTTTTTTTACCATGCCAGTGGGACACGCTAGTAGTGTTTTATCATATACAGAATTTCTTATTAACTTCTCAGACAAGGAAAAAATCACGTGAGTAGCGTGTAAAAATATAGCATAGTAGTGACCCCTTTAGTTATAGAGTGGAGCTGTCTCCTCAAGTGTGAGCGTAAGTAAGTAGACTACATACCAGTCTATTGTTCGCCATCTTAGACCATGTGACATGTTACCATTGAACATATTTACATGTAGGCCTTATATAAAAAATAAAACAAAGTTATGGGTTGAGAAAATTTGGTACAGAATCACCTCTCGTGCAGAAATTCATTGGCGGCGCGGGTGGAGCTCTGGGGCATATTTTTCATGGCGAAACCTTTTATCCTTGATTATTTATGCATGCACCATCAGGGAAGGAAGGTCGTCCCGTCTATTTTTGGTTTCCCCATGGAATTTCGATCCAATTTTCTAAAAAAATAAGAGATTATAGGCTGACATTTTGTTCCTTAAATCAGGCCTTGAATCTGCTCAACTCATTCTGATAAAAAAACGAGGTTTCAACTTCTAGAACAGTTGTGAAAACATTCGCGAATCTTGAAGCAAAAAGGCAATTTGTCTGGAGTCAAAACAAATCTTCAATACTAGCTTAGAAAGAGCTCTTCTTTTCAATATTTGATATCAGCTGGACCAGACCAGACAGCATTTGGAAAATAGAAATGTATTTGCAGATTTCGCATGGTGGCGGTGGTGGTTAAATAAGTGCCTCAAAATTGCTCGAGGGGGAGTGGCGTGCTGTGCGAAAAACTTGAAACTTTCCTATTGAGCTCTATATTTTCCGACCTTGCAGATAAATTCTTGAAATCAAAATCAGGATCGTGAGCTGGAAATTGTCGAACAAATATCTCATTTTCGCGTCACACACCAAAACAAACACATTTCATTAAATCAGGCGATTGCGAAAAACAGTACCTACTTACCCGAGTTTGCTTATTAGTCTGTCAAGCCATAAGCGTTTTCTTCTCGAAAAGGGGCTTGACTTTGAGAGACAAAGAGCATTGCACAACAACTTCATTTCTTGCCGTCTGTATCCTTCTTAATAATGTCCATTTTCCTTACTTTAACCAATACCTAAGAAGTGCATTTGCGGTCAATAAATTAACTCTCCACCACTCCACTAATGAATATCGGATTACATTACTGCCTAGCAAAATTAGTAATTTTTCTTCGCTAATGTGCCGAAATTATGCAGCGAAAAGAGGTACAGAAATAGCTAAGGGATGAAGTCATCTAGTTTGCATTTCCGTCATTGCAAAAAAATATACACATCAGATGACCACAAAAATTTGCTTAATTTTAATTTTCTTCGCCCTAATTTCTCATTTTAACCCCCGCTACATAAGCTCAATTAAAAGACGATAATAATCGTGAAACTGAACCTCTCAAGAGTCGATCAAATGTCGGGAGAAATTTTTCTCAATGCCCTTAAGGAAAACGCGTCTCCTCTTGAACGCAATATTTTTGTTTCTGACGCAAGACAGCATAAGGAACGACCAGAAGCCATTTCTGGCATTTTTTGTGATATCTATCGGCGATTTCTCTGCAACAACTCTTGCCTCCCCCAGGATAAAGAAGCTTGGACTTTCAAGTCAATTGCCAGCAATTGGAACAAAATGAAAACTTTCGAAACATTTATTGAAACCTTACAAGTGAAAAGCTTAGGTATATAAACTAAACACCATGGCAGTATAATGGCAATATATGCAGGCAACTCGGCATGGCGCCCCCTTTTTGTAATGCGAGTACGAGTACACAAATTCTCAACCTCCCCTGACAACACAAGTAAGTTAGTTTTAAAAAGGGTGCTCGTCTTCAATATTTACTATGTGGAGCTAAGAGGCTTACCTGCTCCCAGACGGAATTATTGGACTTTTAGCTATTAAGTCTCTCAGACTTGCAACCCCCAAGGAGAGCTGCTTCACTGCTTGGCATAACCTATTCGACTCGCGTCTTTTATTACAAAATAACAGCATCAAGTATTTACCCCCTTTTCTCCCTCTAAGTTTTTGCTAGATCAGTAAAAGTGTATTAACATTTTATGCTATCTTTTGTAGGATCAGGGTTCTAAACACAGGATGACTCACTCTTCTATAGACAAGAAAAGAAACAATATGGCCTGTATGGCATTGATGTAATATGACGCTTATTGAATTATTGAACATGAAGGGCGAGAAGAGGATGCATTTCAAAAGAAAAGAAGAAGAAGGCCTATATGTTCGGTATCTTTGATTAAACACCAACCTTTTTACAAATACTAAGTAAGGCATTATATTCGTTATAGGCGCATGCTTCGTGAATACCTAATGGGAGACATCGAAAAATACTCACTTTTATATCCATCTTAACAGAGGTCTCCTTTATAATATTCTTGCTTGCTTGATTGTTATGATGGTTCCTAGAAAAGAATGCATTGCAACACAAAGAAAAGGCATATTCAGATTTCCTTCTCTGCCCTTCTCTGTGTCATTTTTACTTGGAAAACCCTTCAATTTTGATGCTTTTCGACGCGTCATCGCCTGATTTTCGCGCTCTAGAACGCTGAGTTTCTCCAATTTGCAAGGGATTGCCATTATGAAGCGACTCACGATTTCCAGTCATGGAAATATTATGCTATATTGCTCTCCTTTAATATTTTGCCGGCAAACCCTAACGTTTTGAAACTTGATGACCAACTAAGTATCCAAGCAGCAGATTTGCCCAATAAAATCTTATAACGAGCTCTAGCACTATCAAACACCACCATCTCCTATAATTAATGCGCCTTTTGGATGCACATCAGCAGGAGGGGTCAATACCTTAGAGAGGTATACTGAGTATTAAGTATTTAGGTATCTAGATAATATGCTCTGTAACCCTCTAACAGGGTTAACTACATGTATTTACTAAGATACGTCCATACTCTCCAATATTCATGGCAGCAACAGCGGGAATTCGAACAGCAGCAAAAAGTTGAAAATCAACCCCTTGCTTAGCGAGGGGCCCCCTCTTAACTACACCTCCACCCTTTTTCCTTTGCTGTGTGAAGTTCTCAAAATGTATTGCACCCATATAAAAACCGAGCCTCCTCTTCTCCCCTCCATCCACTTGAATATTGAATTCAAT
>JAAUYL010075339.1_pt1 | contig 11228 bp, 8 predicted proteins | sample 7278011 | NCBI WGS metagenome assembly JAAUYL01 (sample SAMN14350225, study PRJNA611818) | marine sediment metagenome | isolation source: surface marine sediment (1.8m) | place: French Polynesia: Moorea | collected 2018-08 | reverse complement strand
TAGAATAATGATGCTATTGACGATGATACTATTGACGATGATGTACTTAATGATGATAATAAAGACAGGAATCAGTCAGCTGCTACACGCTGAGCTACTTGTACGTGTTATATTTATTTGGATCCATTCTTATTGTGATATCTATCTTCTGGAGCCCTTGGAGGTCCATCCAGGCCTTGGACCTGGTCATCCTGGATCACTTGCGTGAACAGGATTGATATCGTCGTATCTACTACTTACAGGTATTAGGATACAACACGTTGCGTTGCAAGTCAACAGAAAAGTGTTGGACATTGCAGGCCAATGCAACCATGCTCCCAGTCATCTAAGAAGTGTTGGCTTGCAACACATTGCATTGCAATGCCTTTTTTCACAGCCAAATTTCCTTCAATGCCCCTCATAAAATGACTTGAAACAGCTCTTAGGCTTAGCAAATTAGGCTTTCTTTAATTTGACAGTCACATTTCTTACATTTCAGCCTTGGAAGGGTTAAATTTTGTAATTGAAATTGTGACGTTGACTTGCAACACTTTCCCGTTGCAATGACGCACGTTGTTTTGCAACAGAGTTTGGGGAGTCTCGTGCGTTTTGAGGTTTTTTGTCTGACCAGATAGACATGCGTGTCAGCCAAAAACGTGTTCTCCATGCTCTGGGGATCATTTTAAGCTTTGGATCTCAATTTTTGGTGCAGAATTGACAAAGTTAGGGTTTCAAAAAACTCCGCTTTAATTCAAGCATTTTTTGGGGAAAATGGCGGAATTAAAGTTGACTTTTTTGAAAAAATAACTTTGTCAATTCTGCACCAAAAATTCAGATCCAAAGCTTAAAATGATTGCCATGACATGGACAACAAGTTTCAGGCACACACACATGTCCATCTGGCCAGACAAAAAACCTGAAAACGCAACCTGACTCCCCTGACTCCGTTGCAAGTCAACGTGCGTCATTGCAACACAACTCTTGCAACTTTCAAACCTTAAAATCTCTGTTTTTTTAGCATTTTTAAGATTAAAATATATAACAAAAATGTTAATTATAGAGCCAATGTATCTATTTTGATTAGTTTCTGGCAGTTACAAGCCCTATCAAAGAAAATCATGCCAGTTGAGGCAGGTATTTTTTGCCTCAGATTTTCTGTTGTCTTGAGATGCCTACACACATCAAGGCAACACTTTTCAGGCATTGGATGAGATGCATTGCAATGAAGCAGCCAACAAAGCACTAAATAAAAGTGTTGTCCCTGTGTTGAGTTGAAGTGCCAAAGCAGCTCAGTGAGCTGTGCTAGCATTGCAAGACAATGTCCAACGCACAACGCGTTGCCATAGATGACTTGGAGCATTGTCCCAAAAAACAATTCCACCCGCAACAAAGAGCGTGGCTTGGTTACTGGTCGTCACGCTGGTGGCCGCCGTTAAAGGAGTTGGCATGCTGGGTCCACTCGTCCAAGCTTGGTTCAACACGCTGTCAATGAAAGCATCCTCCATATCAACGACATTGTCAACGATTAGAAATTCAACTGAATCCTTTGCCACCCCAGAGTTGGCAAGAAATTTCTGTCCGCCTGCAGAAACGACGATTTTTCTCCCGGCGTTCTTGATTACGCCACAGGCCGATCTTGTTCTAGCATTTGACATTCGGGGGCCTTCGATCCAACCATTGTTGTGATTGAGATCCAACAACCAGCTGTCCTTGATGACAGGGTCATTCGGCTTAGAATAATCCTCTCCGCCATATAAGATCAGGACATTATTGCCAATCGTCTCGAGGCAGTGCCAAGACATACCATGCACCAAGTTCACACCTGGTTTTGAAGGTGAGAAAACAAAGTCGCTGTTAGCAGCAGCCTCATCATTTGACTCGACCGTCAGCAGCTCAGTTGTATCCAGCTCCTGTCCAAGATCGTTGTAGCCTCCTGTCACCCAAAGAGTGTTTCCACCATTGATGACGACACTGGCAGCTGAGTAACGAACGCTCTCCAATTCTCCAACGACCTTGTCTGAATGCAAGGAATAACAAAGCAAGTTGCGCCCTGCTGGCAATGTGCCCCCACAAACCACTTGAGTTGAGTTTGATAAGTTTCCTGCTATGGTTGCCTCGCTAAGTTCTACGGGTACACCAATTGTAGACTGGAGGCATAGCTCAAGACTTTGGCCGTCCTTGGCAATGGCATAGGTTTCGGTCGATCGGAGAGGGAAATAATTGAATCCAGAGGTTAGGACCAAGAATCCCAAGCTCTCTATATTCAGGGGGTAATAAAAATAATAATTAGGAGGTATTATTACCTAAATAAGCTACCTAAATACAAGCTCTCGTACCTGTCAGCTGGGAGCAAGTCTTGTAGGCTGATTCACGGCTAGACATTGGCATGGCGGGTAAAATGAATGCAAGTCCTCTCGCGTGCAACTCTAGCATTTCGTGAACTCTAGTCCATTGGCATTGCATTCCTGAAGAGCAGGTCAGTGTCATAATTGACGACGTTTCTTGCTTATCCAAGTCTGCCTCCACCATTCCACCGGCGACAAACAGTCGCGACTGATCGGCTGTTGTCGCACTAGCAGCCTGCAGAATGGCTTTAGGCAACATCGGTCCTTCTTGCCAGTCCAGAGTAGCGTAGCTGGCAATATCGTTTTCACTTTCAACTAGGAGAAGCTCGACTCCACGGGTTTGAGCGCCGCTTGGTGTGATTCCACCAGCGACTGCTACAACTTTCCGTTCCGAATGTGACGGTGTGGATTCTCGCACTACACCACAGACATGGAACATTCTGGACTCTTGCAAATAAGGCCCCAAAGTCCACGGAGAAACTGCCATTTGGTCCCATCTGAGTATGTAGGAATAGGGGTTAAAAGCGTTACTATTAGAGTTCGCATTCATGCCGCCCACGGAAATGGCGACAGTTGGTCCTATGCTAGCCAAGCAATGCGAGTGGATGTGTGGTGCGTCAGGACCAAGGCTTGCCGAAAAGATGGTGGTTGCATTGTTAGTTTGTTCCTGAACAATCAGCTCTGTTGTCGAAGCCTCGATATCTGCACCTCCCACTAGCAACAGGCGTTCACCATTGCCAACCACCAAACTGGACGATGATACTCGGTTATGTTTCAAAACATTGCCACCGTTGCGAGTGCCATCTAAAGAGTATGAAATACCCAGATCTTTTTGGCCCATCGCCCAGCTATGCTGGCGATGGGGTTTAGGAATCACTTCTCCTCCTCCACCTCCTCCCCTCCTCCCCTCCCCTCCTCCACATAACCTTCTCTGGCGTGATCAGTTGAGTCCCGATCCTCGTGAAATTTTGTATGAACATTCCGGCAACCTTAACGGACATTTTGGTACCGAACACTTCCGGTTCCGGTTCCGGATATGACCGGAAATTCCGGTTTTGTCTAGATCTCGCCAGAATGTAGCATGTTGTTTATAGGTGAAATTCCAACTTTCCTGCTTTGTCCTGATACCAATTAAACCTGAGAAAACCAGATAAAAACCCGAAAAACCCTGACTTTATCTACAGCTTAAACCAACCATATCCAAGCCTACAGCAAATCTTATTAAGTAGACAGCGATGGGCCCTGCCGAAAAATCGGCTTGTTTTATTTGTAAAAGCGTTTCACTTACTGGCCAAAAGAAGGTCCAAACAGTTTTTGGAACCAAAAATGGACCTCTGGTAAAGTCCTCCGCAAACTACCAAAGAGAAGCCAACACCACCCTGCGTTTTCATGACGCCGCCTGTGGCAAAGTCAATTGTGTCGTGAATGGAGATTGGATGAACGCATTCCCATATCATATCCAGTGCCCCGAACTTGTACACGTCAACTTTGTTGATAAGTCCATTCATTAGAATAAGGAATCCTCCTTCTGGACCTAAAATGCCAAATACGTTTTATACGAGTAGAAGTCTTTGGTTTGAGCAAAGTGTGCACCTATATCAGAGATTGGTGCTGTTCCGATATTCTCAGATCCATCGCTAGGACAAATAAATCTGACATCTCCCGCATTATCGTAATATCCTAAAACATTTAGGCATGTCTATGGGTGCCTATATTGGAAAGCTGTGACTTCTTTTTAAAAATACTTGTGAGATGTTGTAGGCGGTCGACACAGTCCTTTGTTGATGAAAACCAACCATCACTAGACAGAATGAATTGAGACGTCATATCATTACGGAAAGCCCGAAGTCGTCTGCATTCACTCTCTGGCAATGGAAGGCAGTTACAGTTTATTTTGTTATGAGCTTCATCTTGTTTGTTTATAGCAGACCTTGGGGCCCATGTTGTTTCCAAGAATACCATTCACATTCGTCGTCAAGCAGACAACTTTGCTTACATTCCCAAAAAGACTTTGCTGTTGGATCCAGATCATTGGCGGCCAAGGCTGCGTCTTGCTCCTTCTGATCACCTTGGGTACGTTCGCTAGCAACAAGAAAGTTGGGGCCGATACACCCTGTAAAAATGTCTTTTGAGTATTTCTTGAGACTTGTGAATCAGATACAACCTACCGCAAGGAACCGTCTTGCCCAACTGAACAAATCCAGCCCTGACGCTAGCAACATTGTCAATGTCATTGCCAAGACCGTCCAATGTCCAGTACGTGTTCACAACTTCATCCTCAATGCAAAACATCTTTTTCTCTATCCACTCGCAACGACAAAGCTGAGTCCCATGATCGTAATGCCAAGCATTGATCCTACTGGCCTTCTTGTGGTCCAGACAAACCCAGGCGCATACAATGGGGGATATGACTTCCTGCACGCTAATTGTCCAAGCTTCTTCAATAAGATCTTTGATATCAGTGGCATTCTTCAAGGGCTTAACATTCCAGTCATCAAATTGTGTTTGGAGCTCATCTAGTTCAACGTCAAGAATGCATGAGCAGTTGTGGCAATGAATCCTGACCTTATATTCCAAACAGCAATCGCCACCATCAAACAAGCATTTGGGTATGTTGGCAACCTCGTCGCATACGGAATCGCGGATCATAAAAGCGTCAGCACCACAAGTATCGTTGTCTGCAATGACCGGGCTTCTAATGCCTCCTCCCAAATCTAAGTAGATTATGTACCAGTGCCATTTTGAAATTCGGAATTTCTCTATCCTGCTTTACCTTGATCTTGCTGACGGCGATACATTTGGGTTTGATAAATGATAAAACCTAGCCCGCAATAGAACAAGACAATTATCACGGCTCCCTTTCCCAAGTATTTCAAGTAGTTGACAGACTTTTCAGCTTCAGCTTCATCATCTTCTGCAACCTTCTCCTCCTCATCGCTGTTACTTTCCGTTCCGTCACACAATTCTTTTCTCTTCAATGATGTCTTTCCTGGTTCTGCAAGACTGTCAGCGTCAGTGGAAACCTCTTCACTGTTGGCTTTCTGGCCAAGGGTCGGACTTTGTTCTCGAGCCTCCCGTATGAAGCTACTAATAGACATTCTTAAAGCAATGTAAACAATCAAGATGTCGTCCAAAGCCTTGCCAATCTCAGCCACCTCTGTAGGATCCTCATTTTGGAAAGCTGCCCTAAACTCGTCAACCGCTGCTTCGTAATTGGACCAAAGCTTTTTCAAACGATCCAGACTTTCATCTAGGTGATTGATGTCATGCGGAGTCTCTTCTTTGCCATCGGCATCCTTGATTCACAATGACTTCAGTTCATCGATTTTTCTTAGGACGGAAATTCGTAGGCCTTGGATTGTCTCGATAGTTTGGTGGCATGCAGAGTTCCTTTTCATTTTTTCTGTCGCCGTGAAAAGTGAAAAGTCCCTAAATGCCTGAAAAAAGAGGGCAGTCAGTCAGCAGTTACTCGTTCAAATCTTGTTAAAAAAATCAAAAAGATATTAGAAATTTGCGCTATACATGTATTGAGATTTATTTCCTATTTCTTGTCGTAGCAGAGTGGCCTCAGTGTGCAAACTGAACAAGGTGCAATTTTTAGCAAAAAAGCCAACTTGTTTTGTTTTGGTACATCAGCGCCATCTATGGTTGTTTGCAACAGATGCGGCAGGCTCATTTTCAGTAAATTAATATGAATATTTTACTGGAAGCTCGTCATCGCTGGTCTTTGTGGTTTTTATAATCATTTGGCTTTGGCAATAAGAAAAAAATCGACTTAAAGAAAAACAATGAAAACAACTTTCTAAAAAAAGAAATGTCCGCTAGATGTCCTCCCAAACTGTTGTTCACATAAAAGAAACATCACGTCTATTAAAAGTTTAGCATCGACTGTGTGTGGTCGACTCAGATCGATTAAAGTAAGCAAAAACTACTTAAAAGTATCTTTCTAAATTGTAAATATCAACATTATACCAACCGCCAAAAAACTTTTATTTTTTTGTCTCCAGGAAAATTACACTTTAAAGTAAATACAATTTAATATAAATTTCCTTGATCTCCAGTCAAATATTCCAATCACCACGGCGAGGCCTCCTTTTATTTTACGTGACAAAATAATTGTACAACCAATAAATAAAGTCATAAATCTGTAGGAGATTGCGGCGAGGTTGCGTTGTTTAATATAAAAAAGTTCTCCAAAGAGTTTCCAAATCCAATCTAGGGCCTTCGACAACGTGAAGGACTTCTTTGGATAAGACAATTAAAATACGGAAACAAACAGCTTTGGCATATTTTTTACGGTTTTATTCAATAACTTTCCCAGTTTCTATGTAAAAATGTTCATTTTAGCGATATTGCCAATGCCTTTTAAAAACGTATAGCTTAGAATTCCATCTACTTAGTACTAAGTATTCCTAATATTTAATATAAAATACATTCACAGCTTAAAAAATACATCGTTGACTTTTTTTTCTAGTTTGCTTAAAAATATATGGCAAGAATTCCAACTTTTTTCAACAAAAAAAAAAAACATTTTAACAAGCTCCTGGAATTAAAGAAATACCAGATGTCCATTAAAAGTTTGAGTTGTGTTTTGCTATATAGAAGAAAAACCGTGCGAGATAACATCTTTAAAAAAGTTAGAATATTTTCAATCGAAGTATAAGTTAATCAGAATTTCTGATTTCTGACTAATGTCACCAGCATTTCCTTTCCGTCTTAAAGACATCTTTAATAGGATATTTTTTATAAATATTTTCACCATGTTGGCCAAAATCTTGTCAGGTCTTGCTACATTTTAAAGATTCTAGGAGGTTGTGATAAAGATCTGTACTTTTGACCGTGATGGTCAAAATTTTCCTAATTACATGTATAAAAGGGGTGCTTTGCAGCAATCCCAAATCAATGGAATAGCCACCGCGGTTGCGAATAGAAGAAAAAAATTCTTTAAACACTCCTTGAGAAGGCTTTGAAAAAATGTTGGACATCAAGCCACTCGTCTTTGCTTCCTTTCTGATTGTCCTGCTCTCCACCGGATCCACCGGAAACGAGATCAAAGGGGTAAATACTTACAAACGTAAATCGATATATTCGTTTTCAAATGCAATTCTCTGGTCTTCAGGACGAAATTGATGAGTATGGCTACGGCGAGGTGGAACAACTTGGACCGCAAGTCCTGGACGACATTGAACTTTTGAACCGGATGAAAAGATCTCCCCAGAGATTCCGTGGATTTGGAAGGATTGGACGAGGATCTGGAGGTCGACGGGGAGGAACCGGAAGTGGCAGAGGAACCGGAAGTCGTGGTGGAAGACGACGTTCAGGGCTCAAAAGATTTGGAAGGCGTCTTGCACAGGGTCTTGGTGCTGTTGCCACCCTCGGTTCCATTGGCGGAGGATTGTCCCAACTTTTCGGCGGGTCTTCTGATTCTGCTCAGGACAATGATTACTAAGAAAACCTATGAATTGATTACAAATTGATTACAAGCGAGAGAGCGACTATCAATGATTGTCACATAAGTACTCTAATGTTAAAGGATCCAATTTTAACTATATTTTCAGTGAAATAAGATATGCAATCGAATGATTATAAGTTTCAATTTATGGGGACCTCATCTTCGTAGCGTAGGGTTGAAAAGCCTTGAAACCGTGTCAGTCCAGTTTAGTAAAAGTTGTGGTTCCATCATCGTTCTGTTTTGTACTTGCCTGGCCAGTCTTGCCATCTTTTTGGGTGTATGTGTGGATTCCAACACCTTGGTCATTTTCATATCGACCAACATATTTTGTACCACTACTTGCATAGGTGAAGGTGCCTCTGTCACCATGGGGTTTGCCATCTTTATATGGACCTTCATAGGTGTCGCCATTGGAATACACATGTCTCCCATTTTGACCATGCCTCTTGCCGTTTTTAAATGGTCCTTCATAAACATCGCCATCGTTCCACATGTAGCGTCCCTGACCCTCGAACTTATCATTCTTGAAAGACCCCACATAACGGTCACCATCGCAACCAAGAGAGTCTCCTTGACCATGCCGAAGACCATTTTTCCAACCGCCTTTATATTCCTTTGATCCGGTTGGTCTCTCCTCTACAAAGACAAAGAAAGCACTGCTTAAATCCTATGCACTTCAAGTCCCACTCACCGCAGCCTGAGAATTTGGCAAATCCATATCCATTACGTAAACCATTCCGGAATTGGCCAACATAATGTAAACTCAGATGAGGATAGTTCCACATCAAAAGTGGCGATATTTCAGTTCCATTGCCTTCCGGAACTCCATTCCTCCAGCGTCCAACATAGTCATATTCAATCTTGGTGTTGTTGACTTTGTTGATATATTCATGGACTTGGCCCTGGCCTTCCATTTTGCCGTTAACCCATGATCCAATGAAGACAAAGATTGCATTGACATCATTCTTGTTCCGCGTTGTTCCAATACCATGGCCCTTGGCAAGTCCAGTGGTTGGATCGGTGCTGCCAGTGTAATTGACTTTAGCTCCCCAGTGGCCGACAAATTCCCTTGAAAAGAATGGACCTAAAATAGAATTTACTGTTTTATTTATTAAATAAAAAGCAAGTAGATTTGAAAACTAACCGCAATCACTTTGACGCTCGTCAGATCCATCCTCACAATCCCTCTCACCGTCACATTTCCAAGCAAATGGAATGCATTTTCGACTCCGGAAGCAAACAAAGTCCGAAGGGTGACAAGGTGCTAAAATTATGCAAAGTGTAGTTTCATCACTTTCAGGATTTTGGCTAATGCTCCATGTCATCTATGCAACTCGTTTCGCGTTGTTTTGAGATGCAACGCGTTACTCGGTAGCATCATTAAAAGATTGCAACGCTCTGCATCGAAAAACACGCAATGCGTTGCATAGATTACTGGGAGCAATGTAAGCATTTAGTGTCACACGTGTTGTTGTTGTTGTTGTTGTTGTTGTTGTTGTTCGTGGATTTGTCCATTTCTTGGTCGTTGACGAGCGATCAGTTGTTGAACCCTCCTGTTCGTCAAAGTCTGAAAAACTCATATTGCATGTTTGTACGAGTGTTTTAATGGCCATCCTAACAAACCTATAGTTGTCTTGATAAATGTGAGAATTTCCGGATGCTCCATGTTTGTATATATCCCCGGATATCTGTGACTGTCGCATCCTGATATGCCTCCATGCACCATTCCAATTTGAGTGTACTTTCTGTCAGGCAATCCGGAATAGAGCAAGAGAGGTCCACCGGAATCCCCCTTGCAAGATCCAACTCCGCCAAACTCAGATCCTAAAAGTTGGAATAAGTCCAAGACTTGGACTGGACTGAGGTCTCTTATGTATTGAGCTCATAACATACCGGCACAAATCAAATCGTTGCCAAATAGGCGGGGCAAAGCTTTTTCAGCCAACACTTCCTGTTCGTATGCCGAGATCTCCGTTGAGTGAGTCAAGTTGCAATGCCTGAAAATATACGAGTATTACAGTATAATCAGTTTGTCAAGAAACGATTTAAGAGACCATGTCATCTATGCAACACGTTGCACGTTGTTTTGAGATGCAACGCGTCCGTTACTCAGTAAAATTACTGCTCCCGTTCATCTGCTTCAACGTCTAGATTTCAACGTGTACTTTCAATGCATTGGACGTTGAGTCAATGGCGATTTTTAAGGATTCATCTGCTTCAATGCCTGTTATAATCTTTTCAACGTCAATTTGTCTTTTCAACGGGGGTTATGCATATACTATACTTTGTCCCCACTCTTTCAACGCTAGGAAGTAATTTCAATGTGAATTTTCAACGTCAGCAGGAGCGTCAACGTCAACGTGAGCACCAATTTTCAACGTGAACGGCTAACAGGGCAGCACAAATCTTTTTAATGTCATTGTGATTTTTCAATGCTTACGGCTAACGGCACGACTCTCAGTTTTCTCAGCAGAAATTTTCAAGAAAGAAAAATATGGATTCGTTCATTTTAAGGCAAATTTAAAAGATACGTAGTGTCTACAGCCATTAAAACACAATTTAATGCAAAAAATACATTACAAATCCTCTATATATTAAACTTATCAGTTAATTCAAAGCTTGATTTGTTCTGAATACAGCAAAAAACTCAAAATAGGCGTCTATTTGGCGCCTATGTTCTGGACGTTGAAACTAAAGAATCAGCATTGGAATCCTTGACGTTGGCATTGAATATCACCAGCCTCAATGGCAGACACAGATTTTCAATCTGAAAAGCTATGAAGCAATCAACGCAAGAAACATTGAAAAGAGGCTCAACGCGTTGAAAGTTGGGTGGTTAGACATTGAAAAAGATGGCAATTCAACGCATTGAGCGTTGGACGTTGAAGCAGATGAACGGGAGCACTGTGTAGATTGCAACGCGTTGCATGGATGACTGGGAGCATGGTCTCTAAACTTACTCCTGAGTGAAAATATTAATTGATGCCCGGAGAACATAGGTGATATTGCTCGGCCTCGTTCTCACTTGCCGACCCCAGCCAATGACAGTAACACCTTGATCTGCAATCAAATCTTGAGGCTGGCAAATTGTTTTAAACTCGTGTATAGACCCTACGTGCGCGATTATCTACGATGTCCACAGCCTTTTCAGGTAGGCAAACTGGCAGAATAAATTCAGTGTATTTTAAAAGAGGTCCCTCAAACTCCGCGATTGCCACATCAAAGTAGGCTTCGTCTTCTGAAAAAAGCCAGTCAAAGAGTGTTTCTAGAGTATTTTGTTTTAAAGGGCTTGTCTAGCTTTCAGGATTTCAGGCGGGTCTATTCTAATTACTTTGTTATAATTTTCGCTGTATCTGCCTTGGCGAGCGCCCGCATGTTACGTAATTTTGAGCGCGCTCGTTCAAGCAGATACAGCGGAAAGAATAACAAAGTCATTAGAATAGACCCGCCTG
>JAAUYL010038211.1_pt1 | contig 11233 bp, 9 predicted proteins | sample 7278011 | NCBI WGS metagenome assembly JAAUYL01 (sample SAMN14350225, study PRJNA611818) | marine sediment metagenome | isolation source: surface marine sediment (1.8m) | place: French Polynesia: Moorea | collected 2018-08 | reverse complement strand
TTTTTCGACAAGAAACACAGTCGGTCAATTTCAGCATAAAACCGATGTATTGGTTGAATAATATGTCTCTCAACTAACCTCATAAATTAAGGGGTTAAAATTACGATTAGGCTCTCTTGAGTTTATAATTTTTATGATTATTGAGTCGGCAATTCTGAGCCAATTTCATTATACCATTAAACACCAGGTCGAGAGTTATTAAATTTTGTCAAATACTTAGTAGCTATGCATGTACAAATCAACGAAGATATTTGACATTATTTGACTATGTATGACTATATTTATGTACAACATTTATTATACCTATTTCTTCTTATTTAGTTACCGAAAAACTCCTTTCTAGCTACTGACTCCTGACTCCTGACTCCTGACTTCTGACTCCTGTGAAATCATACATTTATTCAGCAACGCCCTCAGAGCTTATTGTTATATTTAACTGAAAAGTGCTGTAACTCAGAACTTCTGACCTTCAAAATTAACTTTGTTAATTAACTCCTAGTTAGCATAAACAAGACCATGATTAGACGTACATACCAAGTCGGAGGTAGTCTCAGCAAAAATGCTCCTACCTACGTCACCCGAAAAGCTGATACCCAACTTTATCAAGCTTTAAATAGAGGCGAATTTTGTTACATTCTCAATTGCCGACAAATGGGAAAATCATCCCTATTAGTCAGAACCTACCATCAACTAAAACAACAAGGATTTGAATGTGCCACTATTGACATGACTAACATTGGTAGTCAAAATACCACTTCCCAACAATGGTATCAAGGCATAATTGCCAACCTCTGGCTGAGTTTAAAATTGAATCGTAAATTCTCATTAAAAACCTGGTGGTCATCACTTTCAGAAATGTCTGATGTCCAAAAATTAAGTCTATTTATTGAGGAAGTAATATTAGTACAATTTCCTACAGAAAATATTTGTATATTCATCGATGAAATAGACAGTATTCTTGGTTTAAACTTTACCGTAGATGATTTCTTTGCACTCATTCGTTATTGCTACAATCAACGAGCAATTAATTCAGAATATAATCGACTTAATTTTGCCATTTTTGGAGTAGCTACACCTACCGATTTAATCCAAGACCGGAAAAGAACACCATTTAACATAGGCACAGCCATAGAATTACATGGTTTTACAATAGAAGAAATAGAGCCATTAGCAGCAAATTTACCACTGGAAGAAAACCAGGCTAAAACATTACTAAAAGAAATATTATCCTGGACGGGAGGGCAACCATTTTTAACCAACAAGCTCTGTCAATTAGTCATGGATGCCATTACCCAACCAGATAAATATGAAGGTAATATCCTGAGAAATAATAATTTATATGATTGGCAAAATAAATTTGCAAAATTGCCATTAGGTTATGGCGAATTATTAGTAGAAAACCTAGTTATAAATAAAATATTAGATGATTGGCAAAATCAAGACGAGCCAGAGCATTTAAGAACAATTCAAAATCGGTTATTATACAATCGTACCAAAGTAGGAAAATTGTTAGGGATATATAAAAAAATCCTGCAAAATCAGCAGATAGAGGCTAATAAAATACCTGAAGAAACAGAGCTAATTTTATCAGGATTAATAGTTGAAGAATCAGGATTACTCAAAGTAAAAAATAGGATATATGAACAAGTATTTAATTTAGAATGGATCGGGAAAAAATTAAGATTATTGCGACCTTATGCTGAGAATTTTGATGCTTGGATAGCTTCCCAGCAAACAGACAAATTCCGACTATTGCGCGGTCTAGCACTAAAAGATGCTGAAGCTTGGGCAATAGGAAAAAGTTTGAGTGATTTAGATTATCAGTATTTAGATGCTTCTGTAGAAAGATAGAGACAAGAAAAGCGAACTATAATAGAAATAGAACGAACAAAAGAAGTAGAAGCACGACTCAAACAAGAAGAACAAACTGCTAGATTTCAAAGGTTGTTTTTAGTTGTATTTAGTATAGGATTCTTGACAGCTTGCGGGTTGGGAATTAGCAATTTTTGGCAGTACCGCAATGCTTTAGCCAGTCAACGCCAAGAAATCCTGGCCAAAATTAAAAGCATAGTCCGCTATTCAGAAGCGCTTTTTGCCTTAGACCAACAGCTAGATGCTCTGATTCAAGGACTCAAAGCAAGGCGAGAACTACAAAATCTGAGGATCAAACTATTGCCTTCTGGAATGAGGAAGGCAGCTCCAGCTAATAGCTGTTAAGTTTCGCTGCGCGACATGAAAAGCGTTAGCGAAGCTCCTCTGAAAGAGGCAGCTCCTCTGAAAGAGGCAGCTCCTCTGCAAAGAGGCAGTTACGACCCAGGAGGCTGGCTATTAGCTCCCGATTCCGCAGCAAATTATTACTACTCCTCTACTCAATAAAATGTAGAAAAGTTTTTTATATTTGGTGTAATATAGCGTTTCCCAAGCTAATGAGGTACAGTTATTTTTCTTGTTTATTTATTCCTACGGAACCAGAATTACTACTTCCTATTCCCAGTTAAGTGTTCCCTGTTCCCTAAAACCAGGGAATTTTGTATCTCACGCTTTTTGGGAATTGCTATAATATTGATACTTAATAGTGCAAATAGTGCAACTAAATTACCTCTAATCAACGATTTATATAGGATAACATTAGATGGAACTTTACAGAGGATTAGTATAAAATAAACTGTAAAAATTCAATTTTTTTGATTTGTTTTGTTATTAGGGTATATTTTATTATTCCACATTCCTAAGAAATCTGGTCAACAAATAATTATGAAAATCAGATAATAATCTGATGAAATCAAACTTAAAAACAATATTTTTAGTTGTAAAAATGATTATAATATCAATCAGCACAAAGATATTTTTCAAGTTTATATTATGATGAACGACCTGCCACAAACAACAAAAAAAAAGCCAAAATTAAACAAGCTACTCAAACCACTTTTAATTATGCTTGGAGTCGCAACTCTGCTAATTTTTGCTCAGAAATTTTTTAATGCTCAACAACTACTAAATAATGCCTTAAATTGGATTGATACACTTGGCCCCTGGGGTCCGATAGCTTTTATCACTATCTATATCTTGGCTACAGTTTTATTCCTTCCTGGGTCACTACTAACCCTTGGTGCAGGTCTCCTATTTGGTCCTTTTTTTGGCTCGGTTTACGTTTCTATTGGTTCAACTATAGGTGCAACTTGTGCTTTCTTAGTGGGTCGGTATCTAGCAAGAGGTTGGGTTTCCAAACAAATAGAAGGAAATGAACAATTTAAGGCCATTGACAAAGCTGTGGCTGATGAGGGATGGAAAATCGTGGGACTAACTCGCTTGTCCCCGATTTTTCCCTTTAACCTACTCAACTATGCTTTTGGTCTAACTAAAGTCTCTCTACGAGACTATTGTTTGGCATCTTGGATTGGCATGATGCCAGGTACAGTAATGTATGTATATCTGGGTTCCTTAGCTGGAAGTTTGGCAACTTTGGGCACAGAAGGCGGATCGCGTACCACAGCAGAATGGGTTCTTTACGGCGTTGGTCTAGTCGCCACAGTTGCTGTAACTATTTATGTTACTAAAATTGCCAAAAAAGCCTTACAAAAGAAAATATCCTAGAAGGTATCTATAAATAAAATATTAAGTCTTTATGTCAAGTGGGTTAGGTGGAAATAATTGCACACTAATAATACGATATTTGATAATCCACCGTAACCCACCGAATATTAGTTATTTGATGCTGTTTTTAGATTTTTTTTACCGAATAATTAAGGTTTAAAGCCTCTCCTAATTAGGAGAAATAAGAAAAAATTTTCATGATTAGTCAATCCTATCTTTTTCAAGGAGAGGTAATAATTATAGCGTTTCTCAGCCTTTGTGAGGTACAGTTGTTTTTCTTCTTTATCTATATCCTACGGAACAAGAATTACTACTCCCTACTCCCCGTTCCCTGTTCCCAGATCCGGTGTTCCCTGTTCCCTAAAACCAAAGAATTTTGTACCTCACGAATATGGGAATTGCTATAATAATTAATAATTAATTATTAACTGTTGAAAGATATTTTCTAATTTAGGTGAGGCAATAGTCTGCCCCCGCTCTTTAAGTCTGACCATACTTTCTCTCCTCCCCCTACCGTATCAGAGAACGAAAAAGTTAATGTAGCAGTATTTTTTGAAATTGGTATTAATTACCTTAGACCTCTTGCAAAAGTTTTAATTAAATAAATTCAAGATCTAAAATTAAAAATTTCATCTCCCTATTCCCTCCATACCTATTCCCTGACTTCTGCAAGAAGTCTCTTACTTTGATGCCTACTTCATGTACTTATAGCACTACTGACACGCAAACTAAGATAAATTTCGATTTTGTCTACCAACTGTCAAAAAACTTATCAAAGTAATTCAAAATTAGTATACTATTTTTATAGTTATCCTCAGATTGCCAAAATAAATTAACAATTTATGACTCTCAAAGCTGTTTTGTTCGACTTTAATGGTGTAATTATTAATGATGAATTTCTGCACGAAAAATTAATAGAACAAGTGCTACTTGAGGAAAATCTGCTGCTTAAACCAGGGGAATATCACAAATTTTGTCTAGGAAGAAGCGATTATGCTGGTTTAGAAGATATATTGAACCAAAGAGGTAGATATGTAAATGAAGGGTATTTAGAACAGTTAATCAAACGCAAAACCCTAGCTTATCAACAACAGTTAGAAAGTGTTGAAGAGTTACCAATTTATTCGGATACGGTAGATTTTATTTATCAGGTTTCTCAAGCTAATCTGAAAATGGCTGTGGTTACTGGTGCTATCCGAGCCGAAGTAGAATTAGTGTTAAATAAAGCTAATTTAGCTGATTATTTTCAGGTAATTATTGCTGGGGATGATGTTAAGACCAGTAAACCAAAACCTGATGGTTATTTATTAGCAGTGGATATTTTGAATCAACAATATACAGACATTAATCTCAAGCCTTCAGAATGTTTAGTAATTGAGGATACTTTTGCAGGTATTGAAGCAGCTAAACTAGCAGGAATGCCTGTGGTTGGTGTTGCTCATACTTATCCTTTTCATATGCTCCAACGTTTGGCTAATTGGTGTGTGGATTATCTTTCTGATTTGGAATTGGACAGAATACAAAAGGTTAATCAAGAAATTATATGATGTCCGGCTAATTACCCATAATATAGCTGAAGTCAGAAGTTAGAAGTTAAATTCGCACAACGGACTATATTTGAGAAGAGCGAGAATGCCTCCCCCAGTAATGGCGACTACTATATAAATGGGGGCTAAATTATATCATGTCCGGATGAGAGCGTGATAGAACTCTGTTCCGAGATGCGCGTTTCATGTCGTGTTTCGTGTCGCGTTTGCGTTAGCATTCCGTAGGAAAGCGAAAGCGAAAGCGAAACAAAAAACTTTCTCTTCCTTATACCTTCAAATTCCCTCCTGACTCGGTCCTCCTGACTCCTCCCTTGTTATGTATAACTATTCAACCGGACATGATATTACTTCTTAGATTTTTGTATAAAATACTACTTTTTTCTCAAAAAAGATATGTAAATAAATTATAAACTTCTTTTAAATTTCAGATTCTGAAGCCAAATATAAAGTACCGAAACTCACTACTGAAAAACCACTTGAATATTTAAGTCTGGTCAATATTAGTTAAGTATAACACTAGAAAATAAAGCACTAAAGGTATTTTATAAATCTGCCCAACCTGCAACCAGTCCCATCAAAAATAATATGAAATACGTTAATGTTTGCTAGTAAAGATTGATAGGGAGATGGGGAGATGGGGAGATTCGTGTATTTGCACAATTTTTTGTATTTCATATAAGTAAAGAAACACATCAATTTGTAAAGATATTAGCAACAATTGTAACTTATTATGTGTAAGTTCCTCTTAGATCAGTATAATTCGGTTATTATTTAGTAAATATAAAAGAATGGTTAAGGAAACACAAAATAGGGGAAATATGTGTTTAAGGATACGTCCTAATTACCATTCTTGACCAATCCTCTAAAGATATACGAATATGAAATTTATATGGAGGTTCCTATGACTCCCACAATGTTACGTCAGCTTTGGTCTGTAGTAGAAAATTCCCAAGCTACAACCTTAGTATCACTGGATGATGCCACTTTAGTTCAGTGGTTAATCAAACAGTTGAAAAAAAGAAGTGCCCTAAATTGCACAGAAGCAGATTTAATTAAGGAATATATCCAATCTCGGGTGTCCTTAATTAGGGATTTAGCTGAGGAACGTTTGGGAAGTGAACCTTCACTATCTGTATAGGTTTGAATTTAAAGTAAAAATTAAAAATCAAAAGTATTCAAATAAATAAGGAACAAAATGTGGAAAGTAGTTGCTTGAGAGCTTCCAGAAGCGATCGTCAAGCTTGACACTATGGTAGCTTTGAGTAGATCACTTTTTTCAAAACAAAAAAATCAGAATACACTATGCAAAAATGGGGATCTATTCTAATAGCAGCTATGTTGATGGTACTGCCACTAACAGCCTGTGAAGGTGAAGGCCCATCAGACCAAACAGGAGCTGGCCAAGAAAGTCAACAAGGGACAAGTCGTTTAGATATTGTCAGAAATCGCGGTAAATTAATATGCGGTGTAGAGGGTGGTATTCCTGGCTTCAGTTTTGTGGACCAAAATGGGAAATACTCAGGAATAGATATAGATATTTGCAAAGCGGTTGCTGCTGCTTTATTTGATGATTTAAATGCTATAGAATATCGTAACTTAGATTCAACGGAGCGTTTTACTGCTCTTAACGGTGGAGAAGTGGATATGCTATCTCGGAACACAACATGGACTATTAGCCGAGATACCACTGTTGGTTTGGAGTTTGCCCCTACTACATTTTATGATGGTCAAGGCATGATGGTTCGTGCTGATAGTGGGGTTAAATCTTTAAAGGAATTGCAAGGCAAATCAATTTGTGTTGAAGCAGGCACTACTACAGAATTAAATTTAACAGATAATCTCCGCCAAAGAAATGTAGAAGCTGAGACATTAACTTTTCAACAAGCAGACCCAGCTTATGCAGCTTACGCGGAGGGACGTTGTGATGGGATGACTTCTGATAAGTCTCAATTATTGAGTCGTCGTAGTACCCTACCGAATCCAGATGCTCATGTTATTCTAGACGTTACTATGTCGAAGGAACCTTTGGGTCCAGTAACAAAAAATAATGATTCAGCCTGGTTTGATGTGGTAAAATGGGTAACTTATGCTTTGATAGAAGCTGAAGAGTTAGGTATTACCCAAGCAAATGTAGATGACCTGAAGCAAAATTCTGAAGATCCTACAATCAAACGCTTTTTAGGAGTAGAGGGAGACCTGGGTGAAGGTTTAGGTTTGAGTAATGATTTTGCATATCGTGTAATTAAGCAAGTTGGTAACTACGGTGAAGTCTATGACCGTAACTTAGGAGAACAATCTCAATTTAAGTTACCTCGCGGTCTGAATGATTTATGGAAAAATGGTGGGTTGCTTTATTCTCCACCTTTCCGTTAACAAGAAACTTACAACAGCGAAGATTTGGGAATAAATCTACACTCAATTTCCCAAATCTGTATAAAATTTAGAATTCAGAATTTAGAATTTATAAGTTGTTTTTATAGTAGATGGTTGAGAAAGCATACAAATTTAGGTTTTACCCTACTCAGTCGCAGGAAAATCTGTTGAGGAGAACTTTGGGTTGTGTACGCCTCATCTACAACAAAGCTTTAGCAGCAAGAACTACTGCCTGGTATGAGAATCAAGAACGAGTAGGATATGCTCAAACCTCAGCTCTGCTTACTTCTTGGAAGAAAGAGGAAAATTTAGATTTTCTTACTGAAGTAAGCAGTGTCCCATTACAACAAGGTTTAAGACATCTACAGGCTGCTTTTACTAACTTTTTTAGTGGGCGTGCCAAATATCCTAACTTCAAGAAAAAGCGCAATGGTGGTAGTGCAGAGTTTACAAAGTCTGCATTTAAGTGGAAAGATGGTCAAGTCTATTTAGCTAAATGTTCTGAGCCATTACCTATTAGATGGAGTAGGCAACTGCCACAAGATTGTGTCCCTAGCACAATTACAGTGAAGCTAGACCCCTCTGGTAGATGGTCTGTTTCTTTAAGAGTCAATGATACCAGGAATTTAAAGCTTAAGCCAGTAACCAAACAAATTGGTATTGATTTAGGGATTACCAGTTTAGTTACTACCAGTGATGGAAAAAAAATAGCTAACCCTAAAACTCTGTTGGAGTTGCACAAAAAACTAAGGTTAGCTCAAAAGTCTCTGACAAGAAAAACTAAGGGGTCTAACAACTATCAAAAGGCTAGGCTGAAAGTAGCTAGGATACACGCAAAAATTAAGGATTCAAGGCTTGACTATACTCATAAGCTAACATACGTCGCCAATCCGACGGCTCCCCTACAATTAATCAGAGAAAATCAAACTGTTGTAGTTGAAGATTTAGCAGTAAATAATATGGTCAAAAACCACAAATTAGCTAAAGCAATATCAGATGCTAATTGGGGAGAATTAATCAGGCAATTAGATTATAAGGCTGAATGGTACGGCCGGGAATTAATCAAGATTGATAGATATTTTCCCAGTTCTAAGCGTTGCTCTAATTGTGGGCATATAGTAGAAAAATTACCTTTAAATATCAGAGAGTGGGATTGCCCAGAGTGTGCAGCTCACCATGACCGGGACATAAACGCTTCGGTAAATATTTTGCGGATGGGAACCCGCGTCGGCGATAGACGCAAGGGAACGCCCACCAAGAAGGCTGCGGGACTCGCAGTGTCAGTCTGTGGAGCGACCGTAAGACCTTCTGGGAATAAGTCTCCGAAGGCGGGTGCTAAGAAACAGAAAGTCTCTAACAGTGATGCTAGGGAATCCCGCGCTGTATCGTAGAGCAGCGTCGGGAGGATGTCAACGGCAGGAAATTGAATCGAAATTATGCAGCAGAGGGTATATTTGCTCTTGACAACTCTACTATTTTCTACATACTTGACAATTTGTGAAAATACCCCTTCTGAAACCAATAAATGGGTTAGATATTAGACATCTTGCAAAAGTTTTAATTAAATCAATTTAAGAGATGAAATAAACAATTTTATCTCCCTATCCCCTATTCCGTATTCCCTATTCCCTAACTTCTGCAAGAAGTCTATTTTCATTAATGGATAATGGATAATTACCTCTCCCTAAAGAGGAGAGGATTGACTAAAAGGAAAATATTTGGTTTATTATTTCAATCCCAATGGTTCAATAGGAGGTACTGATAACTGATAACTGATAACTGATAACTGAAATGACTCCCTACTCCCTAAAATTATGATTGATGACAAAAATCAAAAAATTCCTCTATGGCGAGATGAGAGATTTTGGCGTATTGCTTTACAAGTTCTTGCCATAGTAATTTTTGTTGTGGTTGTAACTATAATGATTAGCAACCTCAGCCGAAATTTAGCACAACAAGGCACAAAGTTTGGCTTTAGTTTCCTAGATAATGAAGCAGGATTTAGTATTAGTGAAAGTTTGATTCCTTACAAACCAAAAGATCCCTATACTCAAGTTTTATTAGCAGGTTTAGTTAATTCTCTGCGAGTAATGATTTTAGGAATTTTCTTCACAACAATAGTCGGAATATTGGCAGGTATTGCTAGTTTTTCTGAGAATTGGTTACTGCGGAATTTGAATCGAGTTTATGTGGAAGTTGTCAGAAATACTCCTTTATTATTGCAATTATTTTTCTGGTATTTTGCAGTTTTTTTCAGTTTGCCTAGACCTCAAGAAAAATTAGAATTGCCCGGACCAATATTTATGAGTAAACGAGGAATAGCTATTCCTTGGCCGGAAAATACTTTAAATGTTTGGTTATGGTTAATAGTTTTAGTTGTAGGAGCGATCGCTGCTATGTTTATTTGGCAATGGCGGAATAAATTAATGACAGAAAAAGCAGCATCTGGTCAACCACAAATTATTGCATTAATTAGTATGGGAATTATTGCCATATTTATTATTATATTTGCTCTGGGTTGGCAAGCACCTATTGCAACAGAAACAGGAGGAACAGAAGGGGGATTAAATTTAACTTTAGAACTCTCAGCTTTACTGGTGGGATTAGTATTTTATACAGGTGCTTTTATTGCGGAAATTGTTCGTTCTGGGATTCAAGCAGTGCCGAAAGGGCAATGGGAAGCAGCTAGGTCTTTAGGATTAAAGTCTGGTTTAGTCATGCAGTTGGTGATTTTTCCCCAAGCATTAAGAGTTATGATTCCGTCATTAAATAGTCAATATATGAATTTAGCAAAAAATTCTAGTTTAGCAATAGCTATTGGTTATCCAGATTTATATGCTGTGGCTAATACTACTTATAATCAAACAGGTCGTCCAGTAGAAGTTTTTATTTTAATTATGGCAGTTTATCTTTCCATAAATTTGACAATTTCATTGTGTATGAATTTCTTGAATAAAACTGTTCAATTAACAGAAAGATAATAGGTAGTCCTGCTCGCCTCATGGTAGATATGAACAAGCAATACCTACTACGGGAGCAAGATCTCTGACAAAAATAATTACAATGCACCACCAGATAATATAAGAAAGTTGTAGTGGTGGGTTTAATCAAAATATTTGATAAATTAGCAATTTATTCCTAAAAACCAGCCATACTAAGTTGCGTTTATTTATCCTCTAATATCAAGTCTAATTAGGGCTGGCTGATTAATTATCAAAGCATTGATAGGTAAAGAAAAGTGCCTTCTTAGATTCCCAAAAGTGCTCTTGTTTTAGTATATTACGCTCAAAAAGGAGCGCATTTTGGGCAAATTAAAGACAGAAAAATTGAGGGATAATTCTTGCTCCTACCTCCTCTAGAATTCCCCTAACTCCTGTCTCCTGACTCCTGTATTCCCCTCCACCGGAGGGGTTAGGGGTGGGTTGTCTCCTACCCCTATCACTCATACTTTATTCAGCAAACCCTAATTAATTAGCAAAAATAAAAATCTTCTTCTCCCTAAGTGAGAATATTTTTTCCTGCGGAATGCTGCGCAAACAAACTTCCCCTTATTACCTACTCCCTACTTCCTAAATTTTTTATTGTGGTTATTCAAAGAGACATAATATAACTTCATATAACTTCCATTATTTTACTATAGCAATTCCCAAAAAGCGTGAGGTACAAAATTTTAGGTTTGAGGGAACACTTAACACTTAACACTTAACACTTAACAGGGA
>JAAUYL010016094.1_pt1 | contig 11234 bp, 16 predicted proteins | sample 7278011 | NCBI WGS metagenome assembly JAAUYL01 (sample SAMN14350225, study PRJNA611818) | marine sediment metagenome | isolation source: surface marine sediment (1.8m) | place: French Polynesia: Moorea | collected 2018-08 | reverse complement strand
GAACAACATGACGTCCAAGACGAAGCCATCGCTCGGGAAGCTCTTCGTCAACGTTGTCGACGCCAGCCTTCATTTCGAGTCCAAGACCAAAATCAGTCTTGCCAAAGTGACCAGGAAGAACAAAGTCCTTCATAGAACCCCCATAGAAAAGATCGGCACCGCCGATGGCATTTGTATTACGAAAACTGGCTTGAAATAAACAAAATTGAACATGTGATTCAAAGTCGGTCGTGGCCGATTTTCCAAATCATGATGTGCTTGACGAGCGGATCGGATGCCGTGATGCGAGAGAAGTTGTGGTGTTTCAGAATTTCCAAGAGGGTGTCACGCTGGACGATCCGGGTCTTCTTGTTTTGCCAGGCAAATCCGTAAACAATGATCACGAGGGCGATGGGCAAAATGCAGGCCAGTGCAGTTATGGTCAACCAGGCAATCTTCATTTCATTGTCGTGACTATTCTTAGCCTTGTCGTCCTTGACTTCGGTTTGGTAAACGCACCTGACTAAATGAGAAAATCAAGGAGAATTTTTAATTATCAACTTGAACCTGAACATTTGAGTTACCATTTTGGATCCCGGACTTGGGCGAGATCGTGTCGTTAGTCCAGTGGCAAGTTCGATTCGGGGCGCAGTCGAGAGCTTGGCAGCCTTGCTTGTAATCTTCGGCCTTGTTTCCGACGAGACATCTGGGCGGCCGGATGTAATTTCCGTGGATGTGGTGATCGCTGAAGCAAGCGTCGCCTTGACCGGAAAAGCATCCGGGATCAGATCCGCACTTGGCTTCCGGATTCGGCGCGGCCGAGATCAGGGAAAGAACGAGGACGACGAGCCTTAGAAACGTCATATTTTGGCTTTGGTTTTCCGGTTAGTTTGCGGTTAGTTGATCAGTCTTGTGTTATTTTTGTTTGTGACAATTTCACGAATTTTCCGCAGAATATTTTATTTTAGGATTTTTTTTAAATCTCGTTTTTTTCTATTTTTTAATTAACTTAAAAAGCGTTCAAGCAAGTAGGCTATCTACTTACACGAGAAAATATATGTATATCATAGATTGGTTGGAAGAGACCAAGGTTGAACATGTCAATCATTAACTGCGAGCAAGCTTACTTAAGTGACTTAAAGTGTTCAGACTTGTTGAAACATGTTCAGACTTGTGAAAACATGTTCAAACTAGTTGACACATTAATTAACTATGTACTATGCATAACTAGACGCTATACAGTACCTTGAGGCAAAATCCCAAGATTCTGATTAGCAACAAAGTAATATTTAGACCCTAGCGAGCCACTAGCTCGCGGGTAAAAACACAGGTTTCCACATTCATAGTGAAGTGGCCGGTCAAGGGCAAGGGTGCCTGTGCTCAGAGCTCACCTGGCTCAGAGTCGGACCCAGAATTAAAATATCGGCAATTCCTCATGAAAAGCGCCAAAAATTCAGTTTTATTCAAAACTCAAACGTGGCTGAAGTTACGCCGAACCAAACGGAAATAACCGATAACGCATATGCTGTTTTTAATTAAATTACAGGGGAGCTTCGACAAAGACAGTTATGAAGGCAATAATTAACTTGGCCGAAAAACTTCTCGAGGAGGTAGATATAAGTATCACAAATGCAATATTAACAAATACCACCTTCTGAAACTTCAAGCTAGCCATGAGAAACGATCGAGTCGAGCCCGAAGCCCAGATGGTGATGAAGAAATCAACGACTTCCCAACCCCTAAATCAGTGCATTTTGTTTCTTTCAGATCTCAAGTCCGGAGAGCTTTGAAAAAGGGCTGTCGGCCAATCTTGAACGCAGTCTTTTGGAGCTTGACGATGCCGCCAGACATGAAGTGGTAAAGCAAAAGGAAAATGGCTGTTCTCCTCTATTCTTGACTGCCAAGTTTGGCATGCTAAAGTTGATGAAGTTCCTGATACTAGAAGAATGCGGAGCCGATCTGGAACAGGTTGGAGTCTATCGAGGCGAATTCCGAGACTACAATCCAACGCCCTTATGGGTGGCAGCTGCAAACCCGAATGACAGAGTCGATGTTGTCGAGGCATTAATCAAGTTTGGTGCCAATGTCAATGCAGCTTGTCTGAAGTGGAATTGGACTCCGTTGATGGCCGCTTGCGCAAGAAAGAACATTGCTGTCGTGAGGCTTCTACTGCGCCATGGCGGAGATGCCAATGTGCCAGCAGTTGACGGCCTCACTTGTCTAAACAGAGTCATCGACTGCCCCGACATGATGAACCTACTATTGGAACAAACACCAGCCTTGATTCGTGTTCCAGATGACACCGGGATGACAGCCCTGCATTACGCAGCTCGTAGACAAGACTCTTTGTTGCCTGGACTCGTGTGTCTCCTGAAGTGGGGTGCAGATCCTAGAATCAAGAACAACGATGGCAATGATGTCCTCTGTGAGGCTGCTTTGGCCTGCTCCGCCATGACTGTTGAGACACTGGCTGATACTGGCCACTTTAGCATGGAACAAATTGCCAGTGCCTACGAGCTCATGGGAACAGCCTTTCGAACCAGATCGTTCAACAGACCGGAACTGGCCATGGAATTCTGGAGTCGGGCTGTTCACATCAGGAATGAGTTTGGTATCAGCAAGGTTGTTAACATGGAGTCCCGTCGTGAGTTGTTCGGTGACGTCCTTGAGTTTAGGACCAACCTTGATCTAGAGGCTGCCACGAACTTTGATCAGAGTGTCTACGACATTTTGATCGCTGAACGAGTGCTGGGACTGACGCACATCCATTCCATCTATTTAGTTCTTATGTTACTGTGCAATGCCCATGCCAGAAGGGACCAACTTTGCTACGCTATGGCTGTTCGACTGACGAATCACGTGCTCAAGCTGTCAAAAGATGTTCCCAGGAATGTGGCAGAATTATGTGAATTTCAGTCTACCCTATACGCTGATGCTGTGTCTATCCCAATTCTGAAATCCCAAGTCAGAATGGAAGAAGTTCTTGACACCCTGGGCATTTTTCTTAGCCTCTCATCGCATCGACAGGAGGTAATGTGTGTTTTTGGCACTACCAACCCAATTCATGAATATAATTATTATATCTTCATAGACCTATGGTGACCAAATGTTGCACTACTTGCTCCAACTTCTCTATGTTGTCTGGTGCATCGGAGCAACAGAGCAATCCTCTGATTTGAATAAGATTCTCTATAAGATCTTGAGAAGGATGGAACCACGAACAAGCGCCGGGGAGACAATTTTGCACTTGGCCGTGTCGAGGACCAAGAATATTCAAATCCACCCTGTCAACTACACATCATGGAAAGACGTCTTCCCCAATCCGGAAGTGGTCAAACTGCTCATTGACAGTGGGGCGGATGTCCAAACCCAGATCCCGTCTGATGGCAGCACACCCCTTCACATGGCTAGTATTAAGGAGAACTACAACAGAAAGGTAAGCAAACCATTTACATTCTGGCGGGATTTAGTACTAGTCTTTTACATTTTGCAGGTAGTTGAAACTCTCCTTGCCAATGGTGGGCACATTGATCAGAAGAATCGCATTGGTCGAACACCTTTAGCCTTACTGAGGGCACACCATCCTGAGTTTCGCTGGGTTAAGCATGTGTCGCTTAAATGTTTGGCAGCCAGGCAGATAAAACACAATTTAGATTCCTCGCATTACCACGATCAAATCTCCCAGGACCTCAAGGAGTTTGTTGAGCTACATTGACAGCAACTTACAAGGATGACCATTCTATCAAATAGAATAAAAAAAGTCTAAATCTTTTAAAATAACATTAACATGATTAGGCAAATGATCGGACAAATGTGCTATTTCATTTATTTTCTTTTCATTGGTACTCATTTGTGACAGTAACAGATAAATCTTTCAAAACTCTAGTCGAATGGTACCACAAGTTCGTGTTGACGGCAATCACATCGCCTGCAATTAAAAATCGAGGAAATCAATTGGAAAATCGTTATTTTAAACAGATCTGATTGATTTACCAGGCTCCATCGTGACGGTCATTTCTCCGGAACAGCTCCAATAGCATTCCGGAGGCGGTTGCAGTGACCACTGTTTTATTCCTCGGATCTGAAAAAAATCACTGAAAGATGGCAAAAACATAAAGAATACTCCTACTTGCGCTTGCCAAGAAGGGTATTTGACATTGTCCAAATGCATGGGAGCTCCGAAACCAGGAGTGCCTATAAAAACCCAGTCTCGCCGTCCGGATTCTGAATCAATTGGCAAAAAGTCCGGAGACTCGTAATGTTGCCGCAAAATCTCGGCGGCCTCCTCGTCGCAGTTCGCCCATCCGATGTACCACGGGGTGTAGTTCCCCATCATCTTCCAGCGCTCGTCCGGCATGTCAAAGACTTCCTGTTCAAGCAAAGATTCGACTTCCGGTTCCGGACTTCATGGTTGTAAGATATTACCTGCATGTTGTTAAACTCGTGAAAGTCCCATGCGAAAAATTGACAATCAGAGTCCTTATTGTCCAAGACCGGACTGTCAAGATCTTCGTACAGATCGCGGAAGAATTCAAAATCGAAGGTGTCGCGAGCCGTCCACTGATTTGCCGCTCCCTTGACCAAAACCGGTCTGCCAGAATAAGCATATTTTTCACGAAACAGATCCGGACTCATCCCAATGCTGGAGACAACGTCGATGGCCTTGACATCCTGGCACATTTGACAATCGATCGGCGGTCGGCAGTAGTCTATTTCCCCGGACGTTTTCCTGTGAAAATCAAAACTCCAAAACTTTTCGCAGTAACCATGAAAAACAAAAATATACCTGACAACGATACAGTTGTCTTTGTGATTGAATTCGTAACCCCTTATGGTCTCCAGGATGTAATCTGAGGAGCTCGAAATAACCTGAAAAGAAATTATGCATTTTGATGTGTTTAAACTATGTTCGGTTAGTTATTTATACCTGGTGTCGCAAGATGAAAAAACCAAAAATTGTTCCAACTAAAAATGCGATACGTTTTGATATGTCCAAATGGATCAGGATGCAATTTCGTTGGCCATCCTTTTTGTGGAAGTTATTGTTTTCGGATCCACAAGTCGCCATTGTTAAGAGCAAAAGTACGGTGTGTCGTCAACGAAGAGTAAAAGATGAGTGACCTCGCAGCCTCGAAAAAAGCCAATTTTGGAAAAGAGTAAACCTTTCTTATCACCGAAAACCATACACGCAAGAAAAGTATAACGGTATTAAATATGGTACTTATAGTACAGTATACTGTGTTACCCATACTATATTATTTTAGGCTATTTTAGGCATAAAAGGCTATCCTAATAATATTTTTGTACATCAACACAGCATGATTTTATGTGAAAATTGAAAGTATTTACTCACAATTATACCTTGTAAGTACAATGGCGGATTAAAGTAAGTAGTTAGATATTAGTGTCACAGCGTACAAAAGATTCAGCTGACACCACCGTTGTGCTGGTAGAAATAATTGGAAACCGGTTTTCTCCGGTGCATTTTTACACAAACTTAAATGTTTGGATTTTGACCAAGAACATGGCCATATCGTTTAACCTGTTCTGCCAATGGCTCCACTGGAAGACGTTCAAGCTTGTCAAGTGGTTGCAGGGCAATGTCATCGATCTATTTTTCAGTGTCATTTTCGGATTCACCACAGCCTTTGGCAAAAATGTCGATCATGAAGAGTCCTTGGACAACTATGAGTCCTCAGCTCAAGTGGTCAACGTCAGGCAAGTAGTCTGGAGATCAAAATAAAGGAGATCACCAAGATCATAAGATTTTTGTGCTTTCAGGTGGAAGGGTAGCATTGCCTTTTTTTGCCTCCAAAAGCTGACCAATTTTCTGTGGACCCACGAAAAATATGTCAGTCCAGAATGGGTGTTGGACAAGGACCATGTTACTTTGTACGGAGTGAATGAGACTCATGTTTGGTTTTGTGTCACCGACGTCAAAGAGGACGTCAACGACCTCAACGACAATCCCTTCGTCACGGATGCCCAATGGCGTCTGATCAAGCAGTTGGTCATCATGCCACACTGGGCTTTCAAACGGTAATAACAGTTTGTTTTGATTTTGTACAATTTCACGACTTTTTTGCCCATATTTCAGATTGGCTAAAAAAGTGGGCACTCCGGAACAACGTGGCAAAGAGTTCATTTTCATCACGAATCCAGCACGGAGCGGATCGACTTTACTTTGTCAAATATTCGCAAGACTGCCAAGAACATTGTAAGCATGAAACAATTGGGCATTTCATGGAATTTTGTCGGTCCACCATTTTCTATTAATTGCAAGAGTTCTGTCTGAGCCATGGGCGGTTACTTGGGCTCAGCATCTCCATATGGTTGGCAGGATCAATGATCGCGAGTATGACAGCCTTCTCAAGGACTTGTTCATTCTGCAGCTCAAGGATACCAACAAGCGCGTCACCGACAGATATGTCCTCAAAGTTACCCTGCTCTCTACACCACAAGTAAATATGGGTAATTAATTGATTATATCTCATTATGAGGGCATTGGAATGCTTTCAGATTGAAAATGTCGCCAGGCTGTTCCCGGAGGCCAAGCAGATTTACAGTGCGAGACATCCTCGAGCCTCGATCGTTTCATTTTACCATCTTCTCAAGCATCCCATGTACGAGCTCTTGGCTCAGGATTGGCCAAGATTCTGGCAGCAATACTCACCCTTGCCCAACAAGACCCCGTGGGCCGATGACCTCAGGTAGCATCTTCCGGCTCATGTTTTTCATGATCATGATTTGCTTGTTTGTTTTAGGCATCACGGATTCCTACATAGGAATGTCAAGAAGAAACTCTTTGAAAGCTCCAGCCTTGCCTATGCTGGAAGCAATGCTTGCTTGATGGCACACAAAGACTTGATTGACTATGTTGCAGTATATGAGGATCTTATGGAAAACCGGGATCGAGTCCTCAAGGACATGTTCAATGCCACAAACATTCCTGAAAAGTACATCTCAGATGTCCATTCTGCTTTTGAAAAACATTCTCAGGTAGGATTCGTTATCCTACATAATTTGGTTTGGTATTGGATTGCTTTTTTCAGGGAAACATGTATGGTGTGGCAAGCCAAAAGGACTACGACGTCTTGAGCAAGGATGATTGGATTTTGATTGACAACATGTTCAAGCTGGCTCAATTGCCATTTGACAGCAACGTGGAGATGCAGAAATTTATTGCTTATGTTTCAAAATAGTACATCGCCTTTGATAAATAAACGAGACGACTGCCCCGACCTATTCTCTGGGAGGTTTTTCTATCAAATATGTATCACCCAACCTAAGTTAAAATCGAATCACAAAAGCTAGTAGAGTTAGTGTAGGGCTTTCGATTTGACCATCGACCCGGTTTCGATTCTCGAAAAGGCTTATCTCTAGTAATAAATAAAAACTACTTAGCTATATGGACGCTTGACCACAAAACGTAAATCAAAGTTCCCTTAGAATTGTCCCCATCTCAATGGCAATAATGAATGCATGTAGCATTTTATTAAGATGTAAATAAAAAGGCAGATATATATCTACCTACCTAGATATCTGTGTATCTATGTACAGTAAGTGAAAGCTTTGAAATAAACCACATCAAAATAGTACATTCGTTTTTGATCAATAAACGAGACGACTGCCCCGTCCAATCCTCTAGCAGGTTTTTCTATCAAATATGTATCACCCAACCTGAGTTAAAATCGAATCACAAAAGCTAGTAGAGTTAGTGTAGGGCTTTTGATTTGACCATCGACCCGGTTTCGATTCTCGAAAGGGCTTATCTCTAGTAATAAATAAAAACTACTTAGCTATATGGACGTTTAACCACAAAACGTAAATCAAAGTTCCCTTAGAATTGTCCCCATCTCAATGGCAATAGAATGCATGTAGCATTTTATTAAGATGTAAATAAAAAGGTAGATACATATCTACCTACCTAGATAGCTGTGTATCTTTGTACAGTAAGTGAAAGCTTTGAAATAAACCACATCCACAAAAAGTATGGTCAGATAAATGAATACTAGCGGTAACAAGCCGATTATTCGGCATGGCCCATCGCCGTTTACTCAATCAGATTTGCTTGAGGCTTGGATTGGTTGGCTTAAGCTGGAGATAAAGTCTGGTTTGTCAGGTTTTTTCAGGATTTCCCAGGTTTAATTGGCATAAAAGCACTCGGAATTCAAGTGATTATGCTTGCTTTAAACTTCTAGAGTTAACCGCACAAAACCGGAATTTCCAGTCAAATCCGGAGCCAAAACCGGAAACAATTGGTATAAAAAATGTCCCAAATGTTGGCAGGAATGTTCATGCAAAGTTTCATGGCAATCGGGACTCGACTGATCATGCTAGCCACAAACTTCTAGCATGAACCGGACAAAGCCGGAAGTTCCGGTCAAATCAGGAACCCGAACCGGAAACGGTCAGTATCAAAAATGTCCGATATGTCGGCAAAAATGTTAATGCAAAGTTTGATGGCCGTCGGGATTCAACTGATCATGCTATAGATCGATATGTGGAGGAGGAGGAGGATAAGTGATTCCAGATTCCTTAACCCCATCGCCAGCAGAGCTGGGCGATGGGCCAAAAATATAGGCTTTTTAGTCAGTACAGGTTGTCCGCAACTACAGCATGGACGTGGACGACAATGCGACTGAAAAAGAAGATGCTCTTGCAGAGGCCAGATTGGCATTTCAAATCTTGAAGAATTTTGAGGCCGACGGGGGCTTTTCTGAAGATGCTGAAACCAGCGGGACAACAAATGCCCCAAGTCCTGACGAAAGCCATGAACGATCTCGGCCAAAGCGATCAAAGCCTGAGAAAGAATCCAACTCCCCCTTAGAAAAAGTAAAGGGAAGTCGCAACCTAGATGAGGAACCTGAGGCCGAAGTAGGACCCTGTACTAGTTCTTCGAACCGGTGCCGTTTCTGTCTCTCGATAGCTATCTGTGGCATTGTCATTCTCGTCGTCTATGCCATCTTTGCCTACATCATCTTTCTCGGGGAAAAGGCAGAGGGTAAAAAAAGTTAAGATTACAACAATGCATTCAATTAACAAACAACTTTCAGTAAACAATAAGAAGGCCGAGACGGAAATGCAACATGATGGCAACATCAAAGTGTGCGGAGCGGATAGCTTCATGCTCAGGGATGGGGTCTGCGATGAGGCGACCAACAATGAGCTGTGCCTTTGGGATGGAGGTGACTGCTGCGTTGACAGATCAAAAAAGGGAACCTCCTTTTGCAAGGTCAGAATCTAGGCCATTTAACAATGATTTTTTGGTATAATACAGATAAGGGTTCAATCGATTTCAGGTGAAGTTATAGACTTAGTCAGCTGATGCATTTCCTCTGGACCCGGGTTTGATCCCTGTCGTCAGTGTCTTTACATTTTTTTCTTTTTTCTTTATTTTTATCCGCGATACCAATTCTCGCAGCTTAATGGTTATCATGTATAACCTTGTTACCCGCGAGCTAGTAGCTCTCTAGGGTCTAAATATTACTTTTTTCATTGCGAGATTTATCGTCGAGGATAAGTCTTGTAATTGCGAACATTCAAGAATTAACATGTTCAAGCATGCCTAATTATGTCCAAGCTTGTCTTAAGCATGTATAAGCATGTCTAGACATGTCCAAACATGTCCAAGTGTGTCCAAGCATGTGTAAGCTTGCCTAAGTATTTGGACATGATTAATCATGATTGAGTCATTTTGCGAGCGGGTTATGGCTGGATTCTCCAGTCTTGTTTTTTTCAATGTTACTAGGATAGGAGTCCAAAGTCACCAGGCAAGCAGTCACCTTTGGAGAGTCTTGGCCGCCATAATTCTACTGCAAAAAATCTGTGGCTGACTCACTTCAGCTTAACCAATTTTTACCCACGAGCTAGTATAACTTTTTCGTCTGGCGATTTTGCCGCTATACAGGCATAGTTGCTAGATGATCTCCAGAGGAATGGAAACTTCCTCCAGAGGCTTGGAAGTATCTAAAAGAGGCTGGCAAAGGTTAAAGGAGGTTGATAGAGTCTAGATGTGATCAGTCTGGGCATGACTAAACCTGTTTAAAGCTTGTTCGTTGTTGCAATTTTTAAAAATACTAATAGTACATTAGGTATTTAGTTTATGTGGTACGTGCATTTTATAGGTTACATTTGTTACATGTTACATGGGTTACATGTGTTACATGCACAACATGCGATACATGTAGCCCATTAACAAGTGGGTAATGGCTGGATTTACCAGTCTTGTTGTTGTTTACAGTGAATGCGACCAAAAATTGCGGGAGTTTGCCCTGAACCATTTTAGCCACAATTCCTTTCTCATTGGCTGTCTGACTGATTGATAAATGGGATGTGGCCTGAATTTGCATATCTTGACTCATGTGGGTACAAGATGAAAAAAATCATTTTCTATGTTTGCTTATAAAGTAAAATTTCTCCGCTTTGCTTGAAACTCAAAGTTACAATGTATAGACCTCAATTCAATGATTGAAATTAATTTTCCTCTACAAGATCTACATCCAGTCCAAATTTCATTGAAATCAGACCAGTCGTTCAGCAGTTACAGCAGCGCAAAGTTTGACTTATTAAGTAAATTGGACACGGAGAGGCCATTTTGAGGCTGAAGGAAGCATCAAAGGCAAAAATCTTGCTTCAGTAACCCCCCTCAACTTTTGATTTCATGAAGGTCTTACATTGAAGTCATGGAGCTATCTCTTAGTGTTAGGCCATTTACACTGGCCAATCATTTTCTCCGCTTGCACAAGAGACATTGACGAACATGTGGGGAGAAGCTGTTTGGAGGCTGAACGAGGCCTCCGAGGCCACATATTTATTTTAATGACACCCCTCAACTTTTGATTTTATGAAAGTTTTGTATCAAATTCAAGTCTCTATCTCTTATAGATCAGCCGTTTTTAGGGCTTTGTCACATTTTATTTGGTAAAAATGCGATTTTTGAACTTTTTGGGCCATTTTTTTGGAGAAAATGGTCTGTTAAATTTTTTTTCACATTTTTCTGTGCTCAGGGTTTCCCAAAGTTTTATTTGAAAAAATTTTTTTTTGATTCCTGCACAAAAAATTTTTTCGTACCATGTTTGCCGAATTGCAAAAAAATCTGGGAAACAGTCCCGTTTCAAAAAATATTTTTTAATATTCACTAACGGCAAGATTACAGCTTTCAGGCAAAAAAAGAATTTTGTAATTATCTTTAAAATTGACTGAGCTAGAGGGGGTGCGAAAATGTGACATTAAAAAATGCGAACTCACCGCTT